>JGI24724J26744_10001245_pt1 | contig 17593 bp, 15 predicted proteins | sample Cruoilmetagenom7_FD_26744 | JGI IMG/M metagenome (IMG submission 26744) | reverse complement strand
TACCCTACCCTTGACAGAGATACCTGCACGGTGGATAGAGTTGGGATCACCACTGACCAGGGGGTGCCAATCTGGCAGTGGTTTGCCTTTTAGAATCAAGCGGTATGCGCAGGTTTCCGGCAGCCAAGACAGATTATTAACTTTAGAAGGGGTGATCTTGATGCAGGTTGGCATTGCGCTTTTTCTCTGATCGTAAGCTGACAGGTGCAGGTCTCGAGGTCCAGGAAACGGCAGGCAACGCTGGTTAGATGGACTTCTCTACTGTCCTCATCTTCAATCTTATACAGACAGCAGATCCCGCATCCGTCGCACAACGCTTCCCATTCTTCCAGGGACATTTCTGATAACGTCTTTTTTTTCCAAAAATTCTTATCGATTGTCATCTGGACGCGTGGCTGCTGTGGTCTGCTGCATTAGTGAGTATTTTCGACAATTCTCTTGCCTGTTCGGCGTTGATGAAAATGTTTGTTTCGCTAGCGTAAAGTATTTTCTCATCCTCAGGACCGAACTCCTGCACACATACGCAAATGTTGTCCTCGTATTCCCTATCTTTCTTGTCGAAATAAATCTCGATTTTCAGACTGCCGTTGAGCAATTTGATCGCCATCTCAACCTCCGAAAAGATTAAAAACCGTTTCTAATATCATAATGTATTTCCTGCTTTTTGGACAACGTTTCTTTAGAAATACGCCGCTCTTTTTACGGAGGTTTTTCAAAGTTAAGAAAGGAAGAACAGCAAATAACATGGTATGTTGGCAGTGATCATCAACAAACCAACAAGTCTTGGATCTAGGATAAAAGATGCGTAATAAAGGGTGGTTTTTTCGTGCTATGTACTTTAGAATTATGATATTGATTAAATCATTATGAATTGTTTTATGGAATGGAGTGATATGGGTCTTTTTGTGAAATCGAGATTACGTTTTTTATTGAATTTTGCGTTGATGGCAGTTTTCATTATCACAGCGTGTGCTGGGCCAATCACGGAAGAGCCGATCGGAACGGCCGCGGATTTAGAATTATTTAAGACTGGCATAGGAACACTTGCTTTTACCGCTCAGACTGAAGATGGAAATACCTATGATATTTTCCTGCTTGACCTGCCTAGCGGTGATGTTACCCGTATTACTAAAGATCTTTCAGCGGACATATCCCCTACTTTACACCCGGAAGGGGACTGGCTTATTTTTTCTTCAGACAGGGAAGGGACATATGATCTTTTTAAGTTGTTCTTACCTGCAGGTGATCCTCAGCGCCTGACAATAATCGCGGCTGACGAAACCGAGCCATGTGTCAGCCCAGATGGGAAGTTTATCGTTTACCAGACTGATGCCTATGGGGATTTTGATATCATGACGCTTAATTTGGAGACATCAATCGAGATGCGCTTGACTGAGATGGATTCACAGGAAACACAGGCAAACTGGTCTCCAGATGGCGGGAAGATCGCTTTTCTTTCTAATCAGGACGGTGATTTTGAGATATTTTTAATGAATTCAGATGGATCAGAGCAAACCCAGTTAACGCATAACGATACCTATGAGGCATCTCCTGTGTGGTCTCCAAGCGGAGAACAGATCGTGTTTCTTTCCAAACGCGGCAGCCATTTCCAACTGTATCAGTTGGATGTAGTGACAGGTGACGAAAAGCAGCTAACGGACCTCTCCGCGACTGTTCATTCGCCGTCCTGGTCGCCAGACGGCAAGTATTTAGCATATATTCAAGAGGAAAGCACTGGTAGTCAGATCAACGTGCTCGAAATGGAAAGCGGGCGGTCATTTTTGATTGCGGATGCTTTTAATAAATATGCCGGGTTGGTATGGATTAGCCCTTAAATAATTAAGCCATGTGAGTAGCACAGCTTATTTATTTAAAAATAGAGGAAGTAATTTAATGTGGTCCTTTGCTGTTGATCGATCCTAAACCGCTAATGTCTTGGTGCACATCCGGGTTTCCGAAATAGGATACAGAACCGACCCCTGTTATTTCCACATCTAAATCATCTTCAGTCCATACAATTGCACTGCCTGCGCCCGACAAGCGGAGATCCGCGTCCTCGCTTTTAAGGTCGCCGCCTTCATAGCTGCCAACACCAGTGAGGTTTATTTCCTGCTTTTTTACCGTTCCCGCAATAATGATTGCGCCCGCGCTGNCCAGATTAACTTCTAACCGTTCCGCGGTTAATTCATCGATCTCAATACTGCCCGCGCCGGTCAGATTGATATCCAGTGTGTTTGTTTCCAGGCTAAAGACTTTTATACCACCAGCTCCGGAAAGGGATATGTCATCTAAATTTTTTACCACGATCGTGAAAGTTGCCTGGTGAACAGGACCACCGAGGAACCCACGGCGTGTGCTGATTATCAATGTTTCATTCTTAACTTCAGACGTGATATATCGCAGATAATCGCGTGGCGCCTTGATTGTCAGGGATTCTTCATCTCCCTGTTTGATGATGAACTCACCGAATGTTTCGATTGAAATGCGATTGAAACCGCTTATGTCGTCACTCCTGGTTTGATATGGACTGCTGCAGGCAGTCAGTGCCAGACCAAAGAAGATCAGGGATGCAATAAATAAACTAAAAGTATTTCTGTTTTTCATATATCACCTTAATATCGAATTATTTTTTTACTTTTCAACACATATATACGTACACATACAAGAAAAGATGCGGGCTTTTCCCTCTTTTACAAAATGGCACTTACATTCCTGTAATTAATATTTAATAAGTTGGTAGAGAGGTGTTGAAAACAATAAGATGTGAGAATGAATTAAAAATAACAGATGGTATCATAAGTATAAAAATGTTCGCGGAGAGTCATATGAAGTGCATGCATTGTGGAAATGGGGTTTCTGGAGAGGATAAAATTTGCCCATTTTGTGGTGAAGAAATTGCAAATATGGCTGAAAGTGACAAGATAAAATGCTGCCATTGCGGAAAACCCCTCAAAGAGGAATTCAATACTTGCCCCTATTGTGGGACTCCAAGAAAGATCGTCTGTTCCAATTGTAAAAAAGAATTGGAGGAAGAATATTCGTGCTGCCCTTATTGCGGTGAAAAAGTAAGCGGAAAGCCGACTGTTAGCAAAGATAGTGCTGGCAAACGAGATTATATGAAAAAGTTCGCGTCTGTATTAGCTGCAATGGGGAAATTTTTCATATTACTTGGCAGGGTATTAAGAATGTTTGCGATCACTTTTTTTGAATGGTTGGTGAAAATATTCAACAAGGCGCTGGATTGGTTCAGGTCTCTGGACTGGGGGACTCTCAAAAATACAAGGAACGGCTTCATGACTTTTGCAAAAAAAATAATTTCGTTGCTGAAACAGGGGGTGTCTAAGGCCTGGGTTTTCTTAAAAGGAATCTTTATCCACTTGCGGGATTTCATTTCCGGCAAATTGGAAAGGAAGCTTTCTCCTGATTCCGCTGAGAAAGCAGCCATTGGTATCATAACAGCAGGCGGTCTGCTGAGCTTTTGTTTGCTGGCAGTGGTTGTTTTTGGCGTTTTCAGTCCATCTGGACAACCGGGTTTCACGGATGGCACAGGAGCTGATGAACCTGAAATTGCAGCTACATCAGAAACTACTCAACCGATAGTGGATCCATCTGAGCATAAATGGTTGGTTATGATTTATGCGGACGCGGATGACGAGGTCCTCGAAAACGATATTTATTTTGACGTGAATGAGGCTGAAGCTGCTGGCTCCACGGAGCGTGTGCAGATAGTGGCTCAGATCGATCGTTTTCAAGGAGGGTACGATGGCGACGGTGATTGGTCGGGCACCCGGCGATATTTCATCACTAAGGATGATGATCTCAATGTGATCCACTCAGACTTGGCCGTGGATTTGGGCGAGGTGGATATGGGTGCTGCGGATACGCTGGTTGATTTCGCAACCTGGGCGATCGAGACTTATCCCGCTGACCGCTATGTACTGATCATGTCAGATCATGGATCGGGTTGGCCGGGCGGCTGGTATGACGACGACCCAATAAATCCGTCCGGCAACTTCATCGCATTAAACCAGATGGATGCAGCCCTTAGTGAGATTATCGATCAGACGGGTATAGGTAAATTTGAACTGGTGGGTATGGACGCCTGCTTGATGGGCATGTTGGAAGTTTACAGCATGCTGGAGCCCCATGCGCTGTACGCAGTGGCTTCAGAAGAATATGAACCGGGCATGGGCTGGGCATACAGTTATTTCCTAAAGCAGCTGGTTGAATCTCCAGAGATGGACGGCGCGAATCTTGCGGGGGCGATTGTAGACGGTTTTATTCACCAGGACTTGCGTATACGGGATAGTATTGCGTATAAAGAATTGCTGGCTGACTATGATCTACCTCAAGACATCGATGAAGAGTTAATTGCAGGGAAATTGGCTGAACGCATCACGCTTTCCGCAGTGAATCTTTCTGTTCTTCCAGAATTAAATAACACATTCAATCAACTGATCCTCGCGTTGAAGGAAAGCGATCAGGGCATGATAGCAGAAGCCAGATCCTTCGCGCAGGCATTTCTAAATATATTTGACGATGAACTCCCTTCTCCATATATTGATTTAAAAAACTTTCTCAATATTGTTGCGGAAAAAAATACAGATCAAAACATAAGCGGGCATATAGCGAATTTTGAGTCCGCCTACAATAAAGCGGTTATCGCTGAGGTACATGGCTCGAAGCTCCCCGGCGCATCGGGTATTTCTATTTATTTTCCTGTTTCTCAGCATTATTGGGAAGGGGGGGTATATTCATATGAAAGGTATTCTGTTGTAACAGAACGTTTTTCTAAAAGCAGTTTGTGGGATGACTTTTTGGCTTACCACTACGCGGGACAGGATTTTGGGCAGGGTATTCCATCAATTGATACTCGAAAAATCGCTCCGGGATATTCCGAAATTTCCATTAGCCCGCCTGTTATCACACCCGATAGTGTCTCTACCGATCATCCAAAAATAAACATCCAGGCAGACATCAGCGGCGACCGTATTGCGTATATCTATTTTGTGAACATGTATCGATATGAGGACAGATTGCTCTTCTATCAATCTGACTATATTCTTGGCGATGAGAATATGGAGGTGAATGGGGTCTTCTATCCTTCTTATNAGCGTAAAAATGGNGTTAAGCATGTTAACCTGGATTATGAGATTACCGCTACCNCGGTGACGGATGGAAAAACAGCTGCATTTGCTGTACTTGAGCCTGAGGTGTATGGCTTGACTCCTGCGGATATCATTTATTCAGTAAAGGGATTTTATGTGTATTCAGAAACGGGGCAGAAGGTCTCTGCGCGTATGTATTTTTACAACTACGGAGACAACGAAATGCGCAATATTGTTGGCTACTTCGGAAACGAGGAGCACGGCACTGCACCGGCGGAGATTAACCCAAAAAAGGGTGACCAGTTTATCTTCTTAGATTCCTGGTGGGTGATTGACGAGGAAGGTAATGTGACCGATCAATTACGGGATGGGAATACCTTGACATTTGGAGATACGCTATTCCAGCAGGGCNTAACCCCAGAATTTGTATATCCGGGGGAATACTTTATTGGGATCGGGGTTGAAGATATGGATGGAAACCAGACGTTCTCGTTTTCTCCAGTTACACTCTATTAGGAAAAAGGGTAGCTGAGGTGGAAAACTTTTCACAAAACTTCCCGTTTTCTCCAATAGGGGAAGTTAATCATTTTTTCTCTCGTTCTTTTTTCTTTTCGATTCGTTCCTGGTTGTGTATATAAAATACATATCCATAGATGATCAAGGATGCTGCGAACAATACATATCGCAGGACGAGCAATAGGGGTTGTGAACTTTTTGATAGTGCTTGCCCGATGATGAGCAGCACCAGTCCCAAAGCTAGTAATCCGGCTTTGTCATTCTCAGGTAGAACGTCTTTAAACTTTATTGGCATAATGAGAGTCCTTAATTATTTAATTTCCACTAATTCGATCAGGTTACCGGCGGGATCACGCAGTTTGATCCAACGGGAATCGCGCCGCTCTTCAATACTATTTTTCAGCTCAATATGTTTTGCCATTATAGCTTTAACTATCTTGTCAAGGTCATTTACTTCAAAAGCGATCAGCGGAAACTCTGCTGGGAAGGCGTCAATCGCGGGCGGCAGTTTCCCTTTAACCAATACTAATAAACCATCCCCAACTTTAAATTGGGGCACATCTCCATGGTGTGAGATTAACTTCAGCTCAAGGATATCCTCGTAAAAATGTAGGACGGAAGCGAAATCTTCCACCCACAAGGTCACTGCGGCAAAGTTCTTGATCATAATGCCGTCCCGCAATATGCGCAGGAGATGCTGCTGGCTGCATTTTCTCCACCGCAGGCGGAGCAGGTTTTCATAGGTTCCTCGATCTTATTGATAAGAGGTTCGCCCTCCAGGTCACCACGTGCCCAGCGAGTGTTTGTTGGAGAGCCATTTTCAGAAATCGTTGGATTTTCCTGTACCTGCTGGTTGATTGCTTGAGTTCTTCGCTTGAGGGCGAAAATCACCACTACTGCTGTCAGGATCATCACTCCTAAACAGATCAAAGGCAGGATCGCGATCCCAAGTAATGTTTCTATCATTTCTTCTCCTTAATATCTCTTATGGTTGTGGGCTTATCTTAATAAAAGAAATCACAGCCGCCAGTGTGTATAGAATTATTTTTATTTTTTATGAGAGCACAGGATAACAATGCATATGGATTAACTATTCCAGCAACGTCATGTCTCTCTTTCCTAATTGTAAAGCAATCCCTTAGAATTCGGAGAAGGGTTTGTGAATCCGGTTATAATTGGACAAGCGTTCTATAAAGCGAATTGACTGGTGGAAAGGCAAAGGACATATGGATTTATTCGACCACGCCATGGATGAGCGGATGAAGACGGAAGCGCCGTTGGCGGCCCGTATGCGGCCGCGAACGTTAGAAGAATTTATTGGGCAGGAGGAGATCATTGGCGAAGGGCGCTTGCTGCGGCGGGCTGTGAAAGCTGATCGGTTATTCTCCTCAATCATTTTATGCGGTCCTCCCGGTTCTGGAAAGACCACTTTGGCACGCTTGATCGCGAATTACAGCCAGTCATACTTCGTGACCATGTCCGCAGTCATGGCTGGTAAGGCTGACCTTCGCAAAGTGATCGCGGAAACCCACGACCGCCGGCGTTTATATAATAAACGCACCCTTCTTTTTATTGATGAGGTTCACCGCTGGAACCGTGCTCAACAGGATGCGTTGCTTCCAAGTATTGAATCCGGACTCATCATTCTTATTGGCGCAACCACCCAGAATCCATATTTTGATGTCATACCAGCGTTAGTTTCCCGTTCCCGCATATTTACACTTAAACCCCTTGATGATGAGCAGTTATCAATCATTTTTGACTCCGCGCTGGCGGATCCGGAGCGGGGTTATGGAAAAAGGAATATCAAAGTAAGTGATGAAGCAAAGGCGCATCTTGTCAGTATGGCAAATGGTGATGCGCGCAGTTTGTTAAATGCGCTGGAATTGGCAGTTGAGTCAACAGGGGCAGACCCATCAGGCGCGGTCCTCATAGATTTACAGACTGCTCAGGATTCTATCCAGCGGCGGGCCATTCGCTATGACAAGAACATGGATGAGCATTACGATACGATTTCTGCTTTCATCAAATCCATACGCGGCTCAGATCCAGACGCGGCGCTTTACTGGCTGGCAAAAATGATCAAGGCAGGGGAAGATCCGCGTTTCATCCTCCGCCGTTTGCTGATCCTTGCTGGCGAGGATATTGGGTTGGCAGATCCACGGGCGCTGCAGGTGGCATCAGCTGCTGCTTCCGCTTTTGAATATGTGGGCTTACCGGAAGGTATTTATCCTATAGTAGAAGCAACCCTTTATCTTGCTACTGCGCCAAAATCGAACTCAGCTTCGGGTTATTTTAAGGCAGCTAAACTGATTGAAGCAGAAGGTGCCCAGCCCGTTCCGATCCACCTGATGGATGCCAATCGGGATGCCAAAGGATTTGGGCATGGAAAAGGATACAAATATCCACATAATTACCCAGGGCATTTTACTGCGCAGCAATATTTACCGGATGCTGTTCAGGGGAAGAAATTTTATCAACCATCTGATGAAGGATATGAAGCCAGGATAAAAAAATTCATCGAACAATTGAAGAATTGAAAATTATATTTCTCAATGACCCAAGTAGTTGAAGATTAGAATTGTGAAAAAAGCTTTATATTAACGAAGCTAAGTGAGCGCTGAATCGATATAGGGCAGAATCCCTTCCACGGCTTTTGCACGGTGGCTTATGCGGTTCTTTTCTGGCATGCTGAGTTCAGCCATTGTGTGATTAGTACCCTCACAAAGGAAGACAGGATCATACCCAAAGCCTCCGTTACCTCGTTCTTCCGGGATAATCTCTCCTTCACAGATGCCATGTGAAGAATAAAAGCTGCCATCCGGTAGAACTAATGCCATTGCGCACATGAAGCGTGCTGTCCATGGTTTAGATACACTTTTCAGTTTACTAACCAACAACGCGCGCCGGTCCGAGTCCGTTGCGCCTGGTTTTGGGGAGAAGCGTGCGGAAAATAGCCCTGGTGCTTTATCTAATGCATCTACTTCTACACCGGTGTCATCCGCAAGCGATGGCAGCCCGCTCGCTTTGCAGAAAGCGGCTGCTTTTATGCGAGCGTTTTCTGCATAAGTGCTTCCTGTTTCAGCTACCTTAAGATAGATTGACAGGTCTTGGGGTGTGACCAGATTGTACTTTTCGCTCTGCAGCAGTGCGAGAAGTTCGGTTTGTTTCCCTGTATTGGTTGTGGCGATTAGGATGGTTTTGGTCATAGTATGTTAATTATTATGAATAGTATTATAAAAACTTGACTGGCAAATGCCTGCGTGCTATAATCAGACAAATTATACTCATTTTGTTGGAATTATCTTGAATCCATCGCAGAAACCTTTCCGAATCAATGTCGGTTTTCTTATTAATCAACCCATAGGGTATTCACGTGTTCTGCCATTTAAATTGGACAAGATTGATATAGAGGATGAATCCCTGCGTAATTTTAACGGATCGATAAATCTTGCACGCACGCAGGATGGGCTTATAGCTCAGGTGGTTTTTGATGCGGAAGTGGAAAGTGAATGCAGCCGCTGCTTGAAACCCTTTCAGAATAAGATATCATCTGAATTTAAAGAATTCTTTACCTTCCCTTATGTAGAGGCGTCAGAGGATGAGATCAGAGTGCCTGAGGATGGAAATATTGATGTAGAACCGATCCTACACGATTATCTACTGATGGAAATGCCCATCAAGCCAGTGTGTCAGTCTGACTGCAGGGGATTATGTGATATCTGTGGGCAAAACCTTAATCAGTCTGTTTGTGAGCACTATCAGAACCGCAATGTTGGAGATAATACAAAGAACACTAGTCAAAAGGAACTACAGGAAGAAGATCCACAAACTGAAACACTCACTACTTGAAAGAAAGGATCATATTGAAGGCAGCGTACTCTCAAGACAATAAGAACGAATCGGTTATTAATATGCTGCTTGAAAAAGCTGATCTTCAAGGTCATGTCACCTTAGAAGACCTCGAAGAGATCATACCGCGAAGCGGCGCCGGGGTGGAAAAAATTGAGGAGATGGTTGGTATCCTTAACCGCCAGGGTATCCAGGTCATTATTCCAGGCGAAGTGGAAATTTTATCTGTAAATGGACATGCCCAGGAAGATGAGGGGGAGAGTGATCAAGAAGCGGATGAGGTTATGGTCGCTGGAGTAGATGGAGTAGCCAACAGTGATACGATCACTTTATATTTGCGGGAAATGAGCAAAGTCCCGCTTCTCAACAAGGAACAAGAAATCAGTCTTGCCAAGCGATACGAAGCTGGGCGGGCAGCGAAAGATGAACTGATTAAGCTGGGTAAAAATAATTCTCCTGAAAAGCTGCAAATGTTTGAGGAGATTATCGAAGACGGATTGTTAGCACGGGAGCACCTTATCAAGGCGAATACTCGTTTGGTAGTGAGTGTGGCCAAACGATATAACCGGCGCGGTGTGCCTTTTCTCGATCTTATCCAGGAGGGCAATCTGGGCTTAATGAAAGCAGTTGAGAAATTTGATCATTCCCGAGGATTCAGGTTTTCAACCTATGCCACCTGGTGGATCCGCCAAACGATTACTCGGGCAATTGCTGACCAGGGCCGCACAATTCGTGTACCTGTGCATATGGTTGACCGCATTCGCGTGATGTATAAATATATTCGTGAGATGGAACAAAAGCATGGCAGGGAGCCAACTATTGAGGAGCTGGCGGAAGCGCTGAATTTACCTAAAGAAAAGGTTGAATGGATGATCCAAGTTTCCTGGNTGCCCTTGTCGCTGGAAAGTCCTCTTAATGAAGAAAATGAGGAATCGGAATTGGGAAATTTTATNGAGGATCGGGATACACCCACTCCCAGCCAGAAAGTGTACATGAAATTNCTTAGTGAAAAGATCAATGATATTCTGGATTCGCTGCCATATCGTGAGGCGCGTATATTNCGCCTGCGGTTTGGATTGGAGAATGGCCGTTTCTACACGCTGGAAGAGGTTGGGCGAAAATTTGGGCTCACGCGTGAGCGCATCCGTCAAATAGAAACTAAAGCCCTGCGTAATCTGCGCTATCCACAGCATTCCCAACAGCTTAAAGATTACTTGTAATAATCACCGTATTATTGGGTAACTCTTTTAAGAGAAAGGGGTAATATCTTTCGAACAGCTCGAAGTCCTTAAAAGATAGTTATATACTTGCATTGGTCTATGGTCTGCATGCAAACGACTGGCAGATGGTGTTTCAACCGCTTTTATTTCACTTCTTTGGTCATGTAGAGACCGGAGCGGATAAAACCGCGTTTTTCATAATACAAGCGTGTACCGATAGCAGCGATTACTACCAGCTTTGAATAGCCAGCGTTCTTTGCTATTTGCTCTGCTTTTATTAGCAGAGTNGTCCCTAATCCACTGTGCTGAGCGGCACCGCCCTGCTCGCTTCCAATAGCTAATGACTGTCCGTAGACGTGTACTTCGCGGATCAGGGCAGCATTTTTCAATTCGGGGATCAACGCGAATAATTCCTTTCTTTGGGGGGTGAATATTGGATCGGAAGAGTCAGATGAAATAGAAAGACGAAGGTAGCCTGCTAGGAGGTCATCAGGTGTGCTGTAATTCAAGAAGTGTTCTTCAGCGAATGCTGCTTTATAGATTAAGTCTTCATAAATCAAGTTTTGTGGATCAACAACAGCCCCCCTCACTTCCCGGCAGCGAATGCATCGGCAGTGCTGGCCGCGGTTCTTTAGCTCATTTTGCACATCCTGGCGCAAACTTGAACGGCGGCTGCCTGCTTTGATATAACTTGCGGGAATATCACGCACAATGCGGTTGACCCGGGTGTAGATTGGTATACCGGGCTTTATATCTGCGATCAGGTTGATAAGTTCATCAGTTGAATAGGGAATAAATTTTCCCTGTTTCCATAGGTCATACAAAGGCGCTTCTTCCAGTAATTGGGTGGGGTAGATCTTTAATTCATCCGGGCAGAATCCGCCATCCAACATGCGCTGGAAATCCTCCCGGTCTGATTCGGGATTTGCTCCCAGCAGGTTTGGCATCCAATGCAATACGATCTTAAAACCGGCTGCGCGCAGCAGCGCTGTCGCATGCAGTGTGTCTTCCACGCTGTGTCCGCGCTGGTTCATTGATAAGATATCATTATCAAAGCTCTGCGCTCCCATCTGCACTTTTGTGATGCCTAATTTCCGCATCTGGGCGATTTCCTGTGGATTGATCATATCCGGCCGTGTTTCCACCACCAAACCAACATTGCGGCTCCCCGCTTTTTCATTCAATGCGTGGGCTGTTTCAAGATTGGGAGAATTTTTCTTGTTCATCGCTTCAAAACAGCGTTTTACAAAATGCTCACGGTAATCAGTAGGATACGCTGACCAGGACCCGCCTAAGATCAGCAGTTCGACTTTGGTTATTGGATGGCCGATCGCGTAATAGGCATCCAGACGGGATCGTACCTGGCGGTAAGGATCAAACTCGTTTTGGAATGCCCGCGCTGCTCCAGGTTCTTCCCGTAGATAGCTTTTAGGTAGTTGGCTGTCATCAGGGCAGAATATGCAGTTTCCTGGGCACTCGTATGGTTCTGTGAGCACGGTCACAGTAGATACACCGGATAGCGAGCGAATTGGTTTCATACGGATGCGCGCCAGAAGGCGATCATCCACAAGATGGTCGCCGTTTTTCACTTGCAGCCGATATACATGAACCAGCGTATGCTTGGCGATAAAGCCACCTTTGCTCAGAGGGTGCGCGCGGACAGCTTTCATGGTGTCTGTACCAGAACGAATCTCTTCCAGCACGACTACTGCGGTATGCAGTTGTTCTTCTGTATATTGGCGGGATTTCTCCCAGGAAGTATTTTTATCAGTCATAAAGTACAGTGGCTCTTTTGGAATGAGGACAAGCTATAATCAAACATGATGAAAGCTGAAACATTAGATCACATAAGCCGCATTAATCAAGAATTCTATCAAGAATTTGCCAATTCGTTTGCCCAAACGAGAAGAAAGATCCAGCCCGGTGTTTCTATCATTTTAGAAAATATTGTAAAAAAAGGAAATTGGCTGGATATTGGGTGCGGGAATGGAAATCTAGCGTATTCCTGGGCACAAAAAGGATATACAGGGTTGTACTTAGGAGTCGATTTCAGTCCTGGCCTGATCTCGGAAGCTGAAAAAAATCGCTTGCCTCTTCGAGAAGAGCAGAAAATCATATTTCGTCAAGGGGATCTAACTCATGATAAATGGATCAGTTATCTGCCTGATGTGGAATGGGACGGTATTTTTTGTTTTGCGGTTCTGCATCATATTCCAGGCGAAGCGAGCCGTAAGCTGCTTTGCGCGCAGATGAAGGAATTGTTGGCGGTTGGCAAAGATTGTTATGTTTCTGTCTGGCAGCCGCGCAACAGCCCCCGTCTGGTTAAACGCATCCAGCCCTGGGAAAGTGTTGGAATCGATCCTTCGGATGTGGACTCGGGTGATGTATTGATGGATTGGCGAGCGCATAAAATGGAAGGGCAGGATGGTCCAGCGTTTCGCTACGTGCATATTTTTACTGAAGATGAACTAACTGCTATTGCACATGTCAGCGGCTTTTCTGTGGCAGACAATACCTATTATGATGGGAAAGAGGGAAATCTGGGCTTATATCAGCGATGGGTGCGGGAATAAGCTATGTATCCGCAAAACAAAGTGGAAAGAGGTCCTTAAAAGCGCTGACAAGCGCGGTGGTGTCTGGCACAGCCAAATGGTAAATTCTCAATATCGAGAGCAGTCTAGCCATTTGGTTACCTCAACATTGCTAAAGGGCATCACCTTGATGCTTTCTAATTTAGAATTGATGTAATGAATTAGATAACCCTAAAAAGAGGGTGTCTTTTATTATGGAATATTGTATATAATCATGAATCTGGATAATCATGATAAATAATAAGATCAAAGACCAAGAGTGGAATTTCGTCATCAAAACTAGAGGAACTTGCCAAAGCAACAATAGAGATTTTTAGCTTGCCATCAAGCGAAAAGGGTGAACTTAGTAAACAGGCACGCAGGCGCATCTTAGAAAACTATGATATCAGAATAATTACCCGCCGGTATGAAAATTAATGCACAATTGTGTTGCTGAACACTTCAGATTGAGCAATCAGCGTTAAAATATAAGGGGTTATATCTGCAGACAATTAAAACGAAAATTATTTACAGCATGAACGAGGATAAAAACTAAAATATTTTGAAAATCATTCTGTTTGCCAACACTGACTGGTATTTATATAACTACCGTCTGCCCCTGGCAGGAGCACTGCGTAATGAAGGTCATGAAGTGCTGCTGTTGTCGCCATCGGGGAAGTACACTCAGCGTATCCAGGATAACGGTTTTGCTTGGCAGGCATTTGATTTTTCCCGCCGGGGAATCAATCCATTAAACGAATACCAAACTATTCTCAGGTTAACACGGGTATACCGACGTGAAAAGCCTGATCTTGTGCATCATTTTACGATTAAATGCGTGCTGTACGGGTCTATTGCCGCTCGGAAAGCAGAGGTCAAGCGCGTAATTAATGCGGTTACAGGATTAGGATATATTTTTACCAACCGCAATTTTTTCACATGGATAGTTAAACCTATGGTTGAATTCTTGTATCAAAGGGTGCTAAAAGGATCACAGGTGATCTTTCAGAATCAACACGACCTAAATTATTTTATTAAAAACAAACTGGCATCTGAAAGGCAATGTGTTCTTATTCCTAGTTCAGGTGTGGATGTGGATAAATTCCAACCAGCTCCACACACGGAAAGAATTTCGTTGGTGGTGCTGCCCGCACGCATGTTGTGGGACAAAGGAGTAAAAGAGTTTGTGGGTGCTGCTGAATTGGTTAAGCAATTTGGAATGAAGGCGCGCTTTGTGCTGGTTGGAGATGTGGATGAGGGCAATCCTTCTTCCATCCCGCGCGAACAGCTTAAAGAATGGCAGAACCAAGGAGCTGTCGAATGGTGGGGTTGGCAGGAAGACATGGTTTCTGTTTATCAACAAGCATCAATTATCTGCCTGCCTTCATATAGGGAAGGATTAGCAAAAAGTTTAATTGAGGGAGCGGCCTGCGGATGCCCACTGGTAGCCAGTGATATTCCTGGATGTCAAGAGGTGGTGGAAAATGGGCTGAATGGCTTACTGGTTCCGCCGCGTGATGTACAGACATTGGCGGATGCGTTATTGAGTGTGTTATCGGATAAAAAACTGATACTTAAGATGGGCGTTGAAAGCCGTAAGATCGCTGTCAGAAAATACTCTGTTCAAAGGATCGTTTCCAAAACGATAAGCGTTTATAATAATGAGAAATAATAACTGAGGGATACATGACAATCCTGGATAAAAATTATTTCGATTTAGCTCTGCTGATATTGTCCTCATTATTTATTGGTTTTATTATCACCCCCGCAAGCATTTGGTTCGCAAAAAAACTGGACATAATTGATTATCCGGGACGAACCACTCACCAAATCCATAAAAATCCCACCCCCAGGGCGGGTGGTATTGCGATCATGCTTTCTCTGTTGATAATGATCTTGTTTAATCAGCTTTGGGATCATGCTGAAATCCCGTATATTTTAATTCCTGCAGTTGTGGTTTTTTCTTTTGGGCTTTGGGATGATAAACATGGCATGAATGCCCCGGCAAAATTCATTGGCCAGTTGATAGCGGTTACTATATTAATATTCTTTGATGTTCGTGTAAAGTTTTTAGAAAGCCAAAGTTTTTTCATTCAGTTGAATGGCACATTGGCTTATTGGGCAGATATTATTATCACTTATTTTTGGATNGTNGGTATTACAAATGCGTTCAATATGGTAGACAGCATGGATGGACTGGCTATTGGACTATGCCAGACCATCAGTGCTTTTTTCCTTTTCTTATCGATGGTTTCTGGCCAGTCTTCTTTGGCTTATTTCTCTGCGATCATATTTGGTATCAGCTTAAGTGTAGCATTTTATAACCGCCGACCTGCAAAAATGTTCTTAGGTGATTCTGGCGCTCAAAGTTTGGGATTTATGTTGGCTGCTGCTGCCATTGTCTATCACCCAAAGGCCTATAGCCAGGCATCCTCATGGTTTTCACCAATAATGTTTTTCAGCGTTCCGATTTTTGACACCAGTTTGGTGACAATTTCGCGCATATTGAGAGGATTGCCATTCTATAAAGCCAAACTTGACCACACATATCATCGATTGGTCGCACTAGGATGGGACCAAAATCGGGCAGTTGCTATTATGCAAATCGGGGGGGTTGTTTTTGGTTTGGTATCTATATGCGTTGTCTATTTACCACCATTTCCAGCTAATGTGATTTTTGCAATATGGCTAATCATTTTTTTGGCGCTGATATATCTTCTGGAAAAATCATTCACAGTCTATAACCCAAATCAGAAAAACAACTAATTTGCTTATCAAAAAAAATCTTATACATGAAAATATCTACGAGATAAAAAACACGGAAAATGGGAAATAAACTTTCAAAGCGAGGAAAGGCAGCTGTTTTAAAGATTTTCCTGGTGATCATTATCATCTCTGGGTTTGTCAACTGTGTTTATCTACTTTACATTCCTACAGATTCAAAGAACTCATTTTTTATTAATTATTCACTTAACAGGCTACTTCTTGCCAGCTTGATTATCTCAGGTGTGATTTCTGCATTATTTTTATATCGAAATGTAATGAAGAATCCAGACAAGTTTGTCAATAAAGCGGAGGTATTCTTTTCGTTACCATATACAAAATCTTTGCTATCATCGTTCCTTGTAATTGTAGTAATATTTTGTTGGTTGATGCCAGAAAACTTTCAAATTAATTCCTCTTACATCGAGAGGTTATTTCCAGTTTTCCTTTTCATTACGACTGTCGCGATTGTTCTGATCATCCTTGTTCATTTTATCCAGAATGGATGGAAACTTTCAATCAATCTTACCTCCACTATGGTTTTGTGTACTGTATTCATTTTATTTTTACTGATATTATTTTTATACCCAAAACTGAATAATGGTTCATGGACAGACAGTGCTAGTGTGCCTATTCTGGCAGTTCAAGTAGTTGGGGTTTGGCTGACAATTACAATCGTGAAACAATTCTATAACGAGATATTAGATAGGATTCCCCGTTTTGTAATAAGGAATCTTGATAAGATCATATTTATCTTCATATGGATTTGTGCTGTATTCTTCTGGGTAAACCAACCCATAGAATTTCCAGAAGGCCTGTTGATGACAAGACTCGGCCAGCATATCCGACCATTACCCCCAAATTTCGAGATTTATCCTAACATCGACGCGAAACTTTATTATGCTTTATCTGAATCCATCATCGTTGGCTCCGGCATTTTTCGATCCATCGACAAACCACTTTTCCTGACATTCGAAGGTATAAACAACTGGCTCGCTGGTGGTTCTTACGAAAAAATGATGGATTTCCAGGTTGTTATCTTGGCTCTATTTCCGCCTGTTCTATATTTAATAGGCAAAGAAATTCACAGCCGTTCATCTGGATTAATGGCTGCGTTACTCGCAGTATTCCATGAAATCAATGCCATACAGGTCATTCGTGATTTCCCGGTGGTCAGCTCCAAGACACTTCTTTCAGAACCTTTTATGGTGTTGTGGATAGGTCTTATTGCTTTAACTGCTGTTGTGGCTTTTAAAAGAGACTCAAATAAGCAGGCCAATTTGCTCCTGATTTGCGGAGGTGTGCTTGGATTATCTGCTCTATTCAGATTGAATACACTTGTAATAATACCTGTTCTATTACTTGTAATAATCATTAAATACTTCTATGATAAGAAAACCTTATTCAAATATACATGGGTATTTTTGGTTGGGGTAATTCTGGCGCTTACACCATGGATGATTTATAACACCGTGAAATTTCATGACCCTTTGGCATTCATTAAAGCAAAAGGGACGGTCATTACTCGAAGGCATGAAAGAATCACAAGTCAAAAAGAATCTCA
>JGI24724J26744_10001243_pt1 | contig 17597 bp, 11 predicted proteins | sample Cruoilmetagenom7_FD_26744 | JGI IMG/M metagenome (IMG submission 26744) | reverse complement strand
GGACACTCACAACCGCATTCCTCTGCACAATCACAACCGCAATCCATAGGACATGCTTCCTCTGAGAAAGAACTACTACTGGAACTCCTAGAGCTACTACAAGAACTAGAACTAACAGAGCTGGAACTAGAGGAGCCTATGCTACTAGAACTACTACTTAAACTAAGAGAGCTGCTACTTGAAGATTTACTACTGGAACTCGTAGAACTACTACTATTCGAAGAACTACTTACAGAACTACTACTAGAACTCGAATTACTTAGGGAGCTACTTGAACTACTATTACTTTTACTTAAAGAGCTAGAAGAACTGCTTTCATAACACTCAAGCATCTCCAATTCTAGAATAGATATGTTATCTAACACTGGATTCCACTGATTTGATATATCTATCTGAATATACCTATAACTAGTAGAATTTGTAAAGCCAAAAGTTGTCCAATTTGAACTATTTGGAACTCGACTACTAATAAGGTTAGTCCACCCTACGGCATCGTTAGATCCCTTAATAAGAATATCTTTAACTCTTGCATAACCACCATCTACATAAGGTAATATTCTTACAATATTTATAGGATAAGCGTTTCCGATTCCAAAATCTATCCTGAGCCACTCATTAACACCACTTGCAGCTATCCAAGGTGTGTAAATATTGTCATCTATCGACCAGTCTATATGGCTACCAGAACTAGCTGTTGCAACTGCATCCGTAGTTCTATCACCGCTCCAGAATGGACAGGATGAATAGGAGCTAGAACTTACACTACTAGAGCTTAAGCTTGAGTAACTAGAACTTGAACTACTATAGCTTGAACTTGAACTTGAACAACTTCGCATTCTAATTTCTCTTATACTTATATTCCAGCTCTGTGATTCCCACCATTTATTCGCCACGTCAATCTGGAAATATCTATAACTAGCAATACCAAAGCGGAATACTTCCCAACCAGAAGCATTTGGAATTTGACCACTAACAAGTGGTGTCCATCCTATTGCGTCGTTAGACCCTTTGATAGTTATATCCTTAACACAACTATTAAAATTATGCCAACCTGGTAGAATCTCTACAGTCCCTATAGATGTAGGAACACCAAAATCTATTCTCCACCATTCATTATTATCGCTTGTAGATCTCCATTCAGAAAAATCATCATCGTCTATAGCTTTCGATGCTACATAGACTCCATCCTCGGAAGAAGCAGCGGCAATTTGTCCTAAGGTCTTATCAGGACTCCAATAAGGACACGATGAATAAGAACTACTGCTACTACTAGATAAACTACTAGAGGAACTACTACTGCTGCTAGACCAACTCGATGAACTACTACTGTTACTAGACCAACTCGAAGAACTGCTTGATTTACTAGAAGAACTATAAGAACCCCACATATAATCTAAAGGTTTACCAAAACCCCAATACAATAAACCATAAGTATCAATATTAGTATATTTATTAAAAGGAACATCAACAGGAGACCCAAAAGACCAATAATTCAAATCTCCTGTGTCCATTACAGACTCAAAACTTTTACTAGAACTGCTTAAACTTTGAAAACTTGAACTTGATGAACTACTCAAAGAAGAACTGGAACTAGATGATGAATACGAAGATGAAGAACTACTAGAAAAAGAAACAGACGAACTAGAACTTGAACTAGAATAACTATAACTAGAACTAGAACTTTCAGAACTAGAACTTATACTAGAACTGCTAGAACTTGAACTCAATGAACTGGAACTAGAAGAACTAGAACTAGAGCTTTTAGAAAAACTGCTAGAACTATTAGAACTAGAACTAGAGCTTTTAGAAAAACTGCTAGAACTCTTAGAATAAGAACTAGACGAACTGGAACTTGAACTATTAGAAAAACTACTAGAACTTTCGGAACTAGAACTAGAACTATTAGAATTAGAACTAGAACTTATACTAGAACTACTAGAACTATAAGAGCTAGAACTCGAAGAACTCGAAGAAGAGCTTAAACTACTTGAACTTGAACTATTACTAGATGAACTAAAACTGAAACTTGAAGAACTCGAACTTTTACTGCTTGAACTTTTACTGCTAGAACTGGAACTGGAACTTTTTGAACTAGAACTTTTTGAACTAGAACTTTTTGAACTGGAACTCCAAGAAGCCGAACTAGAACTTGAACTTTCACTACTTGAACTTTTACTACTCGAACTTTTACTACTCGAACTAAAGCTGGAAGAACTAGAACTAAAGCTGGAAGAACTAGAACTAGAACTAGAAGAACTTGAACTGAAACTATAAGAACTGAGACTAGAAGAACTGAAAGAAAAACTTAAACTACTCGAACTTAAACTACTCGAACTTGAACTACTAAAACTTAAACTCGATGAGCTAGAACTGTAAGAACTTGAACTAAAACTTAAAGAGCTAGAACTAGAAGAACTTGAACTATAAGAACTTGAACTAGAACTTGAACTGCTATAACTTTCACTACTTGAACTAAAACTTATTGAGCTTGAACTTAAACTTCTTGAACTCGAACTTTTACTATAGGAACTAGAACTAGACGAACTAGAACTTAATGAACTAGAACTAAAACTTTTTGAACTAGAACTTTTTGAACTAGAACTTTTTGAACTAGAACTTAATGAACTAGAACTAGAACTAGAACTAAATGAACTAGAACTTAATGAACTAGAACTAAAACTTTTTGAACTAGAACTTATTGATTCTCTAAAGCATACTTCCTTAACAGCAATTCTATATGTATTAATACATGAAATCCAAGAATTATAAAATTCAATTCTAATAAATCTAAATGGTGCTTGTACTATCCTGTGCCATGTACCCCACTCACCAAAAGGTATATCTGCTGTTTCGTATGATCCTAAATCAATGGGGTTGTCCATACTACTTGTATGTGCACCTAAAACTCTACAATACTTAGGAAAGTTTGTGGTTCCATAGTCGCAATCTACCTCATCCCTTCGTTGCATACTAATATGAGTTATATGCTTATTTACACCAAAATCCCATTGCATCCAACAAGATCCATCTGGGTTTGGTATATTATCAATAGTACATGACCAAAAACTACCTTGAAATATACCTATTCCATCAAACGCATCCCACGCATCAGCCTCATTAGATGATGTTCTACATTGACGCATTCTTGTGTAAAAATCACCGCAATACAAAGGAAAAGAGGTAGAACTAAATGATGAACTACTGACACTACTACTAGAAACAGACGAACTACTTGAACTTTTAGAACTTGAACTACTAGAACTTGAATTAGAACTTGAACTACTAGAACTTGAACTTATACTTCTAGAACTTGAACTTTTAGAACTTGAACTTTTAGAACTTGAACTTATACTTCTAGAACTTGAACTTTTAGAACTGCTACTGATTGAACTTGAACTTGAACTAAAACTTTGAGAACTTGAACTTTGAGAACTTGAACTTTTAGAACTCGAACTTTTAGAACTCGAACTTTTAGAACTCGAACTTTTACTCACAGAACTACTACTGATTGAACTTGAACTCGAACTTGAACTCTTAGATGAACTACTTAAAGACCACCAACTTGGGATAGAAGCAGAACTGGAACTATAACTAGAAGAACTGGAACTAAAACTATATGAACTGCTAGAAAAAGATTTACTTGAAGAACTAAAAGATTTGCTGGAAGAGCTGAAAGATAAAGAACTAGAACTATGACTACTTGAACTAGAACTACTTATAGAACTACTACTTAAACTAATACTCTCAGAACTGCTACTTACACTAGTACTCGATCTACTAGAACTAGAAGCAAGTGCTTTTTGATAAAAATGTGTAGATTCTGTATCACCAAAATTTTCAGTACAAACACATCTACCATTTTCAAGAAAAGTACAATCACAGGAATAAGCACAAGGTGGTGGGTGTAAATCCGCTAAAATTGCACGCCTAACTGCTGCATAGTAAAAATTATCTACAGTTGGCCCAATATGTATAGAAGAACCACCTGAAGGGGTACTATCTTTTGTGTAACCAATTTCTGTGTTATCTATACCGCACTCTTTTAAACAATTAAAATGCCAATCTTTAAATTCTTTCAGGGTATTACTCTTAACATTGTTTACAGCACCGTAATGATCATAAGCTGAACAATAATGAAACTCAGGACTACTACCAGATCCATGATACTCTGCTCCCTGATAACCAGGTGTAGAACATTCAAAGGATTCATAATAGCGTAATGGTCTAATACCATTAGCAGCAGTTACTCCCATCAGTTTTATTTTATAACCACATTCAGTTTTTCTTACACCTCCATTATAAGTACCTTCTTGTACTATATCCCCATCAATATCTGCAGAGTAATAAATATAATCAGGATAGTATTCATACTCATATGCACATATAATATCATATTCGCTAGTTGCTTGTTGTTGCCAATATCTATATACTAAATTCCATGTAACATTATGTTTCCATATAGATTCAACTTTACCATAACGGAGTGGCAAGTTAACAGGTCTTGGGTACCTACCATAACCAGGAATATATTTTTTATCTGTGCCATATGAAACAGTAGTATTATAATATGCTAAACACTCGTAAGGAGGAAGTATTGAACCAATTTCGCAATAACCAATACCAAAAACCCAACGTGAACCACGACTAGGTATAGTTTCCCATCCCTTTGTTTGAAAATAACTAAAACTTGGTACTACATTATATCCAAGTGGTGATCTGGGAATCCAACTTTCAGTAGATGATGATGGAGTTGATACTTTACTTACAAAATTACTTTTTACAATTATATGTAACTTATTATTTACCCTATCAAAATGAGTTTTAATTACCCCAGAAACATAATTCTCAGATCCGCCTATATCAAACTTTTTGTATTTTTTGGCTATAAAATCATCGAACCATATATTTCTGCAAAATTTATTATCATTAGTATAAGTTATATTTAACTTATCTGTATATTGTGCCCCACCCCACCAAGCTTTACCTTTTCCGTAACCAAGACACCGTATTCTAGAAGATTCTAAATCTTCTGTAGTTTTTACATAATTATTACCTACTAATACAGGATATTCATACTCAGCCCAACTTCCAGCTTCCATTAAACACCTTGAATCTTCTTCCTCTACAAAATTAGCTCTAGCTACATAATCACCATCAACATAATGTATTACCTTAGCAGAAAACAAATAATGCTTTCTAATGCTCTCATTAAGAATACCAATATAGTATAAATCTGGATCTACATCATCTTTCCATATATCAAACCCATTTATTCCTGAAGTGGCATTAACTTCAAAATCAGGAAACATTGATCCATTATAAAACCATTCTATAACTTTTGCTTTGTATGTTAAAGAAATAGTATAAAATCCCCAAGTTGTGTGTCTTTTCCCCATAAATAAAGTAAAGTCATCATATGTGACTGACCTTACTTCATTATTATCTAATGGGTTTAAAACACCAAAAGCAGGCGATGATCTAATTCCTTCAGGGTATAAAAATGTTTTATAATGCCAAGAAGAGCCCGGAACTATCTCAGCTTTTACAAATTCTTCTGGTCCTAAACTACTTGAACTACTAGAAATGGAATTGGCTGAACTAGAAGAGGAAACACTTGAGCTAGATTTACTAGAAGAACTAGAACTCAAAGAACTACTAGACACAGAAACAGAAGAAGACGAACGAGAAGAACTGGAACTAGAACTAACTTCAGGTATAGTATATTCAGGTTTAATAGGAGGAGTACATTTAGAATATAAGTGCTTAACATCAATGTTAGATATATCAGGACATAGAAGAGTTTCTCCTATTTTTGATTCAAAAGGATCAAGAACATCATTATATAATGTAATAATCCACCATAGGTACGGTGTACCATAGACTTCCCAGGAAATTAACCAATATTTCATATCATACTTAGCAGTAACTGTAAAATACGAAATAATTTTTGTAATATTCTTAACTAATTCAGTAAGTGCAGGGTCTATAAAATCGAACTCATTTGTCTTGTCTACATCAATTATATTGTAATTACCTATTCTCGAATAATCAAGTATTCCCATAGTTTACACTCACTGTATACGATATAAAGCATCTATATCTTTTTGTAGGTACAAATAAGAAGCCTGTATTGTAATATCTACGTCAGCCTTTGAAGGTAAAGGTCTATTACTTTCTCCTACTACTAATTCCTTAGAATATGAAACAGAAACACTCCCAATAACTGCTTGCTTAATAAAAATAAAACCTCCTATCATTACTGAAACAGATATTGGTCTAACCATAGATCCAGATGATATTCCACTTGTAGCTGTAACCATCTGATGTAATTTTTTACAAGGAAGCATAACATCAGTATATGGATCCATATAAGCAACAAATTGAAACTGTATAGGGAGTGTTAAATATTGAGATGCTGTATACCGTGCAATAGAAGTAGATTGGTGCCTTGTAGTAACACCAACATCAAAAAATCTTCTGAGACCCCATTCTACGGCACCAGCAAACTGCCCAACTTCTGGGTCTACTAAAGGTGCCCAATCTGCTGTTAACTCCATTTGTATATCACTCATTTTACCAACTACTTCCAAAGAAGGTGCCTCAAGTTGTTTTATACCAACTAGATACCCATGAGCTTTTTCCCTTGTAGGATTACTAGCTTTATTCCCAACTGGGGATATTCGTACCATCTTATCCCTTTCTTTATAATAAACCAGAGTTTGCTATAACCATACCTAAATCGTCTACTAGTACAGGAAAACTTCTTATACTTCTTTCAACACTTTCTCTACCACTCACTTGTTGTTGAACTACTCTCTCTACAGGTGGTTGTGTTGGCTGAGTTGTAGGAGGAACAGGTGGGGCTGCAACGGAAGGAACACTTTCGGATATCGGAAGATTAATCCTTTCTATTATTTTTTCTTCAGCAACAACTGGTTTAATTTTTGTCTCATTTTGTAGCTCATCTGGGAGCCAAAGTTTATTACCTTCACCTTTAACTATAGCACCATTTCCCAAAAGATCTACAGGATTAATAGTTTGTTTCTTTATAGCTGATCCATATTCCTCCCAAGCTTCAGCTGACAACTTCTTTTTCCAAGTATTAGTCATTGCTGATATATTACCTTTTGGTTTTGCCTCTTCCTTACCGTGTATCTTTTCATAGAGCCAACCACCAATACCTTCTTTACCTAAAAACTTTTTAGATATTTTATCTATAGCAGTACCAATTGCAACACCAACTGCGCCAGATAATGCTACACCAAGCGCTGGAGCAATTGCAGATGCTATTGACGCTAAACTTGCGCCAGCAGCACCAACACCACTTACTGCTGCTCCTGCACCACGTGCACCTGCACCAAGAAGTCCTTTACCAAGAAGTCCTTTACCTTTTCCTAATAATCCTTTAGCTTTGCCTAGAAGACCTTTAGCTTTACTGCCAACAAACCATGTTTCAAATAGACCTCCTATCCCACCCCCACCTTCTATACCTCTAATACCTTGTAATTGCTTCTTCTGTTGCTTTTTTATTTTTTTAAGATCATCAGTAACATCTTCAACACCTTCTACTACATTACCAAAACCTCTCTCTGTTACTCGCTCTACTTCACGCATACTACTAGATAGTTTTCTACCAAGAAAAGCAATTCCCTTTCTTACACCTTCTATTCCATGAACCATTGAACTTGATTCAGATACAACATCACCCAACTTATCATCAGAAACTTCTTGTGACTTTTTTGTGAGTAATTGGAAACTTTTACTGGATGGAAGAGCCTTTATCCCTTTATAAGTTTTACCCAAACCCTTTTTAGTTTCCTCTGTTAAACCAGATAATTTATCCGGTATAGCTTTAACTTTAGAATATGTTTTAGCACCAAACAAAAATAAAAACTTAGGTAATTTTAAAAAAGATTTTGCTCCTTTGGAAAAGCCTTTTAAAAGAGTACCTGATCCTGTGAGTGCTTTTATAGTTTGAGCAGGTATATCAAACAAATCTCCAAAAACTGATCTACCTAAACCAGTCATCATCTCTTCTGCCAGATTAGACTCAGAAACTTTATCTCCTAATTTATGCAATTTACCAGTCTTTTCTTCCAAATCTTCTAAATGATTACTTGCTGATTCTGACAAGTTATCAACTTGTTTTGCTAATTTTTTATTCTTATTAGCAGATTCATCAAATGTTTTAGTTTGTGCTTTAGTTTGTCCCAAATCTTCAATAAATGCTTCAGCACTACTTTCAGAAATAGCTTTTGCGCCAACAGATAAATCATTAGCAGATGTCTGAAGTTCTTCAATTCTTTTAACCAAACTAGCATTCACTTGCGCCATTTCTTTATAAGCATTCTCAGTAGAACCATACTGTTCTCGGACAATATCTAAAGTTCTTGATAATTTACTACTAATATCGGAAAAAATATCGCGCATTTCTGATTTCACAGACATTATTTCTGTACCAGCATCAGATACGGGAGTAACAACTTGTTTAGCTGCTGCTGCAGAAACAGCCTTTGCTGCTTTAATATCACCTTCCCTCATTCTTTCCTCAGAAAGAAGATTCTTTCTAGAAGCACGCAAATTCCTACGAGCAATATTCATTAATGCGCGTTCTTCAGTATTCGAAACATCCCCACCAGAACTAATCTTCTTTAAAAGGTGTAACTTCTTCCTTTCAGCCTTTAACGACTTTTGAAGTTGTTCACTTTCTACTACAACTGATGTCAGTTCAGCGGAACGTTTAGCAGAATTTTTAATAGCTTTTTTCCTCAATCCCAATTCTGTCTTAACTGATCTAATTTCCATATTTGCATACTTTTTAATCTCGGATCTCAATTTAGCAACTTCTTTTAATTCATTTCTTATTTTTGCGGCTTTTTTTAATTCATTCCTTAATTTAGATATTTCATTTTCATCGTTAGGCATGTAATTTGTCCCCGTAATTTCACCTTCTTAATCTTTTATTTTTATTCTTAAGTTCATCATTTTTTTCTTTTATCATCCTATCATAAAACCAGATAAATTCTCTGAAATCCATATTATCGGTTACTTCTGGCGTTCCTTGTAACACATACCAACTATAAAATTGCTTTTCTAAAATATTCTTCGTTGTCGTCCCCCATCCCAAATAAGATGTCTGAACGAAAGGGCAACCAAAAATCTACCCCCTCCTTGCAGGTAGGGCAAAACGCTTTATTCAGTCTATCTACACCACTACTATAAATAGAAAGAAAACTTCTTATTAAATTTACATCTTTTACACTTAAAGTGTCTTCAACTAAAGATAATCGCTCTTCGAAAGATTTTCCGTTGGCTATAGCTGCGGCACACTTAGCTAAAATAATATTGTCCCCACCTTTTTCGTCAACCTCAATATTATCTGCTACTCTAATTAATTTCAATGCTAGTTCACCATTAGACGTTTTAATGCGTACTGGTTCATTAAAATCCTCTTTCATATGAACAATATTAAATTTTGTTAGATCTAATTTAAAAGGAAATACTTGATTACAATTGTCACAGGTAACTATCAGGGAACAAATAGGTGAGACCGAATTAACTCTCACAGAAACGACAGTGTAGTCGAAATCATCAACAGTTAAAGCCATTGCATCCATACCTATAAGTTCACTAATAACATCTATTAAAATCTTGTAATAGGTAGTATCTGGCTCAGATACCAAACGTTTCATATCTCTAACTGTTAAATCAGAGTAATTCAAACTTGTTGGGTAGGAAGGGTCTGGGATCAACCCATTAGATGGAAGGTTTATTGACGATGAATGTGGGCATTTTTTCTTGCGTTCTTCAGAAATACGTGCATAGTCTTTTATTTCTGTACCTTGTTCTTTTACTACTTCCTTATTCGAATTTTGGTTTGTCATCTTCATTTCATTTCTCCTAATACTTTAATATTTATGGTTTACAACTACAACTTCATAAAGATTATCTCCACTTTTATTTTTATTTTTATTCTTACAATATTTAATAACTACTTACTTACTATTTTAATTTTATTATCCACTGGAAGCAGTTTTGCATATCAAACTGTCGCCACTAAATTCAAAAGTGTAGATTAAGGGATCGCTATTTTCACTAGTAAGAGCAGGATAATCTAGCGTTATAGGGAAAAAATCAATATATTTAAGTCTCATTGTTTCCTTACCTAAGGTACCATATACTATTATCTCGATTGGTTTCTTATACATTATTGGTACTCTATGATAACCTTCCCTTGTTACCATTAAATCATGCCACTTTGCGAAGAATGAAAAAGTTTTACCATCTTCGCCCTCAAGTATTCTCATATTAATATTGCCGATATCATTATTGAGAGAATAATACCAATTAGAATTACCAACTGGAGTAGGCTCTGTAGTAAACTCTGTCATTGGTGGTGTAACTTCAATAACTCTATTTCCAACAAGTTCTGCCTCATCTAAACCTTTAATATCTGAAGGGAATAATATATCATATCTAAAAAGGAATTGAGGCCGAGGCAAAACTTCATTAATAAACTTATCTATAGCCAGCGACATAGTCTTCCCTCCTAAAAACTATTATTTCTTTTGAAAGAGAAAGTAATCATACTGAAAAGTAGCTGAAATTTCAATAGGCTCAGAACTCTCGTAAGATAAAGGAATAGCAGCAACATTCTCTAGCTGAGCACCTTTTAAAGTCCATATACCCAAAACTCCACCAGATTCTCTGGTTAATAATTCTAAGACAATATCACAAGAATACAAAGACTTATCTGTAGATAATCCAGTTTTTCTCCCCAATACTATTTGCTGCCAAGTATAAAGAGTTCTATATACAGGTAAATTAACACTATCCCATAAAGTTAGTTCAATAGTATGTGCAGAAGCATCACGACCCTGATGCTTGACTTGATGAGCCTTCCAATTTATAGTTGTTGTTTCAGTAACCATATCTGGAATGCTAGTTGTTTTAGCTCTAAACTTTAGGGCTTCTCCATCACCACCACCAGGAGGATTAAGAATGGATATTTCCCAAAGATATTGCGCCATTGGTTCCGTAAGTCCACGGACATCTTCTATATCCAAGTTAGGCATAGCTTCTCCTTTCTTTAAATTTAATTTTAGGGACTTCTATAGTAGGCTTTTATACATTTTTGCCAAATTATAGCCCTGGATATAGCAATCCTTTAAACCATTTCACTAGTGTATAAAATACAAAAGCCATTCTTATTATTAAGAAGCATAAGGTAACAAAACTTCATCAAAACTAACTGATGTACGAACTATTACTACATTCAGCTTAATGAATTCAGCTGCTCTTACTGGTTTTACATACAAGTCAACATTCATTTCATTCCTATCTATAATATCGCCTGTATTATTTGTTTCATCACATACAACTCTAAAATCGTATACACCAAAACGAGCTACTATTTCGTTCATGTACCCTTCTATCAAAGAAGTTATTTGAAGCCTCTTGAAATGTGTATTGGGCTCAAACACAAAATAATCTAAAGTAGTAGCTATAGCCTTTTCTATTACAATTAATAACCTTCTTACATTTATTCTATCAGTTGCACTTGGTTTAGTTTGTAAAGTTTTTTGTCCCCAAACAACTACGCCACCTACATGATACTTTCTTATTGGATTAATCTGAGCTTCATATAAGGCATCAAGGTCACCTCTATCATAATAATCTTTAACATCTAAAACAGGTAATATACCTCGATTCAATCCTGCAGGAGCAATCCAAGGATCTGAAATATAATCAGTATAAGCAAAAACAGCCCCCATTAAACCGGAAGGTGGTATAAAAACCCTCTTATCATTATACTGGTCATAAGACTCTACCCAAGGGGTAAATAATCCAGAATAAGAAGAATTTATAGTAAGTTCATTCGTTCTCCAATCAATAACTTCGTCTACATCTTTATCAAAAGGCGAATCTAAGATAGCAAAACAATCTTTTCTGTTTTGAGTCATGTTATCCGCATAAACATGAATTGATTCTATATCACTATCACTAAACATAGAAGTCCCATCCGACATCCAACCACCAGACATTAGTATATTCAAAGTATATTTATCTGGATTGGATATTTTTTCTATACCTCCAATAATATCACCTGCTGTTACAGGATTACCATTGCTACCATTTCCAAAGTATACAGTTGTAGATACCTCTTTAGGCATATTTGCTGGATTTGTAGGATTAATACTCGTTCTATCGAGAGCTAAAATATAAGGATGATTGTCAAATACATCTTCAATATAAATTGAATTACCAAAACCATCCCTAGCAGTTGGAACTCTGCTACATAAATATTTGTCAATAAAAGAAATAGAAGTTCCACTCTTTTCATACAAAGAAATGTAGAACTCAAGAGTATTAATATAGGAAAACTGTAAAATAGCACCAGCACCAGCCCAAGTAGAAGTTAAAGTTAAAGATGAATCACTCTCTATACTTTTAACAGTCGCTGAAAATATTTCTTGGCCTGAAGGAAAAACAAGATCACCAACAGCAATTTCAGACAAAAATCTAGATCCTGTATCTCCTGTAACCTGGTCAGAGCCAAAAGTAAAATTAGCTTTACGTGCAAGTTTAGTAGGATTATAAGAAATCTCTATACCTAAATTATTATTCCATACACCAGGATTTGCGCCAAACAAAGCAAATACAGCATCTGGTGAATCCCAAGTATAATTAGTTGAAGGAGGATTAGGGCATCCACCAGGTTGATCTATGGGAGCAACAGGTGTCAAAGATCCGATATTAGTTACTTCAACACCACCAAATAAAGCACCATTAGTTACCCTCAAACAAATTAATCTTGTTCCTTTGTCTAAAAAGGATAATCCAGTATAATGGAAATAGTTACTAGTGATCGTTTTTCCATATGTATCAGTAAATTTTTTAGTGTTTTTCATAGTTTTTGGTTCTAAGGGACCTCTATCAGATGGACCAACTATTGCCCCTATACTTGTTGCTACAGAAGAGATAATAGTACTCAAAGGTATTTCTCTTGGGTAAACTCCAGGCGATATAATAAACATAATTTATCTCCTATTAAATTACAATCTTTAGTTAGAACTAAAACTGGAACTGGAACTGGAACTGGAACTTTCTATTATTTCCNNNTCNAGTTNNANCCCCACTATGGAGATCGTATATACTTTTTCTTATTTCTAAAGTTTCTTTCAAGACTTCATAATTTATAATTATAAATCCTTGAACTGTTAATTCAGAATCAAAATAATAGAAAGTCTCTTTAGTCATATCGCCAGACTCTTCGCTACTTTTTGTTATTTCGTCCCCAAAAAGAACTGGTAGCCTTAAATTTTTAGACAAGAGGCTTATTTCTATTAAAGGATTATTTATCTTAGTTATATAAAAAATACGTTCATACGCATTCAAATCGTCTTCTCGCTGAGCATATATTCTAATAGAATATAAAAAGTCACAAGCGATCATTTTTATATTATCTATAGTGTACTCTGTCCTGCCTGCAATATTAGCACCTGATCGTACTTGCGCCATGTTTAATGGAATACCTGGACGCGACCAAGCAAAGCTAGTTGAATTACGCCAAAAAGACAAGTATGGCAAAAAAGTCTCAACTTCAGGCTCTCGTTTATTAGCAAGAGTATTCATAATTGAATCAGGCGGAGCATAAACTGCTTTTGTGCCAAACAAATCAGTTAATTTAAGTGTCAAAGAATCCTGTATTAAATCGTACACAACAACAACTCCTCGTTTTATAGTTGTAGGAGTTGGGAATTGTACCCAACTCCTACAACTTAAAATTTAAACTATTTACTCTATCTAATCTTTCTACCAACTTTCACTTTTTGTAAAAGTTTTTTTGCCAGCTTCCTATGACCCTTCGAAGCTAACTGATTCGCAATAGACCGTACTTGCGCAACCTGAGTAGATGTGTATTTAGCTGCAGGGGCTTCTTTCTTTATTTTTATGTCTAATTCGTCATCATCATTATCAGCATCAATATCCAATACATCATCATCATCGTTGTCATCGTTATCATCATCATTATCAGCATCAATATCTAATTCGTCATCATCGTTGTCGTTATCATCATCGTTGTCATCAATATCGTCAATATCTTTTATTTCATTAATCTCCTCCATAAGTTCGGGAGCGGTTTCGTCTTCCATAGCTTCAATAAAAATTTCTTTAGCTGCTTCTTCCTCACCTCTACGTAAAGCTTTATAGGCTACAACCAAAAGTTTTTTACTTCTCATAATTTATACCTCCAAAAAGTTAAAACATTAATGAATACTACTTAATATATTAATACTAATAAAACCGGCACATTAAATACATAAAACTAATGCCTTAAAAGAAAACAACTAAATTCTTTGGCCTCTACAAATTGCTCTACTATTAACTAGAGCCATACCTTCGACTTGATACATAAACCAACCACGTTGAGGTGAAGCATCCGCAAACTTATTAATTGGTTCAGACGCTAAATCTGTTCTCTGCGTAATGCCGCCTAAAGTCTGAGGAGCACCACACATATAAACCTGACCTGCTTCCAGTACCTTAAGGTTTTGGTCTCGGAAAGCATCAGTAATAATAGACGTACCGAGCATATCTCCAAGATAACCTTCAGTTACAATTGAATGTTGAGAAACCGGATCGAACCATGCAACAAAATTTGCATCAGAAATAATATCATCCCAGATATCATAAGAAATAACCGCATAACGAGCGGGGATTCCCCAACGGGCAACTTGTGTCCTCATCTGGGTAAATGTTGCAGGTGTAAAAGTATTAAAATAGAATAGATCATTACTTGTACCAGCTGCCGCATTAGCCAATGTAACAAACACTTTGTCTTCAGCTACCATGATATTCTCAAGACCGTCTTCATATTTTTCAGCAAGAATATCACCAGGGTTGCTATCAATTTCTTTGATCTCAATGAGTGGAGAAGCAGTTAAATAGAACTCAGGTGGGTAAACATATGACTGGCGAATAATTGATTGCGGATTTCCGGCAGCAGTAGTGGCCATAAAAGCAACTACATCCTTTTGCCGTACACGCAAACGACCAACTTCACCCTTGTCTAAGGGTTTATAAACTAAGAGCTTGCGTGCAAAACCTTCCCTATCAAGAGTAGTTCTAATTTCGTCACCAAGAACTTCTCCAAGCACTACCCACTGTTCGCCACTCTTATCTGCCAAGGCAGCCTTAATAGCTTCGCGCCTTTCAGCTAACAATTCTGAAGGGGTAGCCTGCACGATTCCACCTTCCTGGTGATCTTCAATTATTTTGCCGATTTGTTTCATCAAATCAACTTTACTACTTGCGTTTATTTCACCATTATCTGATACAATTCCATTACGAACATGAACCTTCTTTTTCCCTAAATACGGATTAATCATATTTTTTACCTCCTAAACGTATTTACAAGTTAGTTTTAAATTACAAAATCTCTATCCCCAAGAAAGCATCATTAACATCAGGTACATGAATAACCCTAGCACCTACAATAGTAGTACCACCACCTGTTTGGTCTTCAAGCTGGCCAGAAGCAGCCATTTTAATTCCAGTAGCGGCACCCCAATCCAATTTAGGATTAAACTCTGAAGTATAAATAACACACGGTGGTTTACCAACACCTATTCTTTCAAACAAAGCAGCCGAATTTATATTTACGCCTCTATACCATTCTGTACTTTGAATCTCCATAACTGTAGGACTATACTTGTAAACAACTATAATAGATTTTCCGTTTTGATTAGCGTGGAAAGTAATTTTTCCTGTATCAGAACACACATACTGCTTATCAGCAATAGCACCAGCTTCTGTATATTCAGTACCATCAGTTTCCTCAATATGAATCTTATGATTATTAGCACCAATCTTCACAATAGTTGTTCGAGCCAATTGTGCATACCTATCGGCATCAACAACAGTATCCGGCACAGTAAAAGTTTCTACTTTAGGTATTTCAGCAGGTGTTAACTGGCAATTATACGAAAACCCAGTAAAAGTTCCAGTGCCTGGAGAAGCAAGAACAACTTCCTCACCATTTGAATCTAACTGCATAATTAGGCACAAACCTTCCTGGGAAATTACATTAGTATCCTTAATATTTCGCTCTTTGATACTGTTAAACGAAGACTTAGTCAAATTTAACATAATTTATTACCTCCATCTTTGACTATATTATTTTAAGAAAATAAGATAATCTACTTAGATTATCACACTTTAGCACTTAATTGTAATTTTTCCCTTATACCCTTTTTACCATCAGGTACTCCCAACATACGTACATCTACACTACTAGTAGCTAATCGTGCAGCCAAATCGTGTTGCTGCGCTTCTTTAAGATTTTTATCACCTTCAGCAGGCATTAAAGGTTGGTTATCCCTTATAGCATTAGATAATTCCTCTCGTAATTCAGGACTCTTTTCCATATAAGATTCAGCCTTAGTCAGTACAAGATCAAAAAACTCATCTCCACTTTCTTTGAAGCAAGACTCAATAAGATCGATAGCATTACTAATACCAGACTTCTCCAGTGCTCCCCATAATGTTGCTTTCAACGGATTGTCTATATCCGTAAAAAAGTTACGATTTAAACCTGCTAATACTAATTTAATACAACTACTGTAATCAGTTCTTAATGCAGAAAGAACTTCTTTATTCTTTTCTGTAATCTCTGATTCAAGTTTACTACGAATTTCATCAGCTAATTCTGAATCATTAACCGAATTAGTGTAGTATTTAGCGTTAGTCTGATCGAGTACAACCTTAACTCCTAACTTCTCGATTGCCTCGGCAAGATTACTTGCATACGTATCACTAGCAAAAACATCTCTTATCTCGTCTGATTTCGGCTGATCCTTTAAACTAACTCTTGCTGTTGGAATACCATCAATTATTACATTCCAAAAAGGATTTTCACCGTTACCATCATGTAGTATACAAGTTACAGACGAAGCTTGGCAAGTTGTATCTTCACTAATAGGATTAAGAGAAATTATTTGTGCAGTATCACCATCTACTTCATCTACTTCATCTGTTTCAGTATCTCCATCTATTTCATCTACTTCATCTATTTCAGTTTCTTCGGCTACTTCCGATCCACATTGAACGCAAAAAATACTTTTATCTTTATCTTCTGCTCTTGATGTAGCCATAAGAGTGTTACAAACACTACAAATAAGATTTCTGTTAACACCAACTATTCTATCTTGTGAAATGGGTGAAACTAATTTAATACTATTACCACAATCATAACAATACATAAATTGCCCTTTATTAGATACTTGAACAGCACCACAAGAGCATTCAAAAATACCATAACTAAAATCATCTTCAACTTTAGTTCCTGCATAAAAAACTTCATCTGTATTACTTTTACGTGATAATACTTTCTGGCGTTTCAACTTTTTAACTTCGTTTAACATAATCATTCTCCTATTTTCAGTTTTAAAGGATAATACTATACGCCTTTAAAGGGCACCTCCTTCCTATGTTAGTATAACATAGCATCATCCCCCCATGCAGTAACATCGGCGGGATCATTTCCTGATAAATTACTATTCTCTATAAAATTNACACCCCTACATAATTCATAT
>JGI24724J26744_10001242_pt1 | contig 17600 bp, 26 predicted proteins | sample Cruoilmetagenom7_FD_26744 | JGI IMG/M metagenome (IMG submission 26744) | reverse complement strand
GGCGGCTGGCTTGGCTTCACCGACATGTACTGGATGGCCGCCCTCCTGCCGCAGCAGGACCGCAGCTTTGAGGCCCGCTTTGACCTGCGGGGCAACAATGACGACGTCTATGAAGTCAGTACCAAGGCCGCGCCCGTCATGGTTGAGGCTGGTCAATCAGTCACCATCTCAAACCAGATTTTTGCCGGTGCGAAAGAATATAAAGTCGTCAAAGCTTACAAGGCGGCGGGCATTCCGCGTTTCGATGATGCCATCGATTGGGGTAGCTTCGAATACTATATCTCACGCCCCTTCTTTGCCTTGCTNAACTGGCTGAAGGGCCAACTGGGCTCATTCGGNCTCGCCATTATGGCTCTGGTTGTGGTCATCAAAATCCCGCTCATTCCGCTCTACAATGCCAGCTANAAATCAATGGCGAAGATGAAGAAGCTGACCGAGCCAATGAAAGAGATTCAGGAACGCTTCAAAGCCGACCCNCAGCGTAAACAGCAAGAGGTTATGAAGCTGTACCAGCGTGAAAAGGCCAATCCGCTGGCCGGCTGTATACCGATCCTGTTCACCATCCCGGTCTTCTTCGCGCTCTATAAGACGCTCTATGTCACGCTGGAGATGCGCCATACCAGCTTCCTGCACCTGACCGACCTGTCGGCGCCCGACCCGTCTGCCTTCGGCAACCTGTTTGGCCTGCTGCCATGGGCGGCCAGCGATGTGAAAGCGATCCCGCTACTTGGTTTCGTGATCGGCATCGGCATCCTGCCAATCCTGTACGGGGTGACAATGGCGGCCATCCAGTCGCTATCCCCACCACCGCCAGATCCAACCCAGCGCACGATCATGATGGCGCTACCGGTTGTGTTCATGTTTGTGTTTGGCAGCTTCGCTTCTGGCCTCGTCCTCTACTGGGTCTGGAACAATGTCCTGTCGCTGATCCAACAATACGTGATCATGCGCCGCAACGGTGTGGATACACAGCTCGATACGCTGATCAAATATCTGCGCAATCGCAACAAACCAAAAGACACCGAGTGACCGACGCACCTGAATTCTCAGACGAAACCCTTGAGAAGGGCCGCGTCTTATGTGCTGGCCCGGTCTCGTTCGTGCTCGGCGCTGCGGATCTGCGCCAACTGCCAGAAGCCGACCGCCCGGAGATCGCCTTTGCTGGCCGCTCGAATGTTGGCAAGTCGAGCCTGATCAATGCCCTGCTTAACCGCAATGGCCTCGCCCGCGCTTCGGCTGAACCTGGCCGCACACGCGAGCTGAACTATTTCGACCTTGGCGAAGGCAAGATGTGGATGGTCGACCTGCCCGGCTTTGGCTATGCGAAAGTGTCCCGGACACAGGTTGAGAAATGGACGAAACTGACCCGCAAATACTTGCGCGGGCGGGTCAATTTACGCCGCATCTTCCTTCTCATTGATAGCCGCCGGGGGCTGATGCCGCCCGATTTGGAGATGATGCAAATGCTCGACACGGCGGCCGTCACCTATCAAATCGTGATGACCAAAGCCGACAAGATCAAAATGACCGAGCTTCAGGCGTTGCAGGCTGAAATTCAGAAAATTTTAAAAAAACACCCCGCCGCGCACCCAATTGTTCGCGCCACCTCTTCCGAAAAAGGATTTGGCCTGCCAGAGTTACGGGCAGAGATCGGGATGCTCGCGGAGGTTTAGATGACGGTCACAATAGCAAAAGCGAACTTGGAAGCGCCTGCCTTTGTTGACCTTATCAACACCCATGCACAGCTTATGCTGTCACTATCGCAAGAAGAAAGCTGCCACTTCCTGCCGATTGAAGGGCTAAAGTCGGACGCCGTCACCGTGTGGGAGTTGCGCAGTGATGAGGTGCTGGTCGGCTGCGGGGCCCTGCAACAGCTCACGAAAACGCACGGCGAGATTAAATCGATGCACACGCTCTCCTCACACCGGGGCGGCGGGTTTGGCCGAAAGATGCTCGAGCATATTCTCGCTGAAGCACGACGCCGCAACTATCTAAGGCTTAGTCTGGAAACCGGATCGATGGAGGGCTTCAGGCCCGCCCGAACCCTGTACGAAACCTATGGATTTGTGGCGTGCGAACCGTTCGGAAGCTACACAAATGATCCGTTGAGTTGTTTCATGACCCTTGAATTATAGAAACGGGTGCACAAAACCTGAAAACCACGCTACAGCGTGGCGCCATGACCGATACATCGCTCTCCCCCGCCCAATTGACCGCCGCAACCCTGTCAGAAGCGCTGCCCTATATACAGCGCTATGCCGGGCGCACTGTGGTGATCAAATATGGTGGCCACGCAATGGTTGATGACGCGCTTTCAGCGGCGTTTGCCCGCGACGTCGTGCTTCTCAAACATCTCGGTATTAATCCAGTTATCGTCCATGGCGGCGGCCCCCAAATCGCCAGCTTGCTCGAGCGGCTGGGGATAAAGTCACAATTTCAGGACGGCCTGCGGGTCACCGATGATGCGACCATGGAAGCGGTCGAGATGGTTCTGTCCGGCCCGATCAATAAATCCATTGTTCGCGCCATAAATGCGGCGGGCGGCAAAGCGGTCGGCTTGGCCGGATCAGACGGTGACCTTATGCGCGTGCGCCGGGCCACCGCGACCAAGCGCGACCCAAGCAGCGCCGTTGAACAGGTGATCGATCTCGGATTCGTCGGCGAACCAGAAAACATCGATGTCACCGTTCTGAACGTGCTGACCGGTAGCGACGCGAATGTCATTCCGGTTATCGCACCTGTCGGTGTCGGCGCCGATGGCCGGCGTTACAATGTGAATGCCGATGTCGCCGCCGGAGCGATCGCTGCGGCGGTGAACGCCAAACGCCTGCTGCTTCTCACCGACGTCGCAGGTGTCCTCGATAAGTCGAAAAAACTGATGCGAGAAATCAGACAAGATACAGTCACCTCACTGATTGAAGACGGAACAATATCAGGCGGAATGATTCCAAAGCTTGAAACAGCCGCCAAAGCTGTCAACAAAGGAGTTGGCGGGGCAGTAATTCTGGATGGGCGTGCACGCCATGCCCTCCTCATGGAGCTGTTTACGGAACATGGTGCAGGAACGATTGTCTATTAAGCTCATCCTTGGAATTTTCGCTTTCGCGTTAACCTTGTGTATACCGCCAAACGCTGCGGCTCAGGCACGCCCGCAAGGCTGGACCATTTGCAACGAAACCAGTTTCATCATAGAGGCCGCCACTGGCCATTATGAGGGTCAGGGCGTTGTGGTTGAAGGCTGGGCCCGGCTCCGCCCCGGCGCTTGCGAGACCGTGCTTGAAGGCCCNTTGACCCCCGGCCTGCACTACCTGTTTGGTCGCTCATCACGGGCCCATCGCGGCGGACGACAAATCTGGGGCACGGGCCTTCCTCTCTGTATCGATCCAACCGGCAGCTTCTCGGTTGAAACACTACCCGACTGCTCGATCATGGGCTTGGAAGGGCGAGAGTTTAGCCCGATCCTGATTGAAAACCGAACCCGGTGGCGGACCAATTTCACGGAAACCAATATGACCGTGAAAAACAAAACCGTGGTCACCAGCAATAATCCATTGATCCATGCCAGTGCCGCGGGGGTTCAACGCCTGCTGGATGATGCTGGTGTTTTTGCTGGGCGCATTGACGGCAATCTTGGCCGCAAAACCCGCGCCGCCATTGGCGACTTCCTAACCTCAAAGGGCCTCGATGCGAACACATCCGACGCCGACCTTATGGACATTCTGGAACAGTCGGCGATGGAACGGGGCCGAAATGTCGGCCTAACCTTCTGCAACCGTACCGACAAACGCATTTGGAGCGCCATGGCCCGGCGGCGCGGTGAGGGCTGGGAAAGTCGCGGCTGGTGGCTGCTTGAGGCCGGTGGTTGCGCACGGGTGATTGATGAACCGCTCTTACAGGCCGAACACTTTGCCTATGCAGAAATGGAAGCGGGCGATGGTCAGGTCCGTACGTTAAAACGCGGGTCAGACCCATTTTGCGTGGCGCGTTCAAAATTCGCGATTACAGGCCGCGAATCCTGTGAAACGGCCGCCTTCCGAACCGGGCAATTTGTGGCCACCCCCGCACCGGACGATCGCAAACTGGTTTACGAATTTTTTGAACGCGATTTTGAAGGCACAAGCCGTGCCCGCTGATGGACAATCGCCTTTGGACCGGTTTTCAGGGCGCGATACGTGGGTCTTTGATCTCGATAACACGCTCTATCCCGCCGAATGTGATCTGTTCGCGGAGATTGACCAGCGCATGACCGATTTCGTCGCGCGGTTTCTNCGCCTCGACCGGGAAACTGCCCGCGCGACCCAGAAAAAATACTATGCTGAACATGGCACGACCCTGAACGGNCTGATGACGATGCACGGTATGGAACCGGAAGATTTTCTGGCNCATGTCCACGAAATCGACCTCAGCCCNCTGCCCCGGTCAGCCGCCCTCGCCAATGCGATCGGGGCGCTTCCCGGCAAGAAATACGTCTACACAAACGGCTCTCGTCGCCATGCCGACCGGGTTACCGAATATATGGGGCTCAACCACCTGTTTGATGGCCGCTTCGGGATCGAGGACAGCGCCTATACGCCNAAGCCTGCCCAAACNTCCTATGATGCCTTTTGTCAGAATTTCAGCATNGCCCCGCAGNAATCTGTTTTCTTTGAAGATTTGTCCCGAAACCTCGCGCCCGCCCACGCTATGGGCTTCGCCACGGTTTTGGTTCAATCGGATAAGGATTGGAGCCACGAACCAGAAGACGCTCGACCNGCCGGAATTGGGGATGACCAAGGCGAACATATCGACTATGTGACCGACAACCTGACCCANTTCCTACAATCACTGACGAATTGAACCGACCAAAAGAGATCAAAAATGACTGACCGCCTTGCCGCCCTGATCGATACCGCATGGGACAACCGCGACACGCTAAACACAGCCACAACCGGTGAAATTCGTGAAGCCGTTGATGGCGCGCTTCAATTGCTCGATAGCGGCGAGGCCCGCGTCGCCGCGCCAGANGGCAATGGCGGCTGGACCGTCAATCAATGGCTGAAAAAGGCCGTCCTGCTATCNTTTCGCCTCAACGAAAACCAGCTCGTCGAAGGCGGCCCCGGCGGGGCGAACTGGTACGATAAAGTGCCTTCAAAATTCACCGGTTGGACGGCGGCTGATTTTGAGGCGGCTGGATTTCGCGCCGTTCCACCCGCTGCCGTTCGGCGCGGGGCCTATATCGCGCCTGGCGCCGTTTTGATGCCCTCATATGTCAATATTGGTGCCTATGTTGGCGCTGGCACGATGATTGATACCTGGGCCTCTGTCGGCTCCTGCGCGCAAGTTGGCGCAAACTGTCATATATCAGCGGGCACCGGGATTGGTGGCGTGTTGGAGCCGCTTCAAGCCAATCCAACAATCATCGAAGACAATTGCTTCATTGGCGCCCGTTCAGAAGTGGTCGAGGGGGTTATTGTCGGCACCGGATCGGTGATCGCCATGGGGGTTTTCATCACCCAATCGACCAAGATTGTCGACCGCGCGAACGGCGCGATCAGCTATGGCTATATCCCGCCCTATTCCGTCGTCGTGCCGGGAACCTTGCCGGACCCGGCGGGAGGCCCATCACTGGCCTGCGCTGTCATCGTAAAAACGGTAGACGAAGGCACGCGCGCAAAAACCGGAATTAACGAGCTGCTGCGCGCATAATCGCCTTTTTTGACCATCCGATGTGACAAAGACGTCATTGGCCCACCCCTTGCATTCTATTGATTTCCGTCGATTTATAGACTGTGGGGGTCGCTATTTCGCGACTGATGGATATACTAACCACTCAAGCAAACGGAGCTTTCCGTGACGATAAAAATTGCAGGCCGGCACATGGATGTAGGTGAAGCGCTTCAAGAGCGGATCACTGACGGACTTGAAGCCGCAGTTACCAAATACTTCGATCGCAGCTTTGATGGACACGTAACTGTCGAAAAGCGCGGATATGAAATTCTTACCGACTGTAATGTGCATCTGCCCTCGGGCATTGTGCTGCAGTCGAGTGGCGCAGACGCCGATGCGTATGCTTCACTCGAAGAATCACTTGAAAAAATGGAAAAACGGGTGCGCCGCTATCACCGCCGGCTCAAGGACCACCATAAACGGTCCCCAATGCCGAGTGAACCAGCCGCTGCTTTCGTCATCCAAAGTACGACGGAAGACGAGCCAAGCGGTGATGCACCGCTAATTGTCGCGGAATCGGCGTCAAACGTAAAAACCATGTCAGTTTCGGAAGCTGTTATGCAGTTGGAGCTGTCAGAAACCCCTGCCGTCATGTTCAGAAANGTGAAACACGACGGCCTAAATATGGTGTATCGCCGCGAAGACGGAAATATNGGCTGGGTTGACCCGGCCGGACATTCGGCGACGAACTGAACCGACAGGTTAAATTCTAATGGCAAATGATCTTACGAGCCTCCTTCAGGATGGCGTTGTTTTGAATTCGCAATCTGCAGATAGTCGCAAACAGGTCCTGCACATGCTCGCAAATGCGATCAGTGATAAGCTGGACATTGATAGCCGCGATATTCTCGATGCCGTGTTAGAGCGAGAGAATCTCGGCTCGACTGGCGTTGGCGAAGGCGTTGCGATCCCGCATGCCCGCATCGAAGGCCTTTCGGCCCCGGTTGGTGCATTCGTCAGACTGCAGGAAGGCGTTGATTTTGACGCGATTGACGGGCGTGATTGCGATCTAATATTCATGCTGCTCGCACCGCACAGTTCNGGNGCAGATCACCTACGCGCTCTGGCTCAGGTCAGCCGCACNTTCCGCAATGCGGACCTTCGNGCGATGCTTCGCACGACGCAAACCACGGCNGATATATTTGCTGTTCTTTGCCCGAAAGCATCAAAAGCAACCGCCGCCTAAGCGATCAACACCGGCCGACGAGTTGACTTATTGGCCNGATGGCCGGTCTTCAACCAGACGCGGGTCGCCCGCTGGTTCGATGGCGACATCGTCAAGCGCGTTCCACTCAACATCCAGCATGAACTCCCGCACATCGGCAATTGACGCCGCCGCCGCTTCTTCCTGCGGCAAATGCCCAACATTGTCGTAGACCGCCAATTTGGCGCCGCTAATCGTGTCGGCAAATTTCTGCGCGTGTGCGACCGGCACAAGATTATCGTCACGCCCCCACAGGATCAATGTCGGCACCTCAATCTCGGCCATCGCCTCGACCGTCGCTGGCACGCGTTTGCCAGCCATGATTTGCAAAAGCGTCCCGCGGTGCCCCGGCGCACGCGATAGTGAAACATAACGTTCGACCAGATCATCGGTCACAAAGGCCGGATCCGTGTACGAATCTTCCAGCCCAGATCGGGTCAGTGACGTCATGTCCAAATCTTTCAACAACAACCGCGCGGCGGGATTGGTGAGCAGCTTGAAAATAAATGGCGACGACTTGCGCTCTTCGTCGGTTTCTGGCCATCCGGATGCATCGACCAGAATGAGGCCTTCAAGGCGTTCAGGGTATTTCAGCGCGAAGGCCCAGGCCGTGTTGCCGCCCATTGAGTTTCCAGCCAGTGTAAACCGGGCAACCTCCAACTGCTCTGTCGCCTGCGCCACCACGTCGGTGAAACGATCTATCCCGATAAGTTCCGGTGGGTCGGCGCGCGACAGACCGTGCCCCGGCAGATCAAGTGAAATCACCCGAAAATCCTGTTCCAGGTCGGCCTTCCATTCGCTCCACGTGTGCAGGGACGCTGAAAATCCGTGCACCAATACGAGGGTGGAACGGTCCTGCGGGCCGGTGTCAGTATAGTGAATTTTCAGCCCATCATCCAAGGTTAAGAACTGCGTATCGGGCAGTGCATAAGCGCTTTCCAGAGTATCATATGGAACGTCGGCTCGGCGAAGCGCTAGCCATCCGGCCGCGAGAATAGCAACTATGGTTAAAATCACTGCCAGCGTTCTGCGTAACATCTAGAACTCCACGTTGGTTGACTGTCGTAAAACCGACAAATCCGGGTACTGTCAAAGGAAAGTTTCAGGCCGCGCACACCTGACAATCAGCAACACGCCGAAGTTTCACAACCCGCATCACGCCTGACAAGCCATCATAGATTTGCACGCGCCCGATCAGTGGCTCTCCCGCCCCGGTGATCAGCTTTACCACCTCAAGCGCCATCGCACTGCCGACTTGCCCGGTCAGGGCGCCAACCACACCGACCTCATCACAGGCCTGCGCGACGGGCGGCATTTCCGGCACGAAACAACGGTAGCATGGCGCATCATCAACCTTGCCCGAAGCAAAGACCGACACTTGCCCATTCCAGCCGGACGCCGCCCCCGATACCAATACCCGGCACGACTTGTGCGCCAGCTCGTTCAGGGCAAACCGGGTTTCAAAATTGTCACTGGCATCGATAAGTATCTGCCCCCCAGGCTGGGCATCGGCTGTAAATCTTCCCCGCGCCGAAACACTGACGGATGGATTTATCGCGGCCAGACGCTGCCTCAGGACCGCAGACTTATCGGCGCCAATATCGCTATCGGAAAACTGAATTTGCCGCTGCAGGTTTGAACGGTCAATCTGATCGTCGTCCCAGATTTCAATCTCGCCGACACCCGCCGCCGCCAGATAGAGTGCACACGGCCCGCCCAGTGCGCCCGCACCGATGATCGACACGGACGCTGCCATCAGGTGCTGCACGCCCGGCCCGCCAATCTCTTTCAACAAAATGTGCCGCTTGTGGCGATCGAGGTCGTCAGGTGTCATAGCCATGCGCCGGGTCTACCCTATTCGGCGCCAGAATTCGAGCGCACAATGTAGCATGTTTCCAACACACAATTGCCCAAATTAACCACAGCTCTGACACAGACTCCTTTTATTTCGGATTCGTATTGATAGGGTGGGACCTGGAGGATGGGCTGATGAGTGACAACGCAACAGAGTTAAGTCTGGACGAGGTAAAATACTTCGCCAGCCACCAATCACCAGAATTCGACGACGTCGTCTTACAATCCGATTACGCTGCCCGCGCTGCGCTTAGCTTTTACCGGTTTCGCCGCCTCGGTGGTGGTCGCAGCGGCCGGATTGAAAGTGGCCGCGATACGTCCGGCAAGGGCATCTATTATGTCTCTGATCACCCGGAAGTTCGCATTCTCAGCCTCTCCGTTATCGCGCTTCTGATCCTATTTGAAAGCGCGGCAAACGCCTATTTCTTCGCCCAACAAAGTGAATTCGGTCTGTTCGGCGGGCTCTTCCAAGCCGCNGCTGTGTCACTCGCTAACGTCTCGGTGAGNTACTTCATTATTGGCTTCTGGGGCCTGCGGCATGCCTCCATGCCCGGATCTCTAGNGCGGGACAGCGAAACCGGACAGCGACATCTATTTAGCGACCGGAACATCATCAAGTTTTTTGGATTTTTCGCGATCATTGTCGGAGTGATGATGGTTTTGCTCATCAATCTGTCCGCTGCTCACTACCGCAGTATTTTGGAAATGCAGGCACTTGGGCAAAGCCTTCCACCAATCACGGAAGTGGGTTTCCCACGCTTTTGGATGAGCGAAAGCACATGCATGGCGGTGATCAATTCCGATGTCGGACAGTCGATAGGCGCTGCCGCAACAAACGCCATTTGTCGCCCTACTGAGCTTCACTCACTAGACGCGATCGTCCTGCTCTTCCTTGGCCTGGCAATCTCTTGCCTGGCGACGTTTGAGGGCCGACGCGCCGATGCACCCTATCCCGGCTTTAGCGACGCCGCACGCCAGTTCGAACGTTCGCGCCGCGACGTTCAAGACGCCCTCGACGAATATTATGACAGCTTCGATGATATCGTCGTGCGCGTGTTTGAAACCCAAGGCGATGAGGTGACAGCGCGGCAAAAAATGGCGATACGTGAAGCCATGGACGACGCGATCATGCCGTACAAAAAACTGCTGACCACCAATGGTGATATCTTGAGGGATGAGTTCCAACTGTCTAATGACATCATCACCAAGATCACGCAAAAACGCAGCGAACCAATGCCAAACCCGCACCGAAACACAGACTACGAAACCGAAGGTGAGACATGAGCCGACGGCGCAGGCGTCAGCAGAGGCAAGCCTTTATCAATTTCGGCATGGTGCTGGCGATCATCGCGGGCATCATCTACATCGCNTATACGCTGCAACCTGCCGCCTATGACGAAACTTCGCTTTGTGTGATTTCCGACGAGCTGCCGCCACATACCGCGATCATCATTGATAAGACCGATGAGTATAGCGAGATACAGGCCGACCTGATCGCCAATGTTATCCGCCGAACCCGCGACAGGTTGGAGATTGGTGAGCGCTTCACCCTCTACGAACTTGATGCCGAAGGTCGTTTCGATCCGCGCGGCGAATTCTCGCTGTGCAATCCCGGCCGCGGCGATCAGGTCAATCCGCTATTCCGCAATCCAAAACAGATTGAGGAACGGTTCAACGCCCTGTTTGAAGCCCCGCTGGAAGCCAGCCTAAAAGACCTGATCACGCCCAAAGAAGCGCCCTCAAGCCCGGTTCTTGAAGCCATGGCTCGCCTCGCCCAAACCGAGGCCTTCTCCGATAACGCTCCAAACCGCAAGATCGTTCTGATCTCTGACATGCTGCAGAATTCAGACGTGTTCACCGCCTATGGTGGCGGCGGCGAGCTGCCCGCCAATATGCCCGAAGCGCTCGACGTATACGGCAAGGTCACCCGCCGGTTCGGCACCGGTCTTGATGGCGTCGAGTTGGAAATCCGCCTGATCCAGCGCGATAGGCACGTTGATCTGCAACGCGGCGCCTTGAAAGAATACTGGAACGTGATTTTCGATGAACTCGGCGTAGATGCCACCTGGCGCGATCTCTAAGACTGGCCGTAGCGCATTGCCCGCAATCGGGTTAAGCCCAGCCACATGAGCGACTCTCCCCTTATTCCCACCGGCGAATCCACCCCCGAAGCGATCTACGCGAAGCCCGCTGAGTGGGTTGCGCAGGGGGCCGGCGCGCAGGGCAACCTGTTCCTTACAGGCCGGGCCGGAACCGGCAAAACCACAATGCTGCGCCAGTTTATGGAGGCCGCTGGCGACAGCGCCATCGTGCTCGCCCCCACTGGCGTTGCCGCGATGAATGCTGGCGGCCAAACCCTGCACAGCTTCTTCAAATTCCCACCGCGCCTGATTGAACCGCAAGACGTCAAACGGCTGCGCACCGCCCGCCTGATGAAGACGATCGACACTTTAATCATCGACGAGATCTCTATGGTCCGCGCCGACATGCTCGATGCCATTGATCGCAGCCTAAAACTCAATCGCGGATCGAAACGTCCGTTTGGCGGGGTTCGAATGATCCTGTCCGGGGACCTGCATCAGCTGCCCCCGGTCGTTCGCGGCGAAGAGATTGAAATACTAAACGAGCGCTATGGCGGCTCATACTTCTTCAACGCCCCGGCCTTCAAGGAGGCCGAGTTCGCCCTGCTCGCGCTTAAACATGTCTTTCGCCAAGCCGATCCCCGCTTCCTTGCTCTCTTGGGGTCGCTTCGCAAGGGCCGCGTCACGCCTGCCGACGCCTCCATCCTCGACGGTATTGTCGCCCGCCGCAGCGCCGTTGATGCCAGCGAAACCCATGTCGTGCTGACGCCCAACAATGCCAATGCGTATCGCATCAATACCGCACGCCTGGACGACCTGCCTGGTAAGGAACACGTTTTCGAGGCGGCGATTCAGGGCACGTTTGACGAAAAAACCTACCCCACGGAGGCCGACCTTGAGCTGAAGGAAGGCGCCCGCGTCATGTTGATCAAGAATGACCCAGAGGGGCGCTGGGTCAACGGCTCGCTCTGCACCGTGGCGGGCTTTAATGGCGGCAATGTCATTGTTGATCTTGATGGCCATGCCTACGAAATCGAACCCTCGGCCTGGGAAAAATTCAAATACACGCTCGACAATGAAACCAAGAAAGTCTCGCGAGAGGTTGTCGGTACGTTCAAACAGGTGCCATTGCGGCTCGCCTATGCGGTCACCATCCATAAGGCACAGGGCCTGACGCTGGAAAATGTCTTCATCGATTTTGATTCCGGCATGTTTGCCCACGGCCAGGCCTATGTCGCCTTCTCCCGCGCGCGCAGCCTTGACGGGCTTGAAATCTCTCGGCCATTGCGGCCGCGTGATCTGGTCATGGACCGCAATGCCTTCGCCTTCGGCAAGCTCGACCATTTGGAAGACAATGACCACTATCTCCTCGCCAAATTCGCCAAGGCCGAAGATACTCTGGTCTAAACCACGGGGAGACATCGAATGAAGTGGATCGCCTTGACGGCGCGGATGCCGAGAAACCTACGCTGGTCTTCTTCGCCAATGCGGGCCGCGAAGCCAGTGATTTCAACGGGCTAGCGGCGCATCTGAATGCTGAATATTATCCGGCGGAGCCGATCGAGGCACCCGACATTGACGGTTCGGTGCCGTCTGTTGAGGCGCCAATCCTGTTTGATATGGCCCGCGACGCTCGACCCGGGCCATGCTATGCTGCCTGAACCGCCAGATGCGATCGCTCAGGCAATTTTGACATGGCTTACTGCATTGCCAGAAAAGGAACCATCCGAATGCTTGGTCTTGCGCTTAAATGGATGACAATCGGGCTCGTGGTTTTAACGCTATTTAGCGCCGCGACCGTGTTTTATGGTCTGTATCAGCTGAATTTGGGGGCATGCCGCAGCGGCTGCGAACAGGCCCAAACCTTTACCGCCTACATCTATGTTGGATTGGTCGGCGTTACCGGCTTCAGTGTTTCCGGGTTTGCCGCATACATGATTGGAAAATCGTTCAGGAACGAAGACTAGGCGAGGCGAGAAATCTCATCACGCAAGTTGCGATCACCATCCGTGGTAATCTTCTCCAGCACTTTCACCCGGTCGCGCAGGCGCAGTACTTCACGTTCCAATTCGTCCATGCGAAGCCGTGTCTCGCCATCGGCAGATGAATTCGCTCGCGTCTCCAGCCACGTTTTTACGACCCCGGACCCGACCGCAATCAATACGATCAAAACAACCATTGTGAATGGGCTATCAATGTCCATGGGGTGAGTTCTCCTTGCTGGGTTTTATTGTTATTCGATATATAAGAATAACACAGATGTAATACAAGGCCCAGCGCCGCGTTGTTTGCCTTAACGGCCNGTACTTCCAAATCCGCCTGCACCACGCGCTGTCTCAGACAGGTCATCGACTTCCTGCCAAACAATCCGCGTCACCGGCGCCAGCACCATCTGGCCAATCCGTTCGCCGCGTTTGATCACAAACGCCTCGGTGCCGTGATTGATCAATATGACTTTCAGCTCACCGCGATAATCGCTATCAATCGTTCCCGGCGTATTCAGGCAGGTCAGGCCATGTTTTGCCGCCAGACCAGAGCGTGGGCGCATCTGTATCTCATACCCTTCGGGAATGGCGACGCTCAAGCCGGTTGGAACCATCTCACGCTGCCCCGGCTCAAGCACGATTGGCTGACCGTCTGGAATGGCGGCCCGCACGTCCATACCGGCCGCACCCAGCGTCTCATAAGCGGGCAGATCCAGACCATCAAAATGCGGTAGAGGGCGAACAGCTACGGTGATATTTGTCATTCCGCCAACCGCCAAGAGTCGGGCGCCAGAGTCAACCCTTAGAGGAACACAGCAATCGCGATTGATATGCTGGATACGATCAGCGACAGCGCCGCCAGCCGGGTTGAGACGAGAAACCGTTTATGATCGTCCTGCAAATTGGCCAGAACCGAAGTCAGCAGCGGAAAGTTCACAACGTGTCGATCCTGCGCCAGCCGCATATTGAAGAAATTGACGTTCTCGCCGTCCCCGGTCGACGATCCATATTTCTCATTGAAATGATAATATAGACGGCCAAAGATCAGATCCGGGTCACATCGGAACCGCTTGCCCATATCATCAATATCGATCGGCACCCAAATCTTGGTTTGCCTTGTCTTANTGTCTTCAGAATATTCAGAGAACGCCTTCAAATTGCGTTTGTATATATCCGACAATAGTGTCTGATCGGTAGGAATTGCGCGTGCCATTCTGTCCCCTCTTGCGAGTCACTCGTCGGGGAACATTAGCATGATTTGCACGCGTTCGCGCCTACTCGGCGGCAATCGTTTCGCTTTTCCCGCCGTTCATCTCAGCGCCGATGCGTTCAACCAGGCGCGTTGCAACATCTTCTTTTTCCATACGGGTCCAGTGCTCAACCCCGCTTTGTGTGACCAGTGAAACCTGATTATAGGCCCCGCCCATTACGTCGCCCGAGACGTCATTCGCAACGATCCAGTCACAGCGTTTGCGTTTCAGTTTGGCTTGCGCCAACGCTTCAACATCATGCGTTTCAGCTGCAAAACCGATGATAAGGGTCGGCCGCTTTTTCTTTTTGCGCGACAGGGTCGCCAGAATATCGGGGTTTTCAGATAGCTCCAATGTTGGGTGCGGCTCGCCATCGCCTTCTTTCAGCTTCATCTTCTTGGCTGCCGTCCGGCTCGGGCGCCAATCGGCCACCGCGGCAACAGATACAAACACATCCGCAGGCAGCGCCGTCTCACAGGCGGTTAGCATCTCACGTGCGGTTTCGATGGAAACCAGATCAACACCGCGCGGCACGTCCTGCTCCACCGGCCCAGACACCAATGTCACTCGCGCCCCTGCCGCTGCCAGTGCGCCCGCAATTGCGTAGCCCTGGCGACCGCTGGAATGGTTCGACAAGAACCGCACTGGATCCAATGGCTCGCGCGTCGGGCCAGCTGTGACCAGCGCATGGCGCCCGCTCAAAGGCCCACGTCCAAAGGCCAGCACATCGCCGCCCGCCAGCATCGCTTCAATCTCATCGGCGATCAATTCCGGCTCGGGTAAACGCCCCGGCCCAAACTCACCACATGCCATCGCACCGCTGTCGGGGTTCATCACGGTCACACCGTCAGCGCGCAGTGTTTCGACATTGCGCCGCGTCGCAGCATGTTCCCACATTCGGACATTCATCGCCGGCACCATCAGCACGGGCTTGTCAGTCGCCAGCAACGTGGTTGACGCCAAATCACCCGCCAACCCGCCGGCCGCTTTCGCCATCAGATCCGCTGTCGCCGGGCAGACCACAACCAGATCGGCCGACCGCGACAGCTGAATGTGGCCCATATCCGCCTCGTCATCCAGATCGAACAGTTCGGTGAAACANTTTTCACCCGANAATGCCGACACTGAAAGCGGGGTTACGAATTGCTGGCCACCTTTGGTAACAATACAGCGGCTTTTGACGCCGCGCCGAGATAGATCGCGGATCAGTTCCAGCGACTTATAGGCAGCAATCCCGCCCGCAATGATCAAAAGAATACGTTTTTCGCTCATAGGTCTCTTCTAAGCCAGTTTCAGGCCATTTGGCACACAAGTAATGAAAAAACGACCACACACTTGTGTGAGATTACACCTAAATACANAAAATGCCCGTCGCAGAGTACGGGCATTTCCCTATGCTTATTGGGATATTCCGGACCCATCCCTCTCTCAATGTGCGTTCAGGGGAGAGAGATTTTTGACGAGATGGGCCCGGAAACTGGTTGGCAATCAAGCGGCGGCGAACATCAGGTGCAGGCCAGAATTCATCGAAGCTTTCAGCGTCATTTCTATTCCTGCGGCCTCAACCTGCATGCCATTGCCGCTAAAGCTGGTCAGGGCGACGGCGGCGATTACGGCGACCGTCAATCCACCTGCTATCCATCGGCCAGAGATTAGTTTCTGTGTCATTTGATAATCCCTTCTTGCGAGTTGGGTTACGTGTTTGGGTTAGTTGCTCTCGAGATCGCGGAAGGCCTTCTTCAGCCGCCACTCTTCAGAGGTGACGTTGCGCTCAAGATTGCGAAGGCGGTCTTCCAAATCCATGAAGTTATATTTCAGGCCCGACGCGGTCATCCGTGGGCGGTCTGATACATTACGCCAGAACTGGTCTTCCTCTGGCTCCATTGCCCGGCCAGCATAGGATCCCTTGGGGGTGATCATCGCGACGACCACATATCCAATCAGGATCATCGGCCCGGGCAGCGTGAAGAAACCAATGACGGTGAGCAGGCGGACAATTGTCGGCTCCCATCCAAAACGTTCTGCAACACCACCGCAAACGCCGAGCCATACTCTGTCTGTTCGTGAGCGGACAAAACGCCTTGGGTTGGGTGAGCGGAACATGGATTCGTCTGATCTTTCCTGGTGATAATCGTCTCTAAAGGGGCGCTGTTTGTGTCGTCTGGTCATCGTCTAGTCCTCAAATCTGTCGGTTGACCGCGGGCGGCGTCGGCGGGTCGGAGGCGTATCTTCTTCCTCTATCGCGGCGTCCATCAGGTCTTCCATGGTTTCAATTCGGCGTTCCATCGCTTTGGCTGAACGCCACAAGTCTTCCAGCATCCGCTCATCGTCCGGCATCAGCGTTTTCTGCTTTCGCCACAGAGTGATGTAGTGGAAGACCATGCCGGGAAAGACGACGAAAACGGCGACGATCGCGACCACGGCAATGATAAACTCTTCTTCCATCTGACCTAAGCTCCTTTGGCTTTGCGGCGGTCTTCAATATGCAGGGCGATCAGGCCCGGCGCGGTGATGGCGGTCATGAATATCGCCATAAAGATCACGGGGTATAACATCTTCTAGGCGTCCTTGCTTTCAGATTTCGCCGCCTTTGGAGCAGACTTGGTCCGAGATTTCTTCAAAGCCTTCAGTTCAGCTTCAATCGCCTCATTTTGCTCGAGTGCTGCAAACTCCGCTTCGAGTGATGGCGTGTGGCCTTTGATCGTGTCGGCATAGGCTTCCAGCTCATCGACCTTGCGCTCGACATTTGAGTAACGCGCCAGCGCATCATCAACACGCGTGTCATAGGTCTGGCTACGAACCCGAATGCGTTGCTCGGCGGCGTCGCGACGCATCATCAAAGCGCGATGCTTGGCTTTCGCTTCATCAAGCTTGGCCTGCAAACGTGACAGGTCATCCTGACGCTTTTCAAAGGCTTCTTCGGCCAGTTCCATCGCTTCACGGCGGCGTTCAATCTCAACATCAGCCTTCTTTTTGGCCATCAGGGCGCCGCGCGCCAGGTCTTCGCGACCTTTGTCGATGGCGAGACCAGCTTTGGTTTCCCAGTCGTCGCGCACATTCGTATAGTGCGCGATTTCACGCTCCATCTCTTTCTTGTCGGCCATGGCACGGGCCGCGGCAGTGCGCACTTCAACCAGAGTATCTTCCATTTCCTGAATCATCAGGCGAGCGATCTTCTCTGGGTTTTCTGCACCATCCAGGATGGCGTTGATGTTGGAGTTTATAATATCGCCGAGGCGTGAAAACATTCCCATGATAAAAGTCCTTTTATTGTCTCTTGGGGGTTCGGGGGGAGTGGGAGGAAACGCGGAATTTCTAGGCTGTTTCAGCTCTTAGAAGAAAAATCCGCCGAGGAAGACGCCGGCTGCGAAGAACATCCATGTCTCTGCNGANCGGGTTGAGAGGTAACGGCCAAACCGACCCGACTCTTTGCGGGCTTCACGATAGTGGCTGTCATACGAACGCTCGGTCATTTTTTCTTATCCTTCTTGCAAGCGACCCCGATGGCCGCTGATGCCAT
>JGI24724J26744_10001237_pt1 | contig 17614 bp, 17 predicted proteins | sample Cruoilmetagenom7_FD_26744 | JGI IMG/M metagenome (IMG submission 26744) | reverse complement strand
AACCCGGCGAAACGATTGCGTTGGTCGGCCCGTCGGGGGCCGGAAAATCGACGATCATCCAGTTGTTGATGCGGTTTTATGATCCGCAAGAAGGAGCCATCCGCATTGACGGAATTGACCTGCGCGATGTGACGCGTAGCGATCTGCGCGGGGCGATGGCTTTGGTGCCGCAAGATCCGGTGATCTTTGCCACCACCGCGCGTGAGAATATCCGTTTTGGCCGCCCGACGGCGACGGATGCCGAAATCACCGAGGCCGCCGAGGCGGCCGCCGCGCATGAGTTCATTGACGCATTGCCGGATGGCTATGACACGCAGCTGGGCGAACGCGGCGTGATGCTGTCGGGCGGCCAGAAACAACGTATCGCTATTGCCCGCGCAATCTTGCGCGACGCGCCGATCTTGCTGTTGGACGAAGCGACCTCGGCCCTTGATGCGGAAAGCGAACGCGCCGTGCAAAAAGCCGTCGAACGGTTGTCGCAGGGGCGCACTACTTTGGTCGTGGCACACCGTCTGGCCACCGTCCGCAAGGCCGACCGGATCGTGGTGTTCGAGAACGGCACCATTGCCGCCACTGGCACCCATGCCGAGCTGGTTGCCGAGGGTGGTTTGTACGCCCGCCTCGCGCGGTTGCAGTTCACGGATGGCTTTAGCGACGACGCGCTTTAGCCCGACGCCACGGCACATTCGTCGGACAATTGCATCGGTGCTGAAAACCCGTCATTCTACCCCAAAGGCGCAGCAACAATGCGCGGGGGAGGAATGCCATGATCCAGAAATTTTCCAATGTCGCCGACCGCGATGCAATTCAGAACGAGATGCCTTGGGCGGATCGCGATTTGGCGGCGTCGGTCTATGATCAGATCACACGCACACGCCACAAATATGGCAAGCATAACGCGATCTCGTTTCAGATGTTCGCGGACGACGGGGCTAAGTCTGAGACGCTGAATTGGGAGCAATTCCACGGTAAAATCACGCAGGCCGCCAATCTGTTCCGCAGTCTGGGTGTGCAGGAAACCGACACCATTGCCTATGTGCTGCCAACGATCACCGAGACCTCGATCGTGTTGTTCGGGGGCATGGCTGCCGGAATCGTGAACCCTATCAACCCGCTGCTGGAGCCCGAAAAGATCGCCGGCATCCTGCGCGAGACCAAAGCCAAGGTTGTCGTCACGCTGCGGGCGTTCCCGAAAACCGATATTGCGCAAAAAGTGTCCGAGGCCGTGGGCAATGCGCCCGACGTCAAGCACGTCATCGAGGTCGACCTCAATCGTTATCTGACCGGCCTCAAGCGGTACATTGTGCCGTTCATCCGGCCCAAGAACGAAGTGCATCACACGGCGCGTGTGCTCAACTTTTCCGCCGAGTTGGCCAAGCAACCAGATCAACGTTTGACCTTCGATCAAAGCGGTGAAGACCGGGTGTGCGCCTATTTCCACACCGGCGGCACCACCGGGTTGCCCAAGGTCGCCCAGCACAAGGCGTCGGGTCTGTTGTATAACGGCTGGATCGGGGCGACGACCTTGATGGGGCCTGAAGACACCGTGCTGTGCCCGTTGCCGATGTTCCACGTCTTTGCGGCTTACCCGGCGGTTATGTCGGTGGTTGTTTCGGGGGCACACGTCGTGTTTCCGACGCCGCAAGGCTATCGCGGCGACGGGGTATTCGACAACTTCTGGAAGCTGGTCGAACGCTGGCAGGCGACGTTTATCATCACGGTGCCGACGGCTTTGTCGGCCTTGATGCAACGCCCCGTGAACGCGGATATCAGCTCGCTGCGCAACGGGTTTTCCGGGTCGGCGGCACTGCCGGTCGAGATTTTCAAACGGTTCGAGGCGGCAACCGGTGTGGCCATTGTCGAGGGCTACGGTCTGACCGAGGCCACATGTCTGGTGTCGGCAAACCCTGCAGACGGCGAGAAAAAGGTCGGCTCGGTCGGGATTCCGTTCCCGTATTGCGAGGTGAAAATCCTGCACTGCGATGCTGATGGAAATATCACCAAAGAACATGGCATTGATGAGGTTGGCGAGATTTGTGTCGCCAATCCCGGAACCTGGGCGGGGCATACCTATACCGAAGCGGCAAAGAACAAGGGGCTCTATGCCGATGGGAAATACCTGCGCACCGGCGATTTGGGTCGTATCGACAGCGACGGCTATTTGTGGATCACCGGTCGTGCCAAGGATTTGATTATTCGGGGTGGGCACAACATTGATCCGGCAATGATCGAGGAGGCTTTGTTGAGCCATCCGGCGGTTGCATTCGCCGGTGCGATTGGTCAACCCGATTCTGTCGCGGGTGAACTGCCGTGCGCGTATGTCGAGCTTGTAGACGGGGGCACCGTGACATGGCGCGAGTTGCTGGATCATGCTGCTGCGCGGGTGCCAGAGCGGGCTGCCATTCCAAAGCATATCGAGATCATGGCAGAACTGCCGAAAACCGCTGTTGGCAAGATCTTCAAGCCGGACCTACGCCGGTTGGCGATCACGCGGGTCTTTAACGAAGCCTTCGAGAAAGAGCATCTGGCCATCGAAGTTAGCGACGTGATCGAGGACAAGCGGCGCGGACTGGTGATGCAGTTGCGCAAGACTGGCGACGTGGATGTCGAGAAGGCAACGCATATGCTTGGCGGGTACACAGTACCGTGGGACTGGGCCTGACGCCGCAGCATCAAAATGGTTCAAAAGGCGCGGGGTTCCGCGCCTTTTTTCATGGCCGTTGGCGCGGTGTGACGGTCCACGGGGTCGACAACTTCCGAAACGCGGAAATCAGCGTGATACCATGATCAAAGACGCCATTGCGCAGATACTCCAACACCTCGGCAATCGCGACCGGATTGTTCATGATCAATGTGTGCGAGGCATTGACGACGATATGGTCGTTCATCCCGTCAATCCGCGTGCTGGCAACTGACACGGTGCCGTCGCTGGGGCCGTCAATCACGATCGCGCCCACCGGATTGATCGGAATGTCGCCGGCAATCACGCCAAGGTCGAAATTCACGGCAGCAGGAAGCTGGCTTGCAACCGAATCCTGTCCCGTACCCAATTGCGGAACCGCCGGGCCATTGAGCCAGATCATCGCCCGCCGCGTGATTTCGGTTTCGGCAAAGGTATCGACGATTTCGGATCCGTGGTTGGGCGGCGCCATCATGACAACATGCCCGAGGTTGGCCGGATGGCTGTCAGCCAGCCACGCGCGGACCAGAATGCCGCCCAGTGAATGCGTGACGAAATGCATGCGCTCCGAGCCGCATTGAGCCGCTGACCGGCCTACATAGTCGGCCAATGCGCTAACCGGCGCGTCCTGCGACGGATAGGTCTCATTGACGACGCGGAAATTGTGGAACTCCAAAACCTCCTGCAGGACAATCATGGAGGTTTCCGTGCGGGCCAGGCCGTGCAGCAAAACGACACAATCGGCGCGGGCGGTCGAGGCGGAGGCGATCAACAGCAGGGGGAACAAAATGCGCATGGTCCTAGTATAGACCTCGTAATTGGCGGACAGAAGCGAAAGAGTGTCGCGAATTGATATTAGGGGGACACGATGACGCGAGGGCCAAGATTGGCGGTGCGGGCGGTGATCATCCACGAGGGGCGATTGTTGATCGTCAACGCCTATCCGGGCAATACCAGCGATCTTTGGTGCGCGCCGGGTGGCGGTGTGGAGCGTGGTGCGTCCTTGCCGGAAAACCTGATCCGTGAAGTGTTCGAGGAAACCGGGTTGACCGTGCAGATCGCGGCCCCCTGTCTGGTCAATGAATTTCACGACCCAAAGACCGGATTTCATCAGGTGGATGTGTATTTTCACGCCGGCATGACCGGCCGCGCCAGTATTGCGGGCCATGCCGACCCCGAGGGAGTGGTGAACCGGCATCGCTGGGTGACCGAGGCCGAATTGCGCAAGCTGCGTTTCAAGCCCGACGCATTACCCGATNTCGCCTTTGGCGGGCCAGATAGGGTGCTNTATGATNCTCTGGAGGTGATTGTCCGGTAAGGGGGGCAGGGGCTGCCGCCCCTCTTGGCCTGCGGCCAATTNACCCTGCGGATATTTAGGGAACAAAGAGGGGCGGCGTGCCGGGCCGAGGATGTGGCCCGGTGTTTGATCAGTCTTGCGCGGACAGCCAGTGTTCGGCGTCGAGCGCGGCCATGCAGCCCATGCCGGCACTGGTCACGGCCTGACGGTAGGTATGGTCGGTCAGATCGCCCGCAGCAAACACGCCATCGATCGAGGTGCGGGTGCTGCCCGGCTCGACCCAGACGTATTTGCCCGAGTGCAGTTTTAACTGCTCGGCGACCAGTTCCGAGGCCGGTGCATGACCGATTGCTACAAAGAAGCCGTCGCAGGGCACGGTTTGTTCTGCTCCGGTCGTGACGTGGCGCAGTTTCGCGCCGGTGACGCCCAAGGGCATCTCGGTGCCCTCTACTTCGACCACTTCGTGATCCCACAGGACCTCGATCTTGGGGTGTTTGAACAGGCGCTCTTGCATGATTTTCTCGGCACGCAGGCTGTCGCGGCGGTGAACCAGTGTGACCTTGCTGGCGAAATTGGTCAGGAACAGCGCCTCTTCGACGGCGGTGTTGCCGCCCCCGATCACGACGATTTCCTTGCCACGGTAAAAGAAGCCGTCGCAGGTGGCGCAGGCCGAGACGCCAAAGCCTTTGAATTTCTCTTCGGAGGGGAGGCCCAGCCAGCGAGCCTGCGCCCCGGTCGCCAAGACCACGGCATCCGCCGTATAGACCGTGCCGCTGTCACCCTGCGCAGTGAACGGGCGATTGGACAGATCCAGCGACGTAATAACATCGGTGATGATCGTCGCACCGGTTTCACGCGCATGGTTTTCCATGCGCACCATCAGGTCTGGCCCCATGACCGAGGCATCGCCGGGCCAGTTCTCGACGTCGGTGGTGATGGTCAGTTGCCCGCCGGGCTGCATGCCTTGCACGAGGATGGGTTCCAGCATGGCGCGCGAGGCGTAGACCGCAGCGGTATATCCCGCAGGGCCAGAGCCAACGATCAAGAGGCGGGTATGGGTGGCGTCGGACATCGGTCGCTCCTTACATATTCGATGGGATGCATGTAATTGTGCCGCCGCACCATGCAAGGGTTTGATGTGTTACCTATCGCGCCCGACGCAGCCATGGCAAGCTGCGGTATATGCGGGACACAAGATGCTGTTCCGGGAGGCAATTCCGAGGGGACGTTTGTTCCGGGTTTGCGAAAGAATGTTGCGCGTGAGGTCTATCACGCCTACATAAGCGCAAACCTAACCGGAGATTTGCCGCAATGGCTGGCGCGAAACTCGATCCTATCGACCGTATGATTTTGGCCGAGCTTCAGGCCGACGGTCGCATGACCAATGTTGAACTTGCCAAGCGTGTCGGAATTTCCGCGCCTCCTTGCCTGCGCCGTGTGCGCACGCTGGAGGAAGCGGGTTACATCCAAGGCTATCACGCCCGTGTCGATGTGCGCGAGTTGGGGTTCGAGGTGCAGGTCTTTGCGATGGTGCGCCTGCACCGCCAGAACGAGAGCGACCTGCGGGCGTTCGAGGATCGCTGTCGTGCCTGGTCGCTGGTGCGCGAGTGCCATATGCTGAACGGCGAGATCGATTTCATTCTGAAATGCGTGGCGCCCGACCTGTCGTCGTTCCAGTCGTTCCTGACCGAAGGCCTGCTGGCGGCGGACAATGTGGCCAGCGTGAAAACCTCACTGGTGATCCGCTGCGCCAAGGATGATCCGGGAGTGCCGTTCGATGTTCTCGAAGAGCGGTATCAGCGCGAGGCGTGATGCGGTCTTGAGGCCAGATCAAATCCGCCCCCGAGCATGGATTGCCGGGGGCGCTTTTTTGTTTAGACAGAGAGCGCCTGCCGCGGGTCCATGAACGGCAGATCAAGCGCCGCTGCGACGGCCTCGTAGGTCACGTTGCCAGCATGCACGTTCAAGCCGTTCAGCAAGTGTACATCGTCGGTGCAGGCCTTGCGCCAGCCTTTGTTGGCCAGTGCCATCATGAAGGGCAATGTCGCATTGCCAAGGGCTTGGGTTGCGGTACGCGGTACTGCGCCGGGCATATTGGCGACGCAGTAGTGCATCACGCCGTCGACCTCATAGATGGGGTCATGATGTGTGGTGGCGCGTGAGGTCTCGAAACATCCGCCCTGGTCGATGGCGACATCCACCAACACCGCGCCGGATTGCATCGTCGACAGTTGCGCACGCGTGACCAGCCGCGGAGCCGCGGCGCCGGGGATCAGCACAGCACCAATCACCATATCCGCAGTCGGCAGCAGATCGGCCAAATCGGCGGCGCTGGAATATTGCGTGGTCAGGCGGCCCTGGAAAATTTCATCGAGATACGACATGCGCGCAATCGAGCGGTCGAGCACCGTCACGTTCGCCCCCATGCCAACCGCGACACGCGCTGCAGCCGTGCCGACCACGCCGCCGCCGACTATCACGACATTGGCCGGGCGCACTCCGGGCACGCCGCCCATCAAAACGCCAAGCCCGCCGTTGGCTTTCTGCAAAGTCCACGCCCCGACTTGCGCGGCCAGGCGACCGGCAACCTCGGACATCGGGGCCAGCAGTGGCAGGCCGTTGTTGCGGTCGGTCACGGTCTCGTAGGCGATCGCCGTACAGCCGCTATCCAGCAGGTCGCGGGTTTGAGCAGCATCGGGCGCAAGGTGCAGATAGGTAAACAGCAGTTGCCCTTCGCGCAGCTGCTTGCGCTCGACGGCTTGCGGTTCCTTGACCTTCACGACCATCTCGGCGGTGGCAAACACCTCTTCGGCGGTGTCGACAATGCCGGCACCTGCGGTCCGGTAATCATCGTCGGTGAACCCGGCACCAAGGCCGGCGCCGGTTTCGATGATGACGGTATGGCCGGCCGTGACGGCCTCAAAGGCGGCGCGGGCGAAATCCCGACGCGGAACTCTTGCGGTTTGATTTCTTTGGGGCAGCCGATCAGCATGGTTTCTCCCTGGGGTTTTGGCCTCGATACGGCAGAATTGCCGAATTCATCGGGGAATACCTTGATTTCTGGGCCACTCGCGGGCGATAGTTGGCAAGATTTCTGCGATATAGATGGGTTTCTTCGATGATTATTGCGCTGCAATGCGGCTAGACTCCACGGACCGCCGACTTTTGAAAGTGCTGCAGCGCGAGGGACGGATCTCGAATGCCGACCTGGCAGAGCGAGTCGCCCTTTCGCCCTCGGCCTGTCACCGTCGCGTTCACCGGCTTGAGGCCGATGGCTATATCGCCGCTTATGTTGCCATTTTGAATCCACGCAAGATCGGCAAGCCGACCACGGTTTACGTTGAAATCAAGTTGAGCAGTCAATCGGATGATGTGCTGGACGCCTTCGAGAAACAGGTGGCGCGGATCCCCGATGTTCTGGAATGCCATCTGATGGCCGGAAATGCCGATTTCTGCTTAAGCTGATGGTCGAGGATACCGAAGATTTCGCCCGCATCCATCGGCAATATCTGGCGCGGTTGCCGGGGGTGACGCAGATGCAAAGCTCGTTTGCGTTGCGCACGGTTGTGAAAACCACGGCGCTCGATCTGTAGTCGCGGCATATGCCTGTCATAAGACTGTTACACAGGCATGCGACGTCGGGCCAAGTGATGAGGAATGACGCTATATGACGCAGCCTGTTTTGTCCGTGCTGGTGCTTTGCACCGGTAATTCCGCCCGCTCGATCATGGCCGAATATATCCTGAACGCGGCGGGTCAGGGCCGGATCCGTGCCTATTCGGCCGGTTCAAAGCCGACGGGAGCGCCGAACCCCTTCGCCTTGGCGCGTTTGGAAAAGGCCGGGTTTGATCCGTCAGATGCGCGATCCAAAAGCTGGGATGAATTCGCCGCGCCCGATGCGCCGTCGCTGGACATGGTCATTACCGTGTGCGACTCGGCGGCTGCGGAAACCTGCCCGTACTGGCCCGGCGCCCCGCTGCGGCTGCATTGGGGGCTACCGGATCCGGCGGGGGTAACCGGTACGGATGACGCAATTGCGGCAGCGTTTGACGAGGCTTTCGGTGTGATCTCCCGCCGGGTCGACGCTATGATTGCGCTGTTGCCGTTGGACAAGGCTGACGCGACGCTACAGGCTCGATTGCAGGACATTGGCAAATTGCCCTGAGCGACAGGATGTCAGCGATCAGCCTCGCTCAGGGCGCGAGCATAGAGGGTTTCGATCGTGTCAATCTTTGCCTGCCAGTCAAAGTGTTTGCGCACGCGCTCGGCTCCGACTTGGCCCATGGTTTGTCTCAAGTCAGGGGTCGTCGCGAGGGTGACTATAGCGTCGGCCAACCGGCGCGAGAACTCATCGCGCGGGGCAGGCGGCACCAGAATTCCGCAGGTTTCGTCAAGATAGTCGGCGGGACCGCCCCAATCGCTGGCAATTACGGCAAGTCCCATCGCCATTGCTTCGAGGACCACGGCGCCCCCGCATTCGCGCAGGCTGGCAAGGATCAACGCGTCGGCCTTGGCGAGGTAGCTTGCGCATTCATGCTGCGGCAGGAACCCACGAAACGTGACGACGTCCTCAAGGCCGAGATCCGCGACCTGGGCTTGCAGCACGGCGAGGTCCGGCCCGTCCCCCAAAATATCAAAGGACAGGGTAATGTCAGGAAGTCGCGCCCGAGCTTCGGCCAGCGCGACTAGTGTTTGTGCCAAGCCCTTGAGCGGATAAAGGCGGCCCATAAACACCAGTCTGAAGGTGCCTTCTTGAGGCGGGTCGCGGTGGTGTCCGGCCCAAAGATCAAAATCGACCGCATTCTCGACCAGTTCCACGACGGGCACATGCCGCACGGGCAGGGCAGCGGCGGTTCGGGGGTTGGCAACCAGAAGCATCGCCGCGCGCCTTTTGCCGGGGATCAGCCGGTTGATAAAGCCGGCCAGCGGGCGCCCCAAAGCGACGAACAGGTGCGACGCGCGACCTTCGAAGTCTTCGTACCCCGGCGGGTAGTTCATCGCGCCGTTCATGGGGCCAATGACAACCGGTGCCCCAAGGCCGTGTAGCAACGACGGTGCTGCAGGCGATACGGGGATCGGTTGGTGGACCAGATCAATACTGCCGGCCTGCACCAATTTGCGGGCCAAAGCACGCTGCTGCCATCCAGTCACCAAGCCCATCAGGTTGCCGAACAAATGGTCACGGATCACGCCGGGACACCGCGACCCGATGCGCCACAACCAGCGGTGTGCGGTCGTATCGGGTGTAAAGCTGATGCGCTCCGCCAGATCAGGGTAAGTCTGCAATAAGGCGTCGCGATTGCGGGCGTGGGTAATCAGCCGCACATCGCGACCACGCCGCGCCAGTAGGGTGAAATACTTGAGGGGTAAGATCGCCTCGCCCCCGAATGTGGCCGAAGCGTTGTCGGCGACAACAAGAATGCGCGGCGCTTCGGGGGAGGGTCTGTCGGTCATTCTGTCTCGCTTGGTGGGCGCGTATTTTCGATTAATCACATCGGAGCGTCAATGATCGGGCTAACAAACGGCTGTGGCGAAACTGTGTCGTTAACGTATTTGGCGATCGTGTTCATTAACGAATATGGAAAATAGAGAAACGCATCCGGTGCCCTCGGCAAGCTGTTCGATGTTTCGGCCCCGGCGATGTCGCGGCACATGTCAANGTTGCGAANGGCCGGGCTGGTGCGGCGGCGCGGAAATAACCCCGATGCAAACACTGCCTCGCGGCACAAAAACGAACCCCCGGGCCTTGCGGTCCGGGGGTTCCTTATGCGTTTGTCATAAGACGAACGTATGGTTCACAGCATGCCTTCGCGCTGAGCCTTCTTGCGCGCCAATTTACGCGCACGACGGACTGCTTCGGCTTGCTCACGGGCTTTCTTGACCGAGGGCTTTTCGAAATGTTGCTTGAGCTTCATTTCACGAAAGACACCCTCACGCTGAAGTTTCTTCTTCAGAGCACGAAGAGCCTGTTCGACATTGTTGTCACGAACACTTACCTGCATGTGGTTTTCACCACCTTCCTAAGTTAGAGTTTCATAAAGCGCAGGAAGCGCCCGATTACCAAGCTTGGGCCGCTTTGTCTACGTCTGAACGCCAGCCGGATGGTGGTGCTGCGCGATTTCCTGCGCTTCCCGCAATTGTTGACGTAACGCTGAGCTTCGCACCGATTGGATTTTCGTGAAGACCGGTGTTCTTTGCAGCATTGTTTCGATCCGACTGGCGTGGTGCGGTATCCGCTGATTCGTACCGGGTCTCATGATCTACGGTGTGCAGCAGGCTGAAGACAGGGTTGGCATACAAGTTTCCTTGATCTCAACCGCGCTTGAAACAGTGCCAAAAGTGGCAGAGTATTGGGCAAAGGGTCTTTGACCGAAGGGGCTGCTATGACCACCGATCAATCGAATGCTGCCGACCGGCTGCTTGCGGCGGCCTTGTCTCATGTCCCGTTTGACGGCTGGTCTGCGCAAACACTGGCTGCGGCAGCACAAGATTGCGGCCTTGATCTGGCGCTGGCGCAGGCGATTTACCCGCGGGGTGGCCTCGATCTGGGGCTGGCGTATCACCGGCAGGGCGATGCCGCGATGCTGTCGGCACTGGCCGAGGCCGATCTGGAGGCGATGCGCTATAGCGAGCGCGTGACCTTGGCCGTGCGTCTGCGCCTTGAGGCCGCCGACCGTGAGGCCGTGCGCCACGCTGCGACCCTCATGGCGCTGCCGCAAAACGCACCCGAGGCCGCGCGGGCCATGTGGAACACGGCGGATGCGATCTGGAATGCGCTGGGCGACACCTCGGAAGACGGCAACTGGTATTCCAAACGCATGATCCTGTCGGGGGTTTATTCATCGACGGTCTTGTATTGGCTGGGCGACGAAAGCGCGGATCACGCCGATACCTGGGCGTTTCTGGACCGGCGCATCGCTGGCGTGATGAGCTTTGAGAAAACCAAGGCCAAGGTCAAAGCCTCGCCAATCCTGAGCGGGTTGTTCGCTATGCCGCTTAAGGTGATGGACACGTTGCGCAAACCCGGCGGCGCTGGGCCAATGCCGGGCGCGTGGACCGGCGAGGGGCGCTAACCCGCAGGCGTTGACCACCCAACCGCCCGCAGGTACATCCCCCGCAACGCTTGGAGGGCAGTACATGGCAGTCGGCAAAGAAATCGTCACATGGTTTGATGGAAAATGGCAACGCGGCAACGTTCCAGTGATTGGCGCGGCGGACCATGGCGCGTGGCTGGGGTCTGGCGTGTTTGACGGGGCGCGGCAGTTCGACCATGTGCGCCCCGATATTGACCTGCATTCGGCACGGATCATCAAATCCGCCGAGGCGATGGGCATGATTGCGCCGGTGGACGGTGACACCATCCAAGGGCTGCTGGAAGAGGGTTGCAAGATGTTCTCGCCCGATGCCGCGCTCTATTTGCGGCCCATGATGTGGGCGGTGGATTCAGCGCCGGGGATCATTGATCTGGTGCCGGAATCGGCGACTTTCGCGCTGTGTATTGAAACCATGCCGATGCCCGAACCCGGCTCGTTTTCTCTGACCGTTTCGCCCTATTACCGCCCGCGCCCCGATATGGCCCTGACCGAGGCCAAGGCGGCTTCGCTCTATGCCAACAACAGCCGGATCGTTGCTGAAGCCCGCAGGCGCGGGTTCTCGAACGCGCTGTCGCGTGATTTCGAGGGGAACATTGCGGAAACCGCCTCGACGAACGTGTTTTTGGTACGCGACGGGGTGGTGTTCACGCCGGTTCCGAATGGCACATTCCTGAATGGTCTGACCCGTCAGCGGATCATTGGCTTGATGCAGGCCGACGGGATCGAGGTTGTCGAATGTTCGCTGGTTGTTGATGACTTCCACCGTGCTGACGAGATTTTCGTCACGGGCAATATCGCCAAGGTCATGCCAGTCTCGCGGTTCGAAGACCGTGATCTGGGGCAGGGGCCAATCGCCACCCGCGCCCGCAGCCTGTACTGGGATTGGGCGCATTCGCGCTGACTAGGTTTGCGCTGACTAGGTTTCGTGTAGGCGGCCGCGCGCGCAGGTAGGGGGCTTGCGCAAGGGGGGGCGACCGGTATGCTGCGGTGAATTAGCTGCGGCGGAACCGTTGGAGGGCCTCATGAGCAACACCATGCAAGCGATTGAAATTACCAAACCCGGCGGGCCGGAGGTTCTGAAACCGACAAGCCGCGCCGTGCCGGTGGCTGGTGTTGGCGAGATCGTGATCCGTGTGGCTTATGCCGGTGTGAACCGGCCCGACGCAGCGCAGCGTGCTGGCACCTATGCGCCGCCGCCGGATGCGTCGGATTTGCCGGGGCTTGAGGCGTCTGGTGTCGTGGCCGAGGTCGGGCCTGGTGTGACGCGCTGGAAGATTGGCGACGAGGTTTGCGCCTTGCTGCCTGGTGGCGGCTATGCCGAATATGTGGCGACGCCTGCCGTTCATGCGCTGCCGGTGCCTGCGGGTATGGACCTGCGTGCAGCGGCCTGCCTGCCCGAGACGTTTTTCACTGTTTGGACAAATGTATTCGATCGTGGCGGGCTTCAAGCCGGTGAGCGGTTTCTGGTGCACGGCGGTAGTTCCGGTATTGGCACGACGGCCATTCAACTGGCGACTGCCCGCGGTGCGCGGGTATTTGCCACCGCCGGATCATCCGAGAAATGCGCGGCTTGTGTGGGCCTTGGTGCGGAACAGGCGATCAACTACCGCGAAGAGGATTTTGTCGAGATCCTCAAGGCCGAGGGCGGAGCCAATCTGATCCTCGATATGGTCGGGGGCTCGTATTTACCGCGCAACCTGCTGGCTTTGGCGACCGAGGGGCGGCTGGTGCAAATCGCACTCTTGGGTGGCGCCAAGGTCGAAATGAACCTTGCGCAAATCATGATGCGGCGGCTGACGCTGACCGGCTCGACGCTGCGCCCACAGTCGGTTGAAGCCAAGGCACAGATCGCCGAGGCGCTGGAGCGCGAGGTCTGGCCACTGTTGACCGCTGGCCGGATTGCACCGGTGATGGACAGTGAATTTGCCTTCACCGAGGCCGCAGCCGCGCATGCCTATCTTGAGACCTCCAAGCACATCGGAAAGATTGTGTTGAAGGTCGCAGGCTGAGCCCATTCGAGGCCACGCACCTGGTGTGGCCTCAGCTTTTCTTTCGCTCGGATTTCTTGCGGGCCTTGATACGTTTGGCTTTGGTGGCGGCGGCTTTGCGGCCAATGGGTTTCCCACTGCGTCCGCTGCGACCACGGCCCTGCCGCGCCATGGCATGACCCTCGACCTCCAGGAGTTCCAGCAACAAGCCGCCAGTCATTGCCTCGGCCTCGGCCAGTTTCACCGAAACGGGTTGACCCATCCTCAACACCTGACCCGAACGNTCGCCGGTCAGGGTTTGGGCGTCAACGTCGTGGCGGAAATATTCGTTGCCCAGCGACCGGATTGGCACCAGACCATCCGCACCGGTTTCATCCAGTTTCACGAACAGGCCGAACCGCGCGATACCGGCGATGCGGCCAGAGAAGGTTGCGCCAATCCGGTCGGTCATAAAGGCGGCCAGATAGCGGTCGGTGGTGTCNCGCTCGGCGGTCATCGAGCGGCGTTCGGTCTCTGATATCTGCGTCGCGGTTTCGGCCAGATGTTCGATGTCCCAATCCGACAGGCCATCGTGTTTGTGGTTCGGCCCGAAACGGTGCGCCGTGATCAGGGCGCGGTGTACAATCAGGTCTGAATAGCGCCGGATCGGCGAGGTGAAATGCGCGTAATTGCGCAAGGCGAGACCGAAGTGGCCGAAGTTTTCCGGCCCGTAATAGGCCTGCGTCATCGAGCGTAGGGTCGCCATGTTGATGAGCTCGTCAAACTCGCCGCCAGCGGCCTGTTCCAGCAGGTTGTTCAGGTGCCGCGTCTGCAAGACCTGCCCCTTGGCCAGCGTCAGGCCNGCACCGGCCGCAACTTCNCGCAGCGCATTGAGTTTTTCCTGCGAGGGTTCCTCGTGGACGCGAAACAGCAGGGGCGTGCGGCGTGCGGTCAGTTCCTCGGCGGCAGCGACATTGGCCATCACCATGAANTCCTCGATCACCTTATGGGCGTCGATCCGGTCCTTGAACGCCACCGAGACGACCTGCCCGTCGTCACCCAGAACGATGCGGCGTTCGGGCAGATCGAGGTTCAGGGGTTGGCGGGCTTGCCGTGCGATCAACGTGGTTTTCCACGCGGCATACAGATGCTCCAGCATCGCCGCCAAAGGTTTGGTTGCGGCGTCATGGGTGCCCTCGAAGGCGGCCTGCGCCTGCTCGTAGCTTAGGGACGCCCGCGAGCGCATCACGGCGCGTTGGAACTGATGCGCCTTTTTGTTGCCTTGGGCATCCAGCGTCAGCCGCACGACCAGAACGGGGCGCTCGACATCCTCGTGCAAGGAGCACAGATCACCCGACAGGCGGTCAGGCAACATCGGCACGACGCGGTCTGGAAAATAGCTGGAGTTGCCCCGCTTGCGGGCTTCGCGGTCCAGTTCGGACCCCGGCGTGACATAGGCCGCGACATCGGCAATCGCCACCCAAACCAGATAGCCGCCGGGGTTCGCGGTGTCGCGGTCGGGTTCGGCATAGACTGCATCATCGTGATCGCGGGCATCGGACGGGTCGATGGTTATCAGCGCCAAGTCCCGCAGGTCGGTGCGGTCGCCGACCGGGGTTTCTCCGGCCATTTCAGCCTCGGCCAGAACGGCATCTGGGAAACGGTCGGGGATGCCGTGCTGGTGGATCGCGATCAACGACACGGCCCGCGGTGCGCTGGGGTCGCCCAACCGCGCCGTGATCCGCGCTTTGGGCAGGCCCATACGGGCGGTGGTGGTTTGCTCGGCCTCNACCAACTCGCCATCTTTGGCGTTGTTGGTGTCGGCGTTGGCAACCAGCCATTCCATATCNGCGCCCTTGTCNATTGGCAGAATGCGGCCGCCTTCGGAGGTTGCGCGGAAAATCCCCAGAACGGTCGACGGCCCGGATTGCAGCTTGCGGATCGGATGCGCGTGATAGCCGTCATTGCCAGCGGGCGACAGCTTGGCCAAGACGCGATCACCCGCGCCCATCGCGGGCTGGTCCTTTTGCGGCATGATCTGGATACGCGGAGCCGCCCCCTTACCGCGCCAATCGGCGGGTTCGGCCAACAGGTCGCCGTCAGCATCCGGGCCCGTCACACGCAGCACCGTGACGGGTGGCAGGTCGCCGCCAGAAGCGCGACGCTTGCGGCGGGTGTATTGCCCTTCGGCCTCCATCTCGCGCAACAGTCGTTTGAGGTCGATCTTTGCAGCGCCCCCCTTGATACCAAAGGCCCGCCCGATTTCGCGCAGCGTCGGGGTGCCGTGCTGTTCGGATAGCCAGGCGGAGATTTCGGGTTTTGAAGGCATACGGGTCATGCTTTGCGGCTACCATGCCGGTGGGGCGGCGTCATCAACAAAGCTGTGGCTGGGCCGAGGCTTGCCAGTCACAGGGTGCACACGCTAAAGTCGCGCAAACCAAACCGCGCCGAAACAACGGCGCACCGCAGACCATAGATTTCAGGCCAAGAATCCGGAGCATTCCATGCAGGCACCCATGCAGACCGGCACCCGCTTCGCACGGATTGCCACCGGGCTTTTGATTGCGGTGTTCTTTGCCGCAATCCTTCAGTTTGCATTGCTCTTGCCCGAGGTCGGAACGCATCAGGTGCTGGTCGATTTCGATGCCTTTTATATTGTCGGGCAATTGTTCCATGAGGGCCGTATCACCGAAGCCTATAGCTCCGAGGTGATGGCGGAGATCCAGCATGCATTGGTCGGCCATGATGGGTTCATGCCGTGGACCTATCCGCCACAATTCGATCTGATTGCCTTGCTGTTGCCGGCCTTGCCGCGTGGCATCGCCTACGCGGTGTTCTCCGGGGTCACGCTGGGCGCCTATCTGTGGGTACTCCAGCGGATTGCCGGTGCGCGTCTGGTCTGGATCCTGATCGCCCTTGCGCCGCCGATCTATGTGTCGATTACCATCGGGCAAAACGCGTTTCTGACCGGTGCGTTGATGGGCTGGTTTTGCCTTGCGTCGCTGGCTGGACGCACGGCAGCAGGCTGGCCACTGGGATTGTTGGTCATCAAGCCGCATCTGGGGGTCGGGCTGGGCGTCCATGTGCTGTTCGCGGCACGTTGGCGGGTGCTCGCGGTGGCGGTGGCGGTGGTCATCGCCTCGACGATCCTTGCAACACTGGTTCTGGGCGCTGATATCTGGGCCGCGTTTCTGGGGGGGGCGGCGCAGGCAAGCGAGGCGTTGCGGGCGCAGTTCTATCCGCTGTTTCGCATGACCTCGATCTATGCCGCGTTGCAGACGCTGGGTGTTTCACCAACTGCTGCCCTGTGGGCACAGGCTGTGGCAGGCATGGCGGCTTGCGGGGCGATTGCCGTGGCCGTTCACCGTGGCGTTCCGGTGGCGCATACCTTGGCGATGGCGTGTTTTACCTCGGCTTTGATTAGCCCCTATCTGTATGATTACGACATGGTGGTCACGGGAATCGGCCTTGCGCTGGTTGCCGGTGATGTCGTGGCGCGAACCGCCGTTTACGAGCGTTTCTTGCTGCTGGCNCTGGTCTGGGTGGCTGGCGGCTGGGGCATGATTCANGCGCTGGCCTCGGCAAGNCTGGAGTGGGAGGATCGCGCCGCGAATGCGCGTGCGACGCTGTCCTACGGNGCATTTGCNTANNTGCTGGTTTTGGTGTTGCTTTGGCGNATTCTTCGCCGCCCGGCACGGAGTTGATCNGCTTGAAATCCCGAAACGACCCCGCAATATACCCGTTGCTTGATCACGTTGAACCGATTGCCATCGCGCATCGCGGCGGATCGCTGGAGAACGAAGAAAACACTCTGCCGGCTTTTGCGCATGCCGTGGCGCTGGGCTATTCACATCTGGAAACGGACGTGCATCTGACCCGCGATGGCGAGGTTGTCATCCACCATGATCCGACCTTGTTGCGGATGACGGGGGATAGGCGTGCCATTGCCGATCTGACTTGGCGAGACTTGCAGGCGGTGCTTACGCCACGCGGCGCAGGGGTTGCGCGGCTTTCGGATCTGCTCGAGGAATACCCCGAGCACTATATTAACATCGAGCCGAAATCCGACGCGGTGGTTGCGCCGATGGCGGATATTATCCGGCGTATGGGGGCTCTATCGCGCATTGGCGTTGGCAGTTTCGACCCAAGGCGCACTGGCCGGCTCTGTGCCGACCTTGGCGCGGCACTGTGCTGGTCGCCGGCCAAATTGAGTGTGTTTGGCCTGTGGTTACAGAGTTGGGGTCTGCCGCTGCCGATGGGGCGCTATCCTATGGTGCAGGTCCCCGGCAGCTATTACGGGGTTACGCTGGTGACCCCGCGTTTCGTGCGTGTGGCGCACCGGCATGGTGTCCGCATTCAGGTCTGGACGGTCGATGACGCGCCTGAAATGCACAGACTGTTAGATATGGGTGTTGATGCACTGATGACGGATCGCCCGACGGTCCTGAAACAAGTTCTGATACAGCGAAATTCCTGGAGGGGAGCTTATGGAAACGAAAATGCTTAGCGGCGTCAAGGTCGTGGAAATCGAGGGTCTGGGACCGGGGCCGTTTGCCGCCATGATGCTGGCCGATCT
>JGI24724J26744_10001236_pt1 | contig 17620 bp, 20 predicted proteins | sample Cruoilmetagenom7_FD_26744 | JGI IMG/M metagenome (IMG submission 26744) | reverse complement strand
AAAAGAGTGGAATGGGAAGATGAAATAAAAAAGGAAATGAAAAAATGAAGTTTGGAGATATATTGAAAGGAGAGGAAGCAGAAGGCAAAGAAAAACACGTACCGGTGATAGAGATAGATAAGGGACGTGGTAAAGAAGGGGTGGATATCGTACGCGTGATCGTTGGAAAAGATGTGCCACATCCAAACACGGTGGAGCATCACATCTGCTGGATAGAACTGTATGGCGTAAAGAAGGATGGGCAGGTGGTAGATCTTGGCAGAGCGAATTTTGCTCCTACCTACACCAACCCAAACGTTAGATTCCAGGTGCCTGTTGGAGAATTTAAGGCGTTCTATGCTCTAGAATATTGTAATATCCACGGCGTTTGGGAGAACTGTGTGGAAGTAGAATAATATGGAACTTAAATAAAAAAAGGAGGGAAAGATAGATGGTGATGGTAGATAAACCGGCACCGGATTTTGAGGGAACCGCCTATTTAGAAGGTAAGATAACAAAAGTAAAACTATCGGATTACAGAGGCAAATGGGCATTGGTCTGTTTTTANCCCGGCGATTTCACTTATGTTTGTGCAACGGAGGTTGCAGGAATAATCAGAAGATACGAAAATTTGAAGCAGTTTGGGGCACAAGGGATTGCAATAAGTGCAGACTCTGTCCACTCGCACAAGGTCTGGGCAGAGACAAGCCCTGCCATAACGGCCGCTTTAGAGGAAACAGGAAATAAGTTTCCACCGATGCCGATGATTGCCGATCCGACCTTCGAAATTGGCAGGAAATACGGAGTTGTAGATGAAGACCAGGGTGTTGAGACCAGAGGAAGGTTCTTAATTGACCCCGACGGCATTGTTAGAGGTTATGAAGTGTTGAATCCCACGGTAGGCAGAAACTTGGATGAGACCTTCAGGCAGCTTCAGGCATTCAAGTTTGTTCGAGNTACNGGCAAAGTCACACCGGCAGGTTGGAAACCAGGAGAAGAAGGGATAGATCCCAGCATTGAAAATGCGGGGAAGATTTAGTTATCTCTGACATACTCTCCAAGCTAAAGTTCCTAAAAAATCGAAGATTTGCGACTACATTGGGGCTTTCATCAGGTGTAAACGTTAGGTGAGATAGTTGATGAAGAATAGTGAAATTTTAGCTAACTGTGCAGGGGGTATTAAAATAAAGGAAGAATGGAAGAACAAAAGAGAATCTTTTGAATTGATGGATGTGAGAAAGCTTTCAGGAAATTTCCTGTTAACGATTCTCAAGAAAGCGGATAAGGTCGCTGTGGGCGATGGGATATGCGTGGTTCAAAGTTTCGAACCTATCCCACTCTATTCCGCCATGGCAGACCTCGGTTTTGAGTACCAAAGCGAGAAGGTCTCGGACGACGAGTATCGCGTGTATTTTCACCGGACGGAGATGAAAGAGGCCAGTGNCCCTGGGGGTATGAACGTCCCTCTAAAGCCACTGGCGATACTGAATTTAAAGGAGATCGACAATGCGCTTGCCGAGACGGTGGTACATTTCTGGGATATTGTATGGGGACAGGAAAATCCCGCTATAGAGATGAAGACAAGATTACTGCTCTCGCTTGCAAATGGAGTTGGTGCAGGTCGCTTTCGTCAGGCTACCCGCGAGCTGGTGAAGGCCTATGCCGCAGGCGTTACCGTGGCCGAACTGGACGAACTTTTTTCGATGCTCGTTTGGAATCAGGGAGTGGGATACTTTGCATCNGAGATAGGTCCTTCACCGCTATTTGGTGCTTACCAGTTGATCAAGAAATTGGAGAAAAGAGGTACGTCGCGAGAAGATGTGATAAAGAAGTTGATCGAAGAGTTCGGCGAGAAGAATCCCGACGTGAAAACGACCTACACAAGGAAAAACTAAAAAGAGAAAAGAATTGAAGAGATTAATTTTGGAGAGGTTAAAGATGACAAGTCTAAAAGGAACGAAGACGGAGAAAAATTTGTTGACGGCATTCGCAGGAGAATCGCAGGCGCGCAACCGCTATACATATTTTGCGTCACAGGCAAAAAAAGAGGGATACGAGCAGATCTCCGGCATTTTCTCAGAAACCGCCGAGAATGAAAAAGAACACGCCAAACGACTCTTCAAATTTTTAGAGGGGGGAGAGGCGGAAATCACCGCATCCTTCCCGGCCGGCGTGATTGGAGATGTAAAAACCAACCTAAAGTCCGCAGCAGCGGGAGAAAATTATGAATGGACTACCATGTATCCTGAATTCGCCAAAGTGGCTAAAGAAGAGGGATTTGACGAGATAGCGACGGTTCTTGAAAATATCGCCAGAGTGGAAAAGGGTCACGAGAGGAGGTATAAAAATCTCTTGGAGAATATAGAGACGGGCAAGGTATTCAAGAGGGATAAGCCCGTTAAGTGGATATGCAGAAACTGCGGCTATATTCACGAGGGAACGGAACCTCCGGAAGAATGTCCTGCCTGTGCACACCCGAAAGCGTACTTCGAGATTTTCTGTGAGAATTACTGATTGGATTGGATATGGCAGAATGATACCATAGGAACGGTTAGGGCAACAAAATTATCGGTGGTTGTGTTGTTCTAATCGTAATTTTTCTTTAGATACCCCAAAAGTCAAATATAATCCTTCCAATGAATGAAAAAAATTGATCGACCACTAAACCGCAACACTACAAAAATATAAATATTGTAAACTCCCTATGTTAAATATGAANGATTATTTGATCGAAACGGAATTATGTGACTGGAAGAATAAGGAAATATTGAGANTGGCCGACGAATTNAAGGATAAAAGTTNAGATAAAAGAGAATATGCGGTAAACGCATTTTATTGGGTNAGAGANAACATCTATTACTTNGCCGAACCTTTNTCGAAGGCATCCAAAATTTTGGACAGAAAGAGGGGGGACTGTTTCACGAAGTCAAATCTGCTGGTTGCACTACTGAAAGCAAATGATATACCCGCAAGGTTCCAATTTCAATCCATAACAGGAGAAGCAATGTTGGATATAATAAAACTGAACGCAGAAGTGAAAGAAGCTAAAAAATTTAAATTTGCACATTGTATCGTAAACGCAATGCCCGGAGAAAGATGGTTGAGGGTAGACTGCACCAGAGATAAATATTTGAGCCCGGATAGAGCAAATGAGTGGGATGGCAGAGATGATACTGAGCAACACCCCCATTTTGTAAAGGATCTGGAATATGCTTCGGATCTGCAGGGNTATGAAAGGTATACGGGACCGAAAAAATTCAAAAATTGGATGGATGTCGGAAATATACTTATGAACGCATTCATAGATGAAGAGAGATACAATAATTCTGGGATCAGATCTTTTAGTGAAGAAGACTCGGCTCGGATGATAAGGGAGGTCCACGATCTCATGGCAAAAGCGATGGAGACAAAGCATCGGGGGGATGCGAGGGTTGTTTCCTGGATGATGAAGAGACTCTTCTCAAAACCACTGGGATTAAATGTGGAAGTACTTGAGTGTGATGCAAAAAAAGTTAAATATTTATGCCATTGTTGCGTCTCAAATGACGTGTTTTCACATATGGGGCAATATTTTTCCTCTCTCGATAACGGAATAGCGCACGGAATCAATCCGAAATTGGAATTTACCTGTAAAAGGGGAGATGATGGAATAGGTCACGTGGAAATAATAAATAAAGATGGCGGAAGCCATTATCGTCCTATCTTAGAGATCATGGGAAAGGGTGTAAAAAACCTTTTAAAAAGGTAATATAAAGAGAAATGAAGACCGGGAGGTGAGTCGAACTGAAGGATATGTTGGAGATAAGGGAGTTAACGGTGGATGTGGCTGGCAGGTGCGTTCTCAACGACGTGAACATGATCATCCAGGAGGGGGAAGCCCACGTTCTATTGGGACCAAATGGATCTGGGAAGACAACACTGCTCCTATCTATCCTTGGCTTTCCAAGATATGAGGTTAAGGAGGGAGAGATAATATTCAAGGGTGAAGATATCACAGATCTTCATACAAGCGAGAGGGTTAAGCGGGGGATCGGCATCTCGTTCCAAAATCCCCCTGTGATAAAGGGTGTCAACTTAGGATCGATGGTGAACATCTGTATGGGGGAAAAGACAGACGAGATAACGGAAAAAACACTTGAACTGGCTGGAAAGATGAATCTTTCAGAGGAATTCTTAAAGAGAGACGTAAATTTCGGTTTTTCTGGAGGAGAGGTTAAGCGGTCGGAGATATTACAACTGATAGCACAGCACTCAGATTTTGCGATGCTCGATGAACCCGATTCTGGCGTGGATATCGAAAACATGGAGTTGATCGGAAAGATGATCGGAGAGTTATTGCAGAGAGATTATCTACCGAGCAAGAGGAAGAGGATGGGCTTGATCATCACACATCTGGCAACGATTCTGGATTATATACATGCAGACAGAGCTCATGTCATGCTGAACGGAAGAATCGTCTGTTCTGGAGTTCCAGAAGAGATTCTATCCGGTATAAAAAAGAATGGTTATGAGGGATGCATGAGGCTGTGTCAAAAATAGATTTAGGGGTGGAAATATGCCAAAGATAGATTTAGAGAAATACTCTATGAAATCGGAAGAACATGAACCATCAGAGTTATCACAGTTTAAAGAGAATAGAGATGATTTATCAGAGATTGGATATGAGATAGATGAAAAGGAACGTTCAGGATCATATTTTCAGCTTGACCACTCCGTTTTGTCCTCTACTTCTGGCCAGGAAGGAATAGAGATATCTACCACGACGGATGCACTGAAAAAATATGATTGGCTGCGCGATTATTGGTGGAATGCCGTATCTCCTGATAAAGACGAATACACAAAGCAAGTGGATTTGAGGCAGACACAAGGGTACTTCATACATCTGCTTCCGGGTGTAAAAGCAGAATTTCCGGTGCAATCGTGTCTTTTAATCTCGCAGGAGAATATCGCACAGAACGTGCACAATATAATCATCGCGGAAGAAGGATCTGAAGTTCACATAATTACGGGTTGTTCAGCATCACACGGTGTAAACAGCGCTTTACACCTGGGAGTATCCGAGATTTACGTTAAGAAGAATGCTAAGCTCACTTTTACAATGATCCACCTCTGGGGGCCAGAGATCGTGGTTAGACCGCGCACAGGAATCTTCATAGAAGAGAACGGCACATTCACCAGCAACTACGTCTGCATGAATCCAGTAAAAGACTTACAGATGTCCCCAACCGCTTATTGTGATAAAAATGCGAGGGCAACTTTTCAGACGATAATATACGCCTCAAAGGACTCAAAGATGGATTTAGGCTCTAATGTTTTCTTGAAGGGTGATGGAAGCAGGGCTGAGATAATATCAAGAGTAATAGCAAGGGACAATAGCGAAGTAATCTCCAGAGGAGATATAATAGGGAAAGGGCGTGACGTGAGAGGACATTTAGAATGCAGGGGTTTGATGCTATCCAATCACGCTAAGATTCATGCAATTCCGGAATTGGAAGCAGAGACTGCAGAGGCGGATCTATCACACGAAGCCGCCGTCGGGAGAATCTCGGAAGAGGAGATAGAATATCTGACGTCAAGAGGTTTGGATGAAGAAGAGGCAGCGTCCGTTATAGTTCGTGGTTTTCTAAACGTGGATATTGAGGGACTGCCCAAAGAGTTGGATGGGGAGATCAAGAAGAAGATAGAGATGAGCGCGGCAGTCATGTGAAAGAAAAAATTTATATTCTACCAACTTTAAAGAGCGGTGTCCATCTCGAAGACCGATGTGATTTTTCCATGTTGGGAGTGTGTGATCATCGGGGCAAAAATGGACATACAGACGCGTTGTTAGGTCTTCGTTGGATTTAAAGGCGAATGCCTAAAGATGACATCGAGACTACCCCAACGCGGCACAAACTTGGCATAGGGTCACTGGGTGGACAGAGGCGGAATGCCGTAGGATGAAGCCGAGAGTTAATGCCAAGTTACAGTTTAATCTTTTTAAGATGGATGATAAGAGAAGATTAGAGAGGATAAAAAACGTCCTACTTGAGATGAAGGAGTACGCTAATGATGGAGCGGTCGTGGTCGTCGAGGGTGAAAAGGACAGGAGATCGTTATCCAGCTTAGGTATAAGAAACTGTATAAAATTTCCAATTAAAGAATCGCTTCTGAACTTTTCTGAGTCCCTTGCGCGGGAAGATAGAGGGATCATTCTCCTGACCGACTGGGACTCTAAGGGAGAAGAACTCTCTAAGATAATAGAAGCCAATTTGAGGAACATGGGTCTATCCCCCGATATAAGAATCAGAAATAGACTCAAGAGCCTTGTATTTAGAGATATAAAGGATGTGGAGAGTTTATCTCGATACCTCGATAGGATGATCTATGATGCGTTCGAGATACCCACCGAGCAATTTTTATCAAAAACGTAAAGGTATTGCCGCCTCTTTAAATCATTTCTTCCAACCCCATGTCCCTGCTAAAGATATCGGTATATTCCTCGCGTCTAACCACCAGCTTATCTCTCCCATCCTTCGAAACCATCACCCTTGCCGGCCGGGGAAAGAGATTGGCGTTGGAGGCAAAGAAATCCTCATATGCCCCGGTATCGTAGAAGACTATGAAGTCGCCCCGCATGGGTTTTCTCCCCAGAGATATCTTGATCCTTGATAGAAGATCCCCGGTATAGCACAGGTTGCCGGCAACGAAGGTTTTGAAGGGATCTTCTCTCTTGTCATCATTAATAATATCCATCCTGTGAACCTGCTCCGGAGTGATTATGCTCTGGGAGTTGCAGTTAGCTCCGCCATCCACGTGAATTATATTCTGCCCGTTCGGCGTTTTTCCCACGTGGCACACCTTAAAGATAGTCAACCCGGCGTTCCCCACGATCCCTCTTCCTGGCTCCAGAACGAGCAATGGAGACCCGATCTCCTTAAGTTTACTTTGGAGAGGATCACTGAACAGACGTTCGATGAATAGATCCGGAGTGAGGGGTGCATAGAATTCCTCTCCTTGCCAGACCAGCTCTTCCCGTTTCGTATCGTATGCGTACCCAAGCGGAGCATCTTGCCAGGTACGATGAAAACCCGCCTCTTTGACCTTCTCTTTTGTCTCTTTCCATCCTTTCTCCCCCATATAGGAGATCCCAAAACCGCCACCGAGGTCGATCTCTTCAATCTTGATACCGGCATCATCGGCATCTTTGACCAGTTCGATCAAAATATTTAGGGCGTCTGCGTAGGCATTCACCTCCGTCACCTGCGAGCCCAGATGCACCATCAGCCCTTGCAGATTTATGTTCGTCAGTTTTTTAACGTTCCAAAAAACATCTCTCGCCCTTCTAATATCCGTTCCGAACTTGGTCCATCCGCCGCAGGTGAAGATATTTGGCGAGGTAATATTTTCGAGTGGGAAGCCGGAGAGACGAAGGTTGACCCTTGCCTCGCTACCCAACTTTTGGGCAACGTCATTCAAGATGTACAATTCCTCTTCAGGATCTATATTTATAATTATACCCCTTTTAACGCACTCTTCTAAAAAATAGTCGCTCTTACAGTTCCCATTGGCCCTTATCTTCTCCGGCGGTATCCCGGCATCGAGTGCAAATTTAAGTTCATACTCCGATGCCACATCCGCACCGACGCCGTATCCTGATAAAAGCTTGAGCAGGGCAAAGGTCGCGTTGGCCTTCACCGCGTAGCATAGGAGGTGATTTTTATACGTTTTTTCCAGAGTCTTATATTTTTTATAGTTATCCTCTATGATGGATTCGAAGATGACGTATAGTGGCGTGCCATATTTATTAGCCAGCTCTGCCAGATCCATACCACAAACTTTGCGGCGTCCATCAATCTTGTCCATATATCTGTCCCACAATCCCCATTCGTCCTCTTCTTCCATCATTTTTATCGCTTCCATACTTTTTTAGTTTATTTATAATCTCGTTTCCAATATAAATGGTTAACTGATCCTATCTTCTTCAAACTTTGAGCAGTCAAACGCTTTTAGGATACTCATAGAGTTCTGATCTCATACACCGATCAGAAAATTCATAAGATTATGTCAGAGTCAAATGAAACAGACGTTATTTTGCCATGTTCCGCGCTACTTTGACTGAAGAGATAAAAACGATCTTCTATGTACTCAAAAATCGAAGATTTTTGAGCAAACTGTTTGAAGAGGTCTTTCGATCTCCTTCTTTTACTTTGCACCCCAACCCCCAAAAGCTGAATGGATACAAGGTTTTAAAATATTTGTGTTAAAAAGAGGCGTCAATCGATATAATTAAATAATGGAAGCGTCATTGATGAAAAGAAGGTGATATTATGCAGAAAAATAAGACGGTTGAAGGTTTGTGTGGTAGCATTGTTGGATGCGTAACAGATTCTTTGGGTATAATGGACAATCTTTCGCCTGTATTAATGTCTTTAACGCCGAAGATGGTGGCCACAGTTGTAAATCCCATAGAACACGTATTATATGCGGCAATCTACCCAATCGATGAAATATTGACTGGGAGCGTGGTCAGAGATGTCACATCACAGGAGTTATATAGATGGCTCTACGTTGAGAAGAGAGATGTACAGCTTATAGATCTTAGAACTACGGGAGAATTTGGGCAGGGACATATAGAAGGGACGGTAAACGTACCCATTCAGCAGCTTAGGTCATACCTACCAGAGATAGATCCTTCGAAACCAACCGTCCTTATATGTGCGAGCAGCCTTAGAAGTTATCTGGGAACCATTTTGGCAACGACTGAAGGTATAGAGGCATACAGTCTGCACGATGGTCTATCAAGTTGGATTCTCTTAGACTATCCAACGGTCAAGTAGCGTCCACTCCTTTTGAAGGACGCACAAAACTATTTTTTAACCTTTTTTTCCTCTTTTTCCTCTTTTTAACCTCCCTCACCAAATTTACCGATGACGTTTGAGATCACTTCTCTTGTAGGATGTTGCGGCAATTTATTCCTTTAATAGGTTAAGAGATTGTAAATTCCGATCGCGTGTTCTATGATCACTCTCATTCTATTAAGCTTCTTATTGTATTTTTTATCCTTCTTCTCAAGAATTTTACCCTTCTTCCTCTTTACATGAAAATCAAAGATTTTTATGTATCCTGAATATCTTTGGCTTCTTGGAGAGCAACGTATAACTCATCATATTGTCCCATCTCAAGGAATAAATATGTGTTTAGCGCTATAAAAGGTTAATTATGCAAAAGGTTTAACGATAAATAAATTTTCTCTCATGCTAAAAGGGGACCTATGATGTTGGGGATATGACCATTTTAAAAAAGGCTGCATAGACCTTAGGATACATAAAAATGTTGATAGGAGATTATCTTTGCCAAAAACTGTAATCTATTAGAGAGATTTTCTTTTTTCAGAGGGGAAAAGACTCTCGATAAATTCCTCTATCAAAGATAAAAACTCTGGGAGAATTTTGAATGTAGCGTAGGCAAGGATTATTACGATCGTGAGAGAAAAAATCTTTGCAATGACGTTGTGCGCCCAGAAAAAGCTCTCATAAGAACTTCCTAAAACCCCAAACTGAAATAGTTGATTACCATATGCGTATATCACGAACGAGTTTCTGAACAGATTGGCTATATATATGATAGGAACAAAGATGAAGGCGAGGAGTTTTCTCTTCAGGGGGGCATTTACACAGAATATCAGCCCGGCAAAAAATGCCATACTCTCTATCGCTGTGCAACCGAGAACGATCTCCACAGAGAGACCGTTCAACAGAATAGTATTTGTGGCTGAGACCAACTGGGTGTGTACTCCAAAGAGCTCGAGAAGAGATACGGTCTGATTCGTGACGATAGATATGAGCGTATCTTTTAAGACTGGTATCTCTGAGAAGGGTAAATAGATGAGTCCGCTTATCGTGACCCACATCGTTAAACTCTTCCAAAGACCTTCTTTATCGTCCCCTATAATCCTGATGGCTATCAAGATGCATAAAAATCCCACCAAAACGGTTAAAACTACATTTACATAATCGTCCCCCTCAAAATATTCTGAGAGTAAGGAAAACCAATAAACTGAAAATAATAACCAGCCAACGGAAGATATCTTATACCATCTGGAGATCTTCAATCTCTCTAACCATGCGAAAATGTTCCATTTTCGCTGCACAAAATCAAAGATTTTGTTGCATCTCTCGCCCGGCGAGATGAATGAAACGATAAAAAATATAAGTACCACCCAGATTATATTCATTCGAAAATCATCTGGTAGAAAATGCTAAATCAAATAAAAGTTTTGGATTTTGGGGAAACAGGAAAAGATGAGCCACCTAAAATTGGCAGTGGACGGTATAGTACTTTATAGAAAACGACTGATCGCAATAAAGAGGGTGAATTACCCATTTAAAGGAGAATATGCGCTCCCAGGGGGATTTGTAGAATACGGGGAGAAGACGGAAGATGCATTGAGGAGGGAGCTGAGAGAAGAAACGGGTTTAGGCGTGGAGATAATTAAACTCGTCGGAGTTTACTCCGATCCGGAGAGAGACCCGAGGGGGCACGTCGTCTCCATCTGTTACCTGGCAAAGGGAGAGGGAGAACTCAAGGCGGATAGCGATGCCGAATCGGTCTCCCTCTTCACGCTTGAAGGGATGCCGAAGTTGTCATTCGACCACGGAAAGATGATAAAAGATGCAAGAGATGGTATAAATGAAGTTTTGTCCAAAATGTAAAAGTATGATGGTGCCGAAGGACGATAAGCTGGTATGTAGAAACTGTGGATATGAGATGGAGAAAGGAGGAGAAATTATCCTTAAACAGAATAGGAGAACCGAAGAGATCGCCGTCCTTGATGGTAAGGAAGTAGCGGTTCTACCGATGACCGATGTTATGTGCCCCGAATGTGGAAATAATAAAGCTTACTGGTGGCTCAGACAGCTCAGGAGCGCAGACGAGAGTGAGGTAAGGTTTTTTAGGTGTACAAAATGTGGGAAGACATGGAGAGAATATACTTAAACTTGAGGTTGAGGGAGAAATATGTCTATATTTAAAGCAGAGATAGATGTTGGTATTATTGAAAACGCAGTCAGGGCCGCTTCGATCCTGGTTGACGAGGCAAAGATGAACATAAATGAGGAAGGGATGCAGATCAGAGCCGTTGATCTGGCAAATGTATGTATGGTTTCTATTTCTCTTAAAGCGTTGGCTTTTGATTATTATGATGCATCCCCATTATCCATTGGACTAAATCTGACGAGAACGGCAGACCTGCTCAAATCAGCTAAAAAAGACGAACACATTGAGATGGAGTATTTGGAGGAGAAGAACAGAATTAAATTTGTTCTGGATAAACTCAGCTACTCACTGGCACTTATAAGTCTGGATACGATAAAAAAAGAGCCAAAAACCCCCAAGATCGATCTGCCTGTCCGGGTGGTTATGGACGGGAAAGAATTTAGGCGGGCAGTAAAGGCGGCAGAAAAAGTGAGTGATTATATCACCTTCGATGCAAAGGAAGACGGATTAAAGATAGCAAGTATTGGTGAAACATCTGAAATGTCTCTTGATATTCTAAAAGAGGATTTAAGCGCGTTTGATATAGAGGCGAATGTTCATTCGATGTTTGATTTGGGATATATATTGGATATAGCCAAGGCATTAATAGGAGCAGAGCTGGTGGAAATCAGAATAGGGGATAATTATCCCATAAAGATAAGATCTGAATTCGCAGGTGGGGAGGGGGAGATAGAATACCTCTTAGCACCCAGGGTGGAAGAATAGTTGAGAGTGGAGCTAAAAAAGATCTATAAATATCCATTTTTAGAGGAAACAAAAGATTATATCAGAGATAGTGACATCTCATTGGAGGATATCACAGAAATCGGTTTTTCTGAGATTTTGGAGAGAGGAAAAAGGAGAATTCTGGACGCACTGGATGGTAAAGAACATGTGTATGATAAACCGGAGAGGGAGATATTCTCTTATTCCACCGCCAACATAATGCTCTCGTGTATAAAAGACGATTACCTCATAAAAAGATATGCACTCTTCGAATCGAAGAGGGTTTATAAAAGCATGGTCAAGGAAGATGACNAATTCATCGAGAGGGTGGATCAGAGCTTAGGGGTAAGATCAGAGAGAGATAATAAAGAATATAAGATACATTTTACGGATTACTTGAGATACGGCACTGGAATGAGAGATCCAAGGTGGAAACTGATCAATAAAAGGGTCTGCAAAGGTTACGTATATCTTAGTAAAGAAAATTTTCTAAGAATCTTGCAGGAGGCATATCGAAGAAAGATAAATGATGATCTACCGCTGAATGTTCCTGATGAGATATGTAAAAGAATGAGGGGCAATATAAATGAAATTAAGAAAAAATTGAACGAAAAGAAAGCATCATTCATGAGATACGAGTTCAGTGAGATAAATAAAGATCATTTTCCACCGTGCATGAAGTTTCTTGTCTCTGAGATCAAAAGAGGAAGCAACATCTCTCACTCTGGAAGATTCGCTTTGACATCCTTTCTTTCCAGCGTAGGGATGAGCAGAGATGAGATAATAAAAATATATAGAAGTTCGCCCGACTTCGACGAGGAAAAGACGAGATATCAGGTCGAGCATATAACGGGATCGAGCGGCACGGTCTATAGATGTCCTTCCTGCGCAACGATGAAGACGTACGGAAACTGTATTGGAGAGGATGAAGATTGCAGACGGGTATCCAATCCAATGGGGAGATACTATAAAGGATTAAAGAAACAGTTGAGTACGAATCTCCATCAAGGAGCAGGTTACCCTCGATAGAGATTCGATAAAAACTTTAAAAATTATATCGCCCGCTTAGGATCGCTTTATCAACGCCTCAAAATTCTTCCCCAATATCTTCTCCTTATCCTCGGTAGATATTGATAAATTTTCTATCCACCCCTTTATCAACCCGTAGTCGTAGTCCTCTCCAGGCTTTTGGTATCCGTAGGGTCCATCATTCCCATAGAGGCATCTTTCAGCACCAAGAGTATTTACCGCCTCTTTTATTATGATATCATCATTGTAGGGGCTTGAAAGATCGAAAAAAACATTTGAGTCTTTTTTAGATGCAAAATGATTCCAGATCTCCCTGAAAAATGGGACACCAGCGTGCAGATAGATGATTTTAAGGTCAGGGAATTTTTCTGGAAGATAGCGATAATCACCCATCTCTCCGACNCCAAGATGTACTTGAATTGGGTATCCGTTCTCTTCACACCATCTGGCAACCCCTTCAAGCTTTTTAACGGGGTATTGCTGCCACCAGGGATGCGTCTTTACGCCTATCATCTGGGGAATCGAAACGTATTTCTCTATCTCCTCCATCGGATCGCTTGGGCCCGCAGGATTTACGAAGATCCACCCATAGAAGCGGTCGGGATATTTATCTATCACCTCAACAACCTCATTGTTATCGGGCTGGGCATATATTTTATAGGTCTCTCTTGTAAGGGGGTTAAGCACAAAATTTCCCCCGGAATCGATCGTACTCATATACAACATCTTCCCCAATGGGTTCAAGTAGAGGAGAGACATCCGGAGAGTTCTGGACGACAGATTTTTAAATGCAGTGTCCATATAGAATGGCTCGCACATTCTTGCGACAAGTGCAGTCTTCTCTACCCCATTCAAGTCCATACTATGAATCATCCTTTCCAACGGAAACATATCCGGCTCAAAATGAAAATGATCATCTATTGCTCCCTTCATCATCATATTTTTCACCTTTTTTTAATTACAACGATTCCACTATTTAACTTTATCGATTGAAACTTTTTTTACATAAATGATTTAATCTCCTCCAAAATCTACCGATTGGTCTATACCTCTACTGCATAGCTCCCAAATTAACAAATCAACAGATTTGAATATCGCGGGCATTTTATTCAGATCATTGTAGTACTTCGATTGCGCTCACGCTAGTTCTTCTTTCGCTTTCGGTGAGACCTGCACCCCTCTCAGCAGGCTCCTCGTCATCTTGCTAAAAAGACTTTCAAAGTTCTTTATCTGTGATTTCTTCTTTTGTACTTAGTTCTCTTGCAATCTGAGAGTCGNTCTTGCCCTCATAGCTGGCAAGCATGATCTTTGCTCTTTCTACAGATCTCACTGGTTGAGCTCTGGAGCAGCTTATCTCGGTTTTATTTAGGTTAGGAATCTTTATACTATGTGATCGAAGGTAATCGTTGGCTCTTTGTTTCACGGAATTTATTTTCCATCCTACATTATCTTTTGTGGTTCCTTTGATTATACGCCTAAATGCAATCTTCAGCGCTGTAACTCTCTTATTTCTCGCATGGTCAGGAGAAGGCGATCAAAGATTTATCAAAAGGTAAAAAAACGTTAAACCTGACAATCAATATACGAGGAAGGTTTTAATATATGAGTTGATAAAAATTAGTTATAAAATGATAATTGCCGAAATCAACGTCATTCCAATAGGAACAAAAACGATAAGTGTAAGTAAATACGTTGCAAAAGCGGTGGATGAGTTAAAAAGATTAGGATTGAAGCCAGAACTTACAGCAATGGGCAGCATATTTGAGGCAGAAGATATGTCTTTAATTTTAAAAGCATTTGAATCCGTGCACGAATCTGTTTTTAAGCAAGGCGCCGAAAGGGTAGTTACCACGTTAAAGATAGATGAAAGAAGGGATAAAAAGGGAACAATAAAACAAAAGGTGCTTTCTATTAATTTTGATTCTAAACTTTGAATAATATTCTGGATTATCATGGATCGCATTTATCCGAGGAAATGCTGTTAGGTTTAGGTGGAGGCATTGGATTTACCTATTGGTATATGAAGTTAATGCCTTCTCCCTTTATAGGAACCCGAGATGGAAAGGGAGCGGAGTTCTTATTAAATATCTGTAAACGAATTGATGCTGATGCAACCATGTTACAGACAACCAGCCCCCTGAAAGGGCATGAGGAACTAAAAAAACTACTTCGTGAGGAGTGCATTCATCATCAGCTATTAAAGAGGCGATCCAAACGGCTTATAACTTCGTAAAGGCAAATCTTAGTAAATTGACGGTGGATAAAAGTATGAAGGATTATATGATTTGCATATTCAGATAGTGAATCTCATGCAGTCTAAAGAAGGTGCCTAAAACAGGTGTAGCGTTTTATACGGCAATTTTATCTGCATTATTGGAAAAACCTGTAAAAGAACAGATGGTTATTCTGGGTGAAATGACGATACATGGCGGATTGAAGAGGATGGCTATGCTTAGTGGAAAAACTGCAAATTCCGATAACGGCTTCAGCATAAAAGAAGTTGCCGGAAGCAATTTGGGGGAATCCTTGATTTCCATTTTATCCGCTGNTATATGACTCAAAGGGCAAGGTTGCGAAGCGACCNCAGAATTCCGAACCCCGCCTAAAGCTTTCATTTTGGTTTTACATACCAATATTTTTTCCCTTTAAGAAATNCTTCAGTTCCTTGTTTGTTGATTTTTCTTATATTTTTTATATGGGCATCACCATGACCTGGCTTTAAGAAATCCAGTTTTTCGCACGTTTCAAATTCCCCACATTCCCAGCAACCATCAATACCCTTTTTCTGGCAACATTTTCTAATTTTACAAAAAGGTGGACCTCCGCCGTCTTTACAGATCTTTCTGCAGCGGAGTTTTACCATCGCTCCTAAAACCTCATAGCATNGCTGNNAGCTATTGAATGCCTTAAAGAATGAGATTTCGGATAAAGCTTCTGCTGTATTGTCAAATCTTGCCCCTCTTAATTCTTTTCTGAGATCTCTCGCCAAATCAGCAATCTTTCCTTTATGCATAGGACAATCTCCACAATAAAGCCCGCAGTATGCAATTAGATTTTTATCTTGTTTACTCATTTTACCGCACTCCCCGGACAAATTAATCTCATTTTACATTTTGCACAACCTTTTTTCCTGCTAACCGTACCGCTGTAAAATGAAATCAACAACAGAAGTATTAATACTACTATCTTGGATATTGTAAATCCTTGAATGATTGAAACAACAACAAAGATGAGTGGAATTAAAGTTAAAAGCCCATAGGTGAGAGGAGCAAGTTTTAGGCCAATGCTCGTATTAAATTTTTCAATACTAGCTTTTTTGAAAAACAGGGCAGAAAGCTTGCCCCAACCCATACAACACCACTTGTCATAATAATAACAATTGGTGCAGACCACTTTACGCAGAACAACAAATACCATCATTATCGCAAAAACAAGATAAATCCAAGCAACTAATGGATATAAAAACCAACAAGCAACAGCTCCTAAGGCTATCCATAAAATCATAAAGAGATTGCCTATGGCTACACTTATCTTTGGATAGTCTTCTAATCCCTGCTCGTAGATTTTTGTTTCGTTTTTCATGGCGTTTTCTCCTCTCATAATGTTAAATTAAATCTATATAAATATCTTCCTTTTTAAATGCGGGGTTCGGAATTTCATATAACGGTTCCAGCATATCCGAACTTGATCCGCACACACCTCCGATCTGGTGACACTCTTTCATTCAAACAGTTTGCTCAACGGACTTGTTTGTATTATTATAGGGGTATGATCCCCGTATCTATTTACCCATCTCTATCGTTTTCGTTTTCGGAAACCGCAGATCCAGTTCCAGCTGTAGATCCCTATTCTGAAATTCCCAGGAGATCAAAAATAAAGGCATATTCCATTGCCTTCATTTCATACCAGCGGAAACGACCGGAGGCCCCTCCATGCCCCACATCCATATTGATGTGCAGGAGCAGGAGGTTGTCATCTGTTTTTGTGGCCCTGAGTTTCGCAACCCACTTGGTGGGCTCCCAATACTGCACCTGTGAATCCCATAGCCCCGTAGTGACCAGCATATGGGGATAGTCCTGGGCCCTGACCTGATCATAAGGTGAATAAGAGAGCATATACTCGTAAGAGTCCTTGTTTTTGGGGTTGCCCCACTCATCAAACTCACCGGTGATGAGGGGGATACTTTCATCCAGCATGGTGGTCACCAGATCTACAAAGGGCACCAGGGCAATCACGCCCCGATACAGATCTGGCCGCATGTTGACCACTGCACCCATCAGCAGGCCCCCGGCGCTACCACCCATGGCAAAGACCTTGTCCGGTGCAGCATAGCCCTCCTCGACCAGAAACTCGGTGACATCGATGTAGTCGGTAAAGGTGTTCATCTTGTTGAACATCTTCCCATCTTCGTACCAGCGGCGGCCCATTTCCTGGCCGCCGCGGACGTGGGCAATAGCATACACAAAGCCACGGTCGAGCAAGCTCAAAATATGGGAGGAAAAGGAGGGATTTATGGAGTAGCCATAGGCACCGTAGCCCTCCAGATAGAGGGGATGGGTCCCATCCCTGGTATAATTCTTGCGGTACACCAATGAGACCGGAATGCTTTCCCCGTCTCTGGCCGGGACATACAGCCTCTCACTCACATAGTTGGCTGAGTCAAACCCGCCCAGCACTTCGCTCTGCTTGAGAAGCACTTTTTTGCCCGTGGTCATGTCATATTCATAAATCGAGTCCGGCGTGGTCAGGGAGCTGTAGCCGTATCTCAGGAGGTTGGTATCATACTCTGGATTCTTGTGGATGTAAGCCGTGTAGGCAGGTTCGCCAAAATCCATGTACCCGTCTGTTCCCTGTCGTTTATCCATGATTC
>JGI24724J26744_10001232_pt1 | contig 17677 bp, 14 predicted proteins | sample Cruoilmetagenom7_FD_26744 | JGI IMG/M metagenome (IMG submission 26744) | reverse complement strand
TATCTTAGTTAATAATGAGAAAGATTTTGTGTATTCTAAATCGTTAAAGGATTACGAAGACGAGCTAGAAGTACCTGCATTTCTTCGGAAAGGTTATAATTTAGACAAACAGCACTAATTAAACCTATGAATCCAAATGTAATTAACAAGATAAATAATCAGATTTTTAATCAATTTCCTTACCTTAAAGATACGTTACCGAAGATAAAAAAAATGCCTGATGGCTCAACAATCCTCAAGTATATTAGCTGCACAAAAACAGCGAACGGACATACTATTCCAATTTCAGTAAAAGTTAAAGCTACTATGGAAGGAAAGATCCTTCAAATATCATCTTCGAGATAGAAAATTCTTTTAATCCACCAGTGAACACTTACTCAGTTACCGCAAAAGCCCACCCAAACATTGCTTTAATAAAATATTGGGGAAATCAGGATGAATCTCTGAGACTCCCCTCCAATGGTTCGATATCCATGAATCTGGCTGGCCTGAGCACAACCACCACTGCTACCATAAATCCAAAAATTAATCGTGACAACCTCGAGCTGAATGGATCAACACAAACAGGCCACACCTTGCATCGCATCCAACAGTATTTGGACCTTATTAGAAAAATTTATAAACGAGATGGATTCCTGGAAATAAAAAGTACAAACAATTTTCCAATGTCTGCTGGAATTGCCTCATCTGCCTCCGCCTTTGCAGCCCTTTCTACTGCGGTTGCACATTTATATCGACTCCATCTACAACAAAAAGAGGTATCTGCCATTGCCCGATTGGGATCCGGCTCAGCTTGCCGGTCCATTCCTCCTGGTTTCTGCGAATGGAAAACTGGCAGCAGCCACGAGGAATCTTATGCGATAACTATTGCTCCCGAGCATCATTGGCATCTATGGGATTGTATTGCTGTTGTTGAAATCAAACCGAAAGAGGTAAGCTCTACCATAGGACACAGCAAGGCCAATTTAAGCCCGCTGCAACATGCCCGAATTATGGATGCTCCTCGTCGGCTTGATATTTGTCGAAACGCGATTATTAATAAAGATTTCGGATCTCTTTCTGAAATCATTGAACTTGACAGCAATATAATGCACGCGGTTATGATGACTTCAAAACCACCTATCATGTATTGGCAGCCAACCTCATTATTGATCATGCAGGAAGTCAAAAAGATGCGCCAAACAGGGATTGCCGCAGCGTACACTCTAGATGCAGGTTCAAATGTACATGTTATTTGTACAGAAGAAAGCTATAAAAAGGTTGAAGATACACTACAGAACATCCCGGGAGTAATTAAAATTCTAAAATCCCCCTCGGGGGGCGGAGCATGCTTAATTCCGTCAGCAAATACAAATTAATATAATTCCTACATCAAGAGCAGCTGGTTAGCATTATAATCCCTTTATATGACAAATAGCCTGATTGAATTCGTTGCAGCCCTGAGTATCCTTTTATTTGTACACGAGCTAGGGCATTTCATTGTTGGAAAGCTCTTTGGAATTCAAGCTGAAGAGTTTGGTTTTGGATATCCTCCAAAATTAATAAAACTATTTAATTGGAAGGGTACTGATTTTACAATAAATTTAATTCCGTTTGGGGCATTCGTTCGTTTTAAAGGAGAAGATGATCCAACTATTGAAGGAGGTCTTTACAAAGCTAATAAATGGAAGCGATTAGGCACATTAATAGCCGGACCTTTCATGAATTTATTAACTGGAATCCTTTTATTTAGCTTGGTTGTTTCTAAAACCGGAATCCCCCAACCAAATATTGTAGAAATAGCAGGAATTGCACCAGGATCCCCCGCAGCAGAAGCCGGATTAAAAGAAACTGATATTATCCAGGCTGTNAATGGAAAAGAAATAACAGATATCTTTGAAGTTATCGGTTTGGTTCAAGAAAATCTTGGCGAAGAAATTANGCTAACAATTCTCCAAAACAATGAAACAGAAAATATAATCGTAATTCCCAGAATTAATCCACCAGAAGGTGAGGGAGCGATTGGGATAATCATGCAAAATCCNACCGAAACGGTTGGCTTCCTAACAGCCATACCAATGGGAGGCAGAGTTGCTCTTGAACAAGGAAGACAGTTATTATCCATCCCAGGAATGCTAATCAGAGGAGAAGTGAATCCCCAGGAAACACGTATGCTCTCTCCAAAGGGTATCTTTGACGTTTATTCTCAGGTTCGGGAAGACGAGAGGGTAATCGAGCAGAATGANCCTTCATTAATTATCCTGAATATTGCTTGGTTCTTTGGCATAATATCTATATCACTGGGTTTTTCAAATTTACTCCCCATCCCCGCATTGGATGGCGGAAGAATACTTTTTATTCTCCCGGAGATATTCCTTGGAAAAAGAATGCCGGCAAAATATGAGAACCTTATCCATTTTATAGGTTACTCAGGATTATTGATATTGATGGGATATGTTTTTTATCAGGACATAATCAATCCAATTGTGTTACCATAAAAGAAAAAATGGAAACGAACCCAGAGTATTCTTCTGATGATGTAATTAATCACCTCTTAGACAGCAAAAAACCATTCAATCCGCAGTTTTTGCATTTTTTTTCAGATATATCCATAGATGATCTGGATAAAATAAAACATATTTGGTCTGAGATCAATAGGGATAGAAAATACAACCTCCTAAGGGATTTGGAATCTCTGATGGAAACCAACACTCTTGTTTCTTGCGATGAAATTGGTTATTTTGCTTTNCAGGATGATGATCCCCGCATTAGAAGCCAGGCGATCCCTTTATTATGGGAATGCAGCGATATTAAATTAATCTCTACCTTCATGAACTTTTTGCAAAACGATTCCANCTTTGAAGTCAATGCTTCAGCCGCTGCCGCTCTTGGGAAATTTGTTTTNTTGGGCGAACTTGAAGAAATCCCAGAAGAACCAGCAAAAATGGTTCAGGATTTGCTAATTAATGAATATTTTAAAACAGAAAATGACACCACCAAACGGAGGATCCTTGAATCTTTAGGTTATTCTAGCAATGAAAAAGTGAATCAATTTATCTCTAGCGCATTTAAGAAGGACGATAAGAAGTGGCATCTTTCAGCGCTATTTGCAATAAGCAGATCGGCAAATAATATATGGGACAAAGTAGTGGTTGAGAAACTAACAGATCTCGATCCTGATATCCAAATTGAGGCAATTAAAGCCGCCGGTGAATTAGAAATCGAATCTGCGAAAGAGCAAATTATTGAATTTATGAAAAGTTCTACACCTGATGAAGAATTACATATGCAAGCTATATGGGCATTATCCAAAATCGGTGGAAATGATATAAAAGAACTTTTCGAGGAAATGATCGAAGAAATTGAAGATGATGAAAAAGCTGATANATTAGAAATGGCTATGGATAACCTAGACCTCACTAATGGAATACCCTCATTTGGTCTCTTTGATCAACGCNANTAATCATCATGGAGAATGAACAGAATGATCGCATGCACGCTTTTGTGCAAGGAACTGTCCAGGGGGTAGGTTTCAGATTCTTTATTTATCAAACAGGATTGAACCTTCAATTGTATGGCTGGGTGAGGAATAGGATCAACGGTAATGTGGAGATCCTTGCTGAAGGATCCAGAGAGAAATTAGATACATTACTTAGGGAGACCCGAAAGGGTCCACAGATGGCGCAAATTGAAAAAGTTGATGTTGAATGGCATAAATCTCTAAATGATCTTCCGCCTTTCACCATTCTTCAAACAAAATAATCCAATCGCATTTATTCTTCGCCAGAAATAATTGCGATTCGCTTCCATGGGGGAACATTCGATTCATCCGCAAGCATCTTCCGTAATTCAAAGATCTGATCCCGCAGAGCAGCTGCCCGCTCAAATTCTAAAGATTTCGCTGCGGCTTCCATTCTTTCTTTTGTTTCTTCAATTATTTTTCTCAATTCCTTAATGGGCACCCTTGAAAACGACCCGTCTACTGAATAATCCGCTTGGTCCTCAGCAATGTATGATTGCGACGTAAGCCGTTCAGTTATATCGTAAATTTCCTTGACAATTGTGAAAGGTTCAAGATTATGCTTTTTGTTATGCGCTTCTTGTTTTTTCCTGCGGCGATTGGTTTCATCTATTGCTTGTTTCATAGCGTCTGTCGTTCTATCGGCATACATGATAACCTTTCCCTGTACATTACGCGATGCCCGGCCGATTGTTTGAATGAGCGCAGTCGCGGATCGTAGGAATCCCTGCTTATCCGCGTCGAGAATCGCAACCAATGACACCTCCGGCAAATCCAATCCTTCTCTTAACAAATTAATCCCAACGATCACATCATACACACCCAACCGCAGATCACGTAGAATACCAACACGATCAAGTGTTTCCACCTCAGAATGCAGGTAATGTACATTGATCTCAATTTCCTTTAGATATTCAGCCAGGTCTTCTGCCATCCGCTTAGTAAGTGTTGTGATCAATACACGTTCTTTCTTTTCCACTCTAACTCTGATCTCACCAATTAAATCATCTACCTGCCCACGAACTTGACGCACTTCAATCTGAGGGTCAACCAGACCAGTGGGACGGATGATCTGTTCAACCACTTGGTTTACTTTTCCTAGCTCATAAGGGCCAGGGGTAGCGGATGTATAGATAGTTGCTCCCATCTTCAATTCAAATTCTTCAAATGTCAATGGCCTATTATCCAACGCGGAGGGAAGCCGGAACCCGTATTCAACCAATGTGCTTTTTCTTGAACGGTCACCATTATACATACCTCGTATTTGGGGTACCGTCATATGGGATTCATCCAAAATTAGCAAATAATCTGAAGAGAGGAAATCCATCAATGTCCAAGGGGGGGAATTCTTTAACCGTTGGTCCAAATGACGTGAGTAATTTTCTATTCCGGAGCAATAACCGATCTCTCTTAACATTTCAAGATCAAAGCGTGTTCTTTGCTCCAATCGTTGGGCTTCCAGTAATTTTTGGCTTTCTCTAAGGACTTTTAAATGTTCCGCTAATTCACTTTCAATATCACTTATCGCCTTTTTCAATTGGTCTTCTTGTGTGATGAAATGTTTTGCGGGAAATATTTCGATATTTTCTAATTCACCCAAGATTTCACCAGTAACTGGTTGAATAGAGAGAATCTGTTCAATTTCATCACCAAAAAAAGTGATTCGGTATGAAAGATTTTTTTCGTATGCAGGAAACACCTCAAGAGTATCACCTCTCAGCCGGAAAATTCCTGGGCGGAGGTCAATATCATTTCGTGAGTAATGCTCTTCAATAAGCTGACGAAGCAGGACATTTCTTCGATAGATCTCACCTTTTCTCAGTTTGATGACAATATTGCTGTACGCCTCAGGACTTCCAAGTCCATAAATCGCAGATACTGAAGCAACGATAATCACATCCCTACGTGAAACCAAAGAAGTGGTTGCCGCTAATCGCAACCGTTCAATCTCTTCGTTGATATCTGTTTCTTTTTCAATATATAGGTCTTGCCGAGGAACATAAGCTTCTGGTTGATAATAGTCATAATATGATACGAAATACTCAATAGCATTCTCAGGGAAGAATTCTTTGAACTCCGCATATAACTGCGCAGCCAGCGTCTTGTTATGTGCCATGACTAATGCGGGCATTTGTAATTCGTTAATCACATTGGCGATTGTGAAAGTTTTACCTGTACCAGTAGCACCCAAAAGAACCTGATGCTGTTTACCACTTCTAACACCTTCAATCAAGCTCTTAATCGCCTCTGGTTGATCACCCATTGGCTGATAAGGAGCTTTTAACCGAAATCTCATCTAATGATCTACCTCTAATTGAGTTAATAATATATCCAAAATATTAATTAGCCGAATACGCCAATCTATTCTTCCTTCCATAGATATCCTATACGCATTTTTTCCCCTTATTACCCCCTTCCCCAAATCAGGTAATTCCCTATGAAAATTTCCTTCAGTGGAAGGAGGATATTTCAATAATATATTCTTTCCTTCGATAGAAATTGAAAATAATTCACATTTCTCTGCTTTTAATTTTACACGCAATTGATATAACAAATTTATCACTTCTTCTGGTGGAGGTCCAAAGCGATCGTCAAACTCTCCGATTATCAAACTTATATCATCTTCATTATTTATATCAGCAATCCGGCGGTATAGCTTTAATCGCAGGGAATCATCATTTACATATTCAGATGGGATATGTACAGGTATGGGGAGTTCTATACTTACAAGAGGGCGGATAGATTCCACCGCTAATAATTTCTCAACTCTAGACTTGAATCCTTTCTCACCCTTCAGCTGCTGGACTGCCTCCGCTAATAAACGCGTGTATAGATGGAAACCCACAGAAGCAATGTATCCATGCTGGATGGTACCTAACAAATCACCAGCACCTCGCATCTCCAAGTCCCGCATTGCTATTGAATATCCCGCACCTAATTGAGTATTTTCTGCAATGATTTCCAAACGTTCAAGACTTTCAGGTGTTGGCATTTTTTTCTTATGATGAAAAAAATATGCGTATGCCCGTGATGAACCGCGTCCAACTCGCCCTCGTAGTTGGTAAAGTTGAGCAAGCCCAAAAGTATCTGCCCTATCTAAGATCAGCGTGTTCGCATTAGGTATATCGAGCCCAGATTCAATAATGGATGTAGATAGCAGGACATCAATATCACCAGCTGTAAACTTTCTCATCACATTAGCTAAGGTTTTTTCATACATTTGTCCATGCGCAATTCCAATTTTCGCTTCGGGAACAATTTTCTGCAGTCTGCTTGCCACAATTTGAATGGATTGAACTCGGTTGTGTACAAAAAATACCTGCCCACCGCGATCTATTTCCCTGATGATTGCTTTTCGGACAACGTTCTCCTCATATGGTCCGGTAAATGTTAGGATCGGTAACCTTTCAGCAGGTGGAGAATTGATCACAGAAATATCACGGATGCCGGATAATGCCATGTATAACGTCCGCGGAATTGGTGTTGCCGTTAATGTTAATACATCAATTTCCTTCCGCATTTTCTTGAAGAATTCTTTATGCGTAACACCAAATCGCTGTTCCTCATCGATGATCAGTAAACCAAGGTCCTTAATAATGACATCTTGTTGCAGCAGCCGATGTGTTCCAATCACAACATCAACCTCGCCCACTTCAAGTTGTAAAAGAATCTTTGCCTGTTCTGAAGGCGTTCGGAATCTGGAAAGCATTTCAACCTGGATAGGAAATGGGGCTAACCGAGATTTGAAAGTTTCAAAATGCTGCTGGGCAAGAACTGTTGTTGGAACAAGCAATGCCACTTGCTTATTATTCATAATCGCTTTAAATGCAGATCGTAAGGCCACTTCAGTTTTTCCATATCCAACATCACCGCACAATAAACGGTCCATTGGACGCTCCCGCTCCATATCCCTTTTAACCTCAACAATAGCTCTTACCTGGTCATCAGTTTCCTGAAAGGGAAAGCTGCCTTCTAACTCCGCCTGCCATTCAGTATCCCTTTGGAAGGCAAATCCTTTCACGGTTTGTCGGGTAGCGTAAAGTTCAAGAAGATCATATGCGATTTCTTTCACTGCCTGTCTTGTACGGCTGCGTTTGTTTTTCCAATCCGCAGATCCCAGCCTAGAACGCTTAGGCTGGCGATTACCTGAACCTATATACAGGCTGATCCTATCTGCCTGGTGGACAGGTACAAATAATTCATCATCATCAGCGTATTCTAAAAGTAGAAAATCCCTATTTTTACCTTCGATGGATCGATAAACTAAACCAGCAAATCTCGCTATACCATAATCAACATGTACAACATAATCACCGGCGGTAAGATCCGCATACGATACTTCTGGAGATGTGGANGTTCTACGTTTCTGTCTGCGCGGTCGGGGAAGTTCCCACCCAAATAATTCGCTATCGGAAAATAAATATTGTTCTTTATCTCCTGGATACTGCACTTTCCAGCCGGCGTTCAACCCGCCTTCAATGAAAACCACCTTTCCTATTGCTGTAGAGGATGCGGAAATCCCTTCCTGTACTTCCTTAATTCGATTTATCTGTTTAGAAACGATATATACACGTTCGATTTTCTTGTTTTTATCATTGATAAATTCAAACAACGCGTCAAGACGGCTTCCGAAGCGTGGGCTGGGTGAAAAAGCATTAGAAATCTGATGCCCATTTTCACTCAAAGGAAATCCCAAATCAATTGAATTCTGTAGAGACATCTCATCAATTATTTCTGACCAAGTGATAAAAGGAGTGGGGAAATCTGAGGGAATCAATCCCAATTCTTCGTTTTCTGCCTTTATCCTTATTGATTGCGTTTCAATTTCATCTGCTGTTACTTGTAAAGAACTTGCATTATCTAATACTATGATTGAGTCTTTTGGTAAATAATCAATAAGTGATCCTGCCGATGGAAAAACAGCAGGTATGTAAAATTCCGACAGTTCTTCTGGTTGGTTTTTAACTCTCTTTATATTATTTATGTTTAAAATTTCTCTACCAGGTGGAATAAATACAGAATTAATTTTTTCAATCGATCGTTGTGTTGCAGGATCAAAAATCCTCATNGTATCTATTTGATCCCCGAAAAATTCTATCCGCGCAGGATTTTTTAAATTTGTCGGCCAAATATCCAGGATCCCCCCTCTTCTAGATAATTGCCCACCTGCCACTACAATATCCACTGAGCTGTAACCATTTGTCAATAATCTCAGGATCAAATCATTAATCACAATTTCATCACTTACAGTCAAAGAAAAAGAATTCCGGATGAAATCCCTTCTTGGAATTGTCTTTGTCATCAGCGATTTTACAGACGTGAAAATTACTGACGGAAAGAAAAATTCTTTTCTTTCGGGGATGTAATATTGCGCTATATCAGTCAAAGTATCTAAACGATCGTAACGAGTAGCTGTGCTCCATCCAGACTTCTCATAAAATAGCGGCGATGGTTCTGAGAAAATATGCCGCCTTGAATTTTCCACCCAAAAAGAGAATTCTTCAAACATAGAAAGCAGGCGATCTGATTTTGAAGTAACGAAAAGAATGGTTCGATTAAGATCATGGTGAATAGCAGCAATGAATGGTAAGCGAACAGAACGCGGCAAACTGATTAATGCCTGCGATTGACCAAATTCATAATCTGAAAGTAGCTTCTGATAACCGGGTATTTTTAAAAAATTAATAAGACTGTTTTCACTCATCCTGTAGAACCGAATGATTGTAAAAAGTCATCGCTTTTTCAATGCCGTCTATCAGCATTACCTCAATGGAACGAACCACAGTATTTAAAACCAGATCAAGATCATTTTTTGAATCATGGGAAAATTTTTTTAACACATAATCCATAGGATCCATTTTCCCGGGAGGCCGGCCGATCCCAATTCGCAACCGTGCAAATTCATCGGTGCCGATCTTTGAAATGATCGACTGCATACCTCGTTGACCCGCTGATCCGCCGCCTTCACGGATTCGAATATTACCAAAAGGTAAATCAAGATCATCATGAATAACAAGTAATCGATCAGGTTCAAGTTTGTAAAACCTCATGAAAGAACTTACTGCGGTGCCTGAATTATTCATATAGGTTTGCGGTTTCACCAATAAAATGCGATTTTCAGCAAATTTACCTTCACCAACCAATGATTTGTATCGGAGACGTGAAATTTCAATCTTCCATTCAATCGCTAATTTATCCAAAGCGATAAACCCAATATTATGCCTGGTTCTCTCGTATTCTCGCCCAGGATTGCCTAACCCAAATATAAGAAATGGTTCCATAAACTGCTTTCTTTCTCTACTGCCTATCAAAAATAAAAAACCATAACATGTTAGTTTAACATGTCCCATTATTTTTAGCAAAAATACCTTTATAATCAGCTTCACCTTGTTTGTTTACACAGAATTCATCTATGCTATAATGCAAAATAATTACAGTTAATAATCAGACATCCTATGGAAAACGAAAAGAGTTCTAACCCTCAGAAGACCACATTAATTATCATCGCCATTATCACTATCCTTTTTCTCATCGGCATAATTATTGGGATTATTTATTTAGCAAAATCTGATGCACAAATCACCAGTCAGGTGAGGGATATTTTTATCATTATTCTTGTCATGGAATCATTCCTGATTGGTGCGGCATTGATCATTCTAATCATTCAATTAGCACTTCTTTCTAATCTCCTCCAGAATGAAATTAGACCAATACTTTCTTCAACAAAAGAAACCATCCGTACAGTGAAAGGAACCAGCCATTTTATTTCTGAGAGAGCCGTTAGACCGATCGTATCTATTGGCGGTATATTAGCAGGGGGAAGGAAATTATTTGAAATTGTAGGGTTCATTAGAAAAGATAATAAAAAGGAGTAAAACATGTCAGATCGAGATGATTTTGGAGCATTTTTAATAGGGTTCATTGTGGGCGGCTTGACCGGCGCAATTACTGCCCTTCTTTTCGCACCACAATCCGGTGAAGAGACGCGTATAATGATTAAGGATAAGGCGATCGAATTGAAAGATCAAACATCCGAGTCAGTAGGTGAAACATTCAGTAAAGCGGAGGCAGCGGCAAAAGATGCGGTAAATAAGGCCGAAGTGCTGCTTGAAGAAGCGAAGAAAAAAGCGAACGTGATCGCAGAAAAAGGGCAGGTATTGCTTGAAGAAAGTAAAGAAAAAGCATCCAAAGTTGCTCCACGCCCAAAAAAGGCTGCTTCCCCGAAAAAAGAAGCATAAGAAATCTTAAGACGATTAAGGCATAACCAGCACCATGTTCAATACGTGCTGGTTATATCTTTAAGGACAAACGGAATCTGGTCAATCACATCACTCGCGATAACCGAGATGGTCTGACCCTGTTTTATGGCAGCAGCCACCCCTGCTCGAGCGTGCAGCCATGCTCCAACCACGGCAGCATCGAATGCTTTTATACCTTGAGCGATCAATCCAGCTATCATCCCAGATAGAACGTCGCCCGTACCAGCAGATGCTAATGCGGGAGTCGCGATCGGGATAAACGCAGTTTTTCCATCGGGCGAAGCAATTAATGTAACGGCCCCTTTCAAGACAACCACATGCCCCCATTTGGCAGCAAATTTTTTCACAACGCCTTCTCTATCCTTCTGAACTTCATCTATTGTTAATCCTGTTAGCACAGCCATTTCTCCAGGATGAGGCGTTAATACAGCCATTTGATTTAGCATCTGATACCAGTTATTAATGTTGGAAAGCAACTTGAGTGCATCAGCATCAAACACCATGGTTGGTTGGTTAAGACATTTTGTTTGTTCTACTATTTTCGATTGACTAGAAAATCCAATCTCAGCTTTTCTGGTATGTGTCTCCGCAAATTGCAGTAGATCCTTTAGGAAATCCAACGTTTCTTTTTCCTGCCCTACTCCTGGGCCAATTAACATTACGCCCACTCGATCGAGATTTTCCTGGATAACAGCACTTGCGGTCCTGTTGATCACACCCATTGAATGAGGGAGAACTATCCATGTGCACTCAGGTAGTTGTCCAGCAATTACATCATATATTGCTCCCGGTATCGCTGCACGCACCAATCCCGCTCCAATACGATACGCTGACTCAACTGAAAGGAGCACTGCCCCACAGTAGTTTGTAGATCCCCCAACGATCATGCATGTGCCGAAAGTACCTTTATGGGCATCCAGCGGACGAGCAGGGAGCATTGTACGCACTATATCTTGATTGACTATATATGCTTGTATATTCATAAATTCTAAAAGGTTTTTCGGAAGCCCAATATCCACAACAACAAGCTCGCCAACATATTCAAATGCAGGGAATTTTAATAACCCCTTTTTTATAGCTGCCATGCATACGGTAAGATTCGCGTGGAGGGTTTCTTCCGCTGTTTTTCCAGTATCACAATTAACTCCTGAAGGGCAATCAACAGCCACAATTTCCGGAAGGGTATCAAATTCAGAAAATACTTGAAGGAGTGCAGAAATTGCTTTTCTCAAAGGCTGTGCAAATCCCGTACCCAGAATTCCATCCAGAACAATGTCACTTTTTTTGATCAATTCCCGTAATTCATCAAAGGATGCGTCTTCATCAATAGAAATGACCTGACCATCATTTTGAATAACGCTTAATACCAAAGGATCATTTTTCTTCCGACTCTTAACCAAGTAAGCAGTAGCCTTCCACTCCTTTTTTGCCAGTTCAGAAAGAGCGATCAAAGTATCACCCCCATTATTGCCAGAGCCAATTAATCCTAAAATGTTTCTTGATTGGGTATGGTCATATTGTTCTTGAATCACCTCTGCCAATGCAATCCCAGCGTTCATCATCATTTGGTCATATCCGAGTCCTCTTTCACTTGCTTCTTTTTCAAGAGTAATCATCTGCGATACAGTAACTAAATCTATCATGTGTTGTTCTCCTTTATTCATTAAAACACACATACGGAATTTTACAAAATCTCATTCAGTTATAATTACCCACATGCATCGCTATTTATATCTTGGGGTGTTCAGCGCAGGTGCTGCCACTCTCGCTGTCGAGCTCTCCGCCTCACGATTACTAGGTAATTATTTTGGATCAAGCAATTTGGTTTGGGCAGTGATCATTGGATTGATACTGATCTACCTTTCAGTTGGATATTACATCGGAGGAAAATGGGCAGATCGATCCCCGAAATACGAGACTTTTTTTGTGATTCTCATTTGGTCAGCACTATTCATTGGTGTCATCCCACTAGCATCACGCCCAATCCTCAAGTTCGCTAGCAGCGCATTCGATCGCATGCAATTCGCTGCAATGATTGGATCATTTCTATCTGTCTTGCTTCTATTCAGTATTCCAATCACATTGCTGGGGACTGCCTCGCCATTCGCTATCCGTCTTGCCCTTGAAAATAATAAAGAGGCCGGACAAACCGCGGGGAGGATCTATGCTATTTCTACAGCAGGTTCATTCATCGGTACTTTTTTACCGGTGCTTATCCTCATTCCAACCATTGGGACATACCGCACATTCATAGGTATCAGTTTGTTTTTAATGGTTATTTGCCTGATAGGGATCTGGGCAACAGTAAGTCTAAGAAAAATGACGGTCTACCTTTGGATGCCTTTTTTACTTTTAATCCTCTCCATTATCGGATTAAGAGGGTTTGATAAACAAGCGCAAGGTATCATCTTTGAGAAAGAATCTGCCTATAACTATATCCAGGTACAGCAGAAAAATGATTACCATATCCTTCGTTTAAATGAGGGCCAAGGTATCCACTCAATTTTCCACCCGACACTGTTAAATTTCCATGGCCCATGGGAACAAGTCTTATCTGCACCATTCTTCAACACTGCTCCAATCGATCAAGATCAAATCAAACGGATAGCAATCCTTGGGTTAGCAGGCGGAACGAGCGCCAACCAGATCAGGATTGCCTATCCGCAAACAATCNTTGACGGGTATGAGATTGATATGGAAATCATCAACGCAGGTTTTGATTATTTCGGATTGAATAATAATTCTTTAAATATATATGTTGAGGATGCCCGCTGGGGGATTACACATAATGATAATAAATATCAGGTGATCAATGTAGATGCCTATAATCCTCCTTATATCCCCTGGCATCTTACCACACGGGAATTTTTCTCAGAGATCTATAACCACTTAAGCGATGAAGGTGTGTTGGTGATCAATGTTGCCCGCATATTTGAAGAGCGCGGATTGCTGCACTCACTTTTCCAAACAATCAATTCCGTTTTCCCTTCAACATATATCGTTGATCTTCCCGGCTCCTTCAACTCTATGATCTTCGCAACGAAATCAGTCACATCAGAAAATAACCTCATTGATAATTATTTTGTCTTAATGTCAGAGCCAGATTCACACCCATTACTTCTTACTACACTTGAAAGAACGATTCTTAATCTGCAACCATCGCCATCAGAAGGGTATATTTTTACCGATGATAGGGCACCAGTGGAAAGGATCACTAACTCTATGATTCTTAAATTCATCTTATCTGAAGAAATAACAAATTTACAATGAAAAATAATTTGCGGGTATTTCTCTTGTTAATATCAATCCTCACGCCAATTTTTCTTATCACTTCAGGAATGAGAACAGCGTTATCTCCTGTTTTCGTGAACCTCGAATACAAATTGCCGAATTTTCCTCCAGATACGTATGGATTCTCAACAGAAGAGCGGTTGGTTTGGGCTAATTATTCGATCCAGTACTTATTGGGCAAAGTCTCAGAAGAAGAATTTTCTACCCTTCATTTTCTTGATGGAACGGCGCTGTTCAATGAACGTGAGATTTCTCATATGATTGATGTCCGCGATCTTACTCTTGTCATGCTTGCTATCTGGCGAATATTGTTCGGATTTTTTTCAGTGGTTCTATTCATCGGATGGAAGAATAATTGGCAGCGCGCAGTATTGCGTGCGCTAGAAGACGGGGCAAAAATAACCTTAGCAATTATTATCGGAATATTGATATACGTTTTAATCAACTTTAACCAATTATTCACGCTTTTCCACCAGATATTCTTTGAGAGTGATAGCTGGTTGTTCTATCTTTCGGATACCCTTATACGCCTGTTTCCGATCAAATTCTGGCAGGATCTTTTCATTTATATTGGCAGCTTTGGTATCTTAACAAGTTCAATATTGATTATTTTAGGAAGATTAGTTGATAAAAAAACAGAAGCATAGAGTTGATCTAAACTTCTGTTTTAATTGTATCTCCTGAGCGAGTTCTTTTTTCTGTTGCGCATATCGTTCGCTTCATGTCCAAAGGTGGTACCCTTTGGTAGCAATTTCTTGAAAAACTTTAAGGGAAAGGGATTAAACTATCGAATTTCTTTCCTGTTGGGTGTATTGATTTCTTTAATGATCATTTAAAGACACTTCATCCTTTGTTTGTTCGGTTCAATTTATAGTATCTATACAGAGCAACAAATATCTGCTTTTCCCATACGATATAATCAAACTTTATCTTTATCAGAAAATTTATTTGGAGCATTGTTGAAACGCAACACGCAAACTCACTCAGAGCTTGACCTCAAGCACTTGTTATCTGAAAAACGCATAAAAGGATTATGGCGGTTAATGCGCGGATACCATCTTGAATATACAGCTGCCATCACTGCACAGGGTTTCTCTGCCCTTGCGAAGGCTGCCACATACATGCTGCTCAGTTTTTTTGTAGACAATTACCTCGTCACCTCAATAGGAACGTATCCGATCTGGATGATCTCGATCAGTTTCATACTTCTTGCGGGACTGCAGGGTATATTTACCTATTTGAGCGGCCGATTAGCTGCAAAGACATCCGAAAACACCGTTAGGCGGCTGCGCAACTACCTGTTTGACCATATCCAGCACCTCCCTTTTTCTTACCACTCAGAAACTGATACAGGTGAATTGATTTCACGCTGCACGTCAGATGTGGATTCCCTTCGCCGATTCTTTAATGACCAGGCGATTGGTATTGGCCGTATCTCCCTACTCTTTATTGTTAATTTTATCGCCCTCATACAGTTGAATACAAAACTCGCGCTTATTTCTGTAATTGCAGTCCCTTTCATCTTAGGAATCTCGATCTATTTCTTCCGCAAGGTTTCAAAAGCATACGAGGCATACCAGGAACAGGATGCGGTGCTTTCCACCACACTACAAGAAAACCTCAGCGGCGTACGCGTGGTAAAAGCCTTCGCGCGCCAACCCTACGAAATTGATAAATTTGAGAAAAATAACTGGGAAAAATTTCTTCGCGGTAAAAAACTACTCACTATCCATTCACTGTACTGGCCTATTTCCGAAGTTTTATGCGGATTACAAATGCTTGTCGGATTCCTGGTCGGCGCACTAATGGCGATTAACGGCAAGATCACTGTTGGGGATTATCTGGCATATGCAGGCCTAGTAATCTGGATCATTTTCCCCTTACGCGGGTTGGGGCGTTTCATCGTTCAGATGTCAAATGGGCTGGTATCCTATGACCGCGTATATAAGATCATCAATGAGAATCGAGAACCAATCGACGAAGGGAAATACAAACCAGCCGATGGTGTTAAAGGCGAAATAATTTTTGACCATGTTAGTTTCGAGTATGAAAAAAACGACCGCGTCCTGCATAATATCAGCTTTAAAGCAGACGCAGGGAAAGTGATCGCACTGCTTGGTTCCACCGGTTCCGGCAAAACCACGCTGGTCAATCTCCTGCCGCGATTCTATGAATATACAAGCGGCGAGATACTTTTAGATGGATTTGATCTGCGGTGTTATTCACGACGTTTCCTTCGCCAGGAGATCGGTATTGTGGAACAGGAGCCTTTCCTTTTTTCCAGGTCGATCAAAGAAAATATCACCTACGGTGTTAACCGAGAAATGACACGCGAAGAGATTGAGCAAGCTGCTAAAAAGGCGGCCATTCATGATGTAATCCTCACATTTCCGGATGGCTACAACACACTTGTTGGGGAACGCGGTGTTACCCTTTCGGGTGGGCAGAAACAGCGTATCGCAATCGCGCGCACCCTCCTAAAAGATCCGTGCATCCTCATTTTGGATGACTCAACATCCTCTGTAGACACAGAGACTGAAGGCCAGATCCGCAGCGCTCTTGAATCATTGATGAAAGACCGTACAACGTTTATCATTGCCCATCGTATTCAGAGCATTATGACAGCCGATCTAATCCTCGTGCTGGAGGATGGGCATGTGACCCAAAAAGGAAGGCATACCGATCTTGTAAAGAAGGCGGGCATCTACCAGCAAATCTATAATATGCAGACCCGCGTTGAAACCGAATTAGACGAGGAGCTTTCCAATGCCGGTTAATAAGTTTAGAGAGGAAGAATTCTCCGGCAAACTGTCCGGCAAAGTGACCAAACGCATCCTGGCGCTGTTAAGACCACACTGGTTATGGGTGTTTGGGTTCCTTCTCACCATTATTATCGTATCCATTTTAGATGCTCTCTTCACCTACATGAGCAAACAAATTATTGACCTGGGTATCCTCGCTGGAGATACCGATACACTCTATCGCGTGCTCATCCGCTATGGATACCTCATTCTGATTCAGGCAGCTGCAACATTTGGTTTTGTTTTCTTAGTTGGTGTACTTGGTGAACGCATCCGTTATGACCTGAGGCAAAAGCTGTTCAACCACCTGCAAAAATTATCCCTCTCTTATTACAGCCAAACACCAGTCGGCTGGATCATTTCTCGCGTAACAAATGACACTGAACGAGTAGCTGAGTTGATGACCTGGGGATTATTGGATTCCACCTGGGGCGCAGTTAACATTATGACCGCTCTTGCCTTCATGCTCTCGATCAACTGGCAGATGGCATTGATCGTATGTGCAATCCTCCCGATCCTGCTATACACAGCCGTGCAGTTCCGTAAGCGTATCCTTACGCAGTTTCGGGAAGTCCGTAAATTCAATTCAAAGATCACCGCGTCTTACAACGAAAATATCAGCGGTGTGCGAGTCGTTAAAGCACTTAGCCGCGAGGATAAGAACCTGGAAGAGTTCAGCGAATTAACCGACGGCATGTACCGCTCGGGGTACCGCGCCGCCTGGCTGAGTGCTCTTTTCCTTCCCAGCGTACAGATCATCTCCGCTTTTACTACTGGAGGCATCATCTGGTACAGCGGCGCTCAGATCAACTTTCAAGGTATCACCA
>JGI24724J26744_10001229_pt1 | contig 17697 bp, 16 predicted proteins | sample Cruoilmetagenom7_FD_26744 | JGI IMG/M metagenome (IMG submission 26744) | reverse complement strand
CTAATATTACTACTAAGTTGGAGAAGTTTTTATATGTCTAATAAAAAAAATAATCTATGGGCTCCATGGAGAAATATATATCTAACGGACAAGTCAGAAGGAGGGTGTATCTTTTGTGAAAAACCTGATGAAAATAAAGATAGAGATAATCTGATTTTATTGAGAGGAACATTTTCATTTGTTATTATGAACCTATTCCCCTACAATAGCGGTCATCTTATGGTTGTGCCATATAAACACTCTGCTAATCTGGAAGAACTGATGGACGATGAAATATTAGAAATAAGAAAATTTATTAATATGAGTGTGGCAAGTATTAAGCAGATTATGTCTCCAGCTGGTTTTAATCTTGGGGTTAATATGGGAAAATTCTCTGGGGCAGGGATTGCTGAACATATACATTTTCATGTGGTCCCCAGGTGGATAGGAGATACAAATTTTATGCCTGTTATTTCTAATACTAAAGTTATCTCTGAATTTCTATTTGATACTTATGACAAATTATATAACTGTTTGAGTAAGATGGAGGGAAAATGAAAATTTTTGGGATAATTTTAAAAGCATTTGTTTTGGCTATTATTGTTATATTTGCGGCTTTCAATATGGAAAAGGTGAATATTGTCTATTTTGTAGGCAAGGAACCCTTGGTACTTCCGTTATTTATGGTTATGTTAATATCATTTTTANTAGGCATGATTGCTGTATATTTATTGTTTATAGGAGATAGAATATTGCTAAAAAAGGAGCTTTCCAAGGCAAAGAAGGATATGAAGCAGACAAATGATGAATTGATAAGATTAAGGAACCTTCCAATATTAGATGATGAAGAAAAGGATATATAAGGGTAGACAAGGGTAGTGCATATGGATAATGCAACGAGCAAATATTTCTTAAACAGTTTTAAGTCAATAATAGAAAATAATGTGGATGATTCAATAGATAATCTTAAAAGAATTGTATTGAAAAATAATGAATCGAAAGAAAGTATTGTGTTATTAGGTTCACTCTTTAGGATAAAAGGGGATTATATCAAGGCTATACATATGCATGAGGGTGTTTTAAAAATGATTGGAGTGAATAAATATACATATGATTTTAATATGCATGAGCTGATTTTAGATTATGTATGCTCTGAAAATTATGAGGTTGCAAAGTATTATCTGAACAAATTTATGTCCAAGAATAAGGATACTAAATTAATTTTTCTGCTTGCAAAAATCCAATATCATTTAGGTGATTATAAAGAGAGTATTGATGCTTATAAAAGATATCAAAGTGTGAGCAAAAAGGGTATGAATAAATATATAGCTTGGTGTTATCTTGGTATGTTGGATAATATCTCAGATAGAGCTTCTTCAGCATATTTTAAATTATTGAAAAGATGTATCAAGGCTTTCCCAGAAGGGAGAAGATCTAATATATTATTAATGGATTATTATCTAAATAATAATAAAAAAAACAAGTCATTGGAGCATGCGGAATATATTATCGACAATGATTATATCATATGTCTGGAAGATCTTCTTCATATAGAAAGTATATTTTATGAATCGAGCAGAATTGATAAGTTGGCTGTGAAGTTGAGAAATAAAATTTCAGAAGGTATTAAAAATCCTTTCTTTTTTATTTATTTATCAGATTTTTATGAAAAAGTAGGAAAAGATGGGGATGCTGTGGCACTGTTGCAGGAATTTATGAAAGATAAAGGCCCAATCAGAATTGTTTTCAAAAAGTACGCGCACTTGCTGAATGATACAATTTTATTAAATGTATATGATGAGAATAATTTTGAATGCGTGAGTTGTAAGCAAAAATCTAAAGAATATTCAGATGTTTGCAGTAATTGTGGTTCAATTCAGGCATTAGAACCTTTTTAATTCCTGGTGATTTTCTGTGGATAAATTTTCTGAAGTTACCCCTATGATGAAGCAGTATATTGAGGTTAAAAAGCAATATAAAGATTGCATAGTTTTCTTCAGGATGGGTGATTTTTATGAGATGTTTGATGGAGATGCCAAGGAAGCTTCAAAACTGCTTGGTATAGCACTTACCAGTCGAAACAAAAAAGGTGATAACCCCATACCTATGTGTGGGATACCTCATCATTCACATCAACCATATTTAGTCAAATTGTTGAATGCTGGTAAAAAGGTNGCTATATGTGAACAACTGGAAGANCCTAAAATTGCGAAAGGTATTGTTAGAAGGGGAGTNGTTNGAGTTGTAACACCTGGAATAGTCGTGGAGGATGAATTTTTAAAAGACGCTAATTTTAATTTTATTTTCTCTGTTTACCCATCTGATGAGAAGTTTTATGCTTCAATTGTGGATATATCTACGGGAGATATATTTCTCAAGAAAACTAAAAACATTGAAGACCTTCTTATAACATGGGATCCAAAGGAGATTATAGTTTTCAATGATTTTAATAAAGAGTCTCTGGTGCATTACAATATCCCTATAACTTTTATTGGTGGAGAGAAAAAACTATCGAATCTTCTAAAATCAATTTTGTCTTATTACAATACCACAAGTAAAAAATCTGTTGGCATATATGAAGATGGATTTATTTTTTCTATTTATTTAATATTGAAACACATCAATAATATGCTCATAGATATTGTATTGAAAAAACCTCATCTACTGGTAGATGAGGATGAATTATATATGGATGCTACTTCAGTCAGAACCTTAGAATTAGTTGATGGTCATGGAGGCGGTAGAAAAAATAGAGATTGTTATACACTTTTTGATATCTTAAATAATTGTAAAACGTCTATGGGGGAGAGGTTACTCAGAAGATGGCTCCTTTCACCTTCCAGGAATATCCCAGAAATCAATTTTAGACAGGAAGTAATAGAGTTTTTTGTTTCTAATAGTAAATATAGGTTTGAGATACAGCACCTTTTTGAGGGTATTTATGATATAGAGCGTATTATAACAAGAATTGTTGCAAAAAAATGTAATGCAAGGGATNTGGTATGGCTAAAAAAATCTATCAAAACGTTACCAGATATAAAAAACCTTCTGATTGGTTTTAATCATCCTGTAATAAATGAAATTGGGGAAAACTTCATAACCTTAAGTGAACTATATAGTTTAATAGATATGTCAATTTTTGATGAGCCTGGTCCACTTTTAACGGATGGTGGAATGATAAAGACCGGTTATAATAGGGATGTCGATGAATTAAGGGGACTTAAAAACAAATGTAAGAACATATTGACAGAAATAGAGGTTAGAGAGAAGTTAAGTACGGGTATTTCCACACTTAAGGTAAAGTATAATAAAGTTTTTGGCTATTATTTTGAGGTCCCTAAATCGCAAGTCCACAAAGTGCCATCTTATTTTGAGAGAAAGCAGACACTTGTTGGCGCTGAAAGGTATTTGACTGATGAACTAAAAGAACTTGAAAATAAAATCTTAGGTTCAGAAGATAAAATTAATACACTGGAATATAATATATTTAATGAAATTAGATCAAACGTGGCAAAAAAATGTAATGTAGTTCGGGATTCAGCATTCCAAATAGCCCGACTGGATGTTCTTATATCACTTTCTGAAGCAGCAGTTAGCGGTAATTATTCGAGACCTGAGGTGGGGGATGTTGATGATATCGTAATTATTGAAGGTAGACATCCTGTAGTTGAAATGAATGTTGATGAACCTTTTGTTCCTAATGATGTGTTTTTGGATTGTAATGAAAACTGTTTGTCTTTAATTACTGGTCCTAATATGTCTGGTAAAAGCACTTATATTAGAATGGTTGCGTTGATTGTTTTGATGGCTCATATTGGTTCATATGTACCTGCTAAATCAGCGAAAATAGGGTTGATTGATAGGATTTTCACACGAATAGGGGCAAGTGATAATCTTTCCAGAGGGGAATCCACCTTTATGACAGAGATGATTGAAACAGCAAATATTTTGCACAATGCCACAAGTAGATCACTAATTATTTTAGATGAGATAGGCAGGGGTACGTCAACTTTTGATGGTGTTTCTATCGCCTGGGCAATTGCTGAATATATTTTGGACCATATTAAGGGAAAGACTTTGTTCGCAACCCATTATCATGAATTGACTGATATACCTCTTACCCATCCTGGAGCAAAAAATTATACAATAGAAGTAAAAGAATGGAAAAATGAAATCATTTTTTTACGAAAGATAATTAAGGGCAGTGCTGATAGAAGCTATGGGATATATGTTGCTAAACTGGCGGGTGTTCCTAAGAATGTATTAGAAAGAAGCGAAGAGATATTAAGTCAACTGGAGAAAAATGAGTTTGATGTGCAGGGTGTTCCTAGAATATCCAGAACGTATAAAAAGAAAAAGGAAAAATCTTATGTCCAACCACTGCTCATATTTGAGGAGAATCCTGCGATTGATGAACTAAGAAATATTGATATAAACAGCATAACTCCATTGCAGGCGATTAATATTCTTGACAAACTCAAAAAGAAGATTTGATATATCTGGTCCTATATTCAGGATCATAACCTCTAATTACTTGTATAAGCTCTATTAGTCTACCTTTTTTCCGTGAAAAGGTCTTTCCATAGGCATGTTAATCAGGGGCTTAATGTTTTTGTAGTTTAGTGGAAATAGTGTGTAGATTTCTGATTGACTTTAATACTAAATATTTATGTAGTTTTTATACATACCGAGCAAGGGTCCTTTTTAGATTATGTTGTTACGTACAGAACTATTGATATATTTACGTTAATCCGCTATAGTGAGGATGTATATGTTATTATGTTTTTTCCATGGAGGATGCTGTGAAGATAGAATATTCTGACAAGATTATCAGGACATTTAGGGTTAGGATACAGGATAAACCGAGTTACTTAGGGCTTTTAACGACTGCAGTGGGTGACTTGTCAGGGATGTTTGGAGAAATAAGAACGGTACACATCGGAAAAGGTTATAAGGTAAGGGACCTCGATGTTTATGTGGATACGGAAGATGCTTTTAATAATATTGTTAATGAGATAAAAAAATTTGATGGAATAGAATTACTGGAAATTAAGGATTTAGTTCAGGATGTACATGAGGGAGGAAAAATAAAAGTTGTCTCTACTGTTGATGTAAGTTCTATAGATGATCTTAGCATTGTTTATACTCCAGGTGTTGCCTCCATTTGCCGACTTATATTCAAACATCCTGAACTTGCGCATAAATATACGACTATAAATAAAAATGTTGCTATTGTAACAAATGGAACAGCTATTTTAGGGCTTGGAGATATAGGACCTGTTGCTGGCATGCCTGTTATGGAAGGTAAAGCGTTGCTTTTCAATGTACTAGCTGGCCTTAACGGCTATCCACTTTTGATTGAAAGTAAATCTGCGAAAGATATAATAGAGACAGTCAAACATATTTATCTGACATTTGGGGCAATAAAACTAGAAGATATTAAAGCACCTGAATGTTTTGAAATAGAAGATGAGCTTGATAAATGCCTTGATATCCCTGTTATGCATGATGATCAGCATGGAACGGCGATAGTTGTGTTATCTGCTCTTATTAACATAGCCAAATATACGCATACTAATATTAGTGAAGCGTCCGTTGGAATAATCGGTTTAGGAGCTGCCGGAAGCGGTATACAAAAGCTGTTAAAAGCATATGGGGTAAAAAATATATATGGTACTGATCTAAATCAGGATATTATAGACAAATTTGTTCAAAGAGGGGGAATCCCCGCAGATTATACAGATATCATGGAAAAGTCTAAGATAGTGATAGCAACAACTGGGTGTCCAGGTCTTATAAAGCCTGAGTGGGTTAGAAAAGGGCAGATCATTCTTGCTCTTTCAAATCCTGATCCTGAAATAGATGCTGAAGCTGCAATAGATGCGGGGGCTGTTTTTGCGGCGGATGGCAAATCTATAAATAATGCATTGGCTTTTCCTGGTGTTTTTAAGGGGGCCATGAAAGCCAATGCAAAATGTATAAACAATGCCATGAAAATTGACGCTGCTATAACAATTGCCCATTTTGCTGAAGAAGGTGATCTCGTGCCTAACATATTAAACAAAAAGGTTCACGATGCAGTTGCAGATGCTGTTGAAAAGGCTGCCTACATGAGTGGAGTTTCTAAGAATATTAGGTGAATTTTATCTATGGTTGAGGCAATCTAATTCCAGATTATATTCTTGTTTTTTTGTATAAATTATGTATTATCGGATAAATGCCTAATCTAAATATATTAAGTTCAGGAAGTTCCGGGAACTCCAGTTTTATCGAGTATGGCAATAAAATTATTTTCATAGATATAGGTATCAGAAAAAATAGGTCAGAAAATTCTTTAAAAGATGTCTCTCTTGAAGGCAAAGATATCTTTTTGTTCATTACACACGAGCATTCCGATCATATAGTTGGATTAAATTATTTTTTGAAACGTTATAAGCCCTTTGTTTTTACTAGTGAAGGCACTGCTGATATATTAAACACAAAAGGCGTTGATGTGGATAATTTTTATATGTTAGGGCATGATAGTATTTACACTATAAATGATTTTGATGTTCTAGCATTTGAATTATTGCACGATGGGGCAGAACCCCTTGGTTTTAAGTTTATGTTTAAAGATAAGAGCATTACTTTTGCCACAGATTTTGGAACGGTAACACGTACTGTTATGGATTATTTAAATGATAGTACTATGCTAATATTAGAATCAAATTATGAAGATAAACTTTTAATAAATGGGCATTATCCCAGTTATGTTAAGAAAAGGATAAGATCAAGCAAGGGACATCTCTCTAATAAGGATGCAGTAAATTTAATTAGTTCGTTGGATAGCAGTAAAGTTGAAAATATTTTGTTGGCTCATGTAAGTGAGGATAATAATGATTATATGTTGTTGGAGAAATATACGGATTTTTGTTCTAAACATTTTGGTATATCTACGGCATATTTGAAACAAGGTGAAAGCAAAATGGGTATAGAGGTATAATGATCTTGGAAGTAGCAAAAGTATTATGGCAGATGCAGCATAGCCATGGCGTAATCTTATCGTTTTTTTAACGGTGATCCCCGTATTGAAATATTACCCGTACTACATATAATTACAACAACATAAATAACAAATATTCTGGGACTGCATCTTACCTCTATGATTTTGATTTTTATAAAAATTATTTCTCTTATTGTTCAGATGGTATTAGTTCTTACTAACATAGTAGGATTGCCTGGAAATATTATTGCTATTTTCATACCTCTAATGTGGTTTTTTGCTGGTGATATTACTTTATGGGGTTTATTTATATTAGTTATAATTATTGCAATGGGGGAAATCTTTGAATTTTATACAGGTTTTATTATAGGCCATGCATATGGAATAGACAATAAAAGTTTGATCCTTGGGTTTATAGGCGCAATTCTTCTGGGCATTATCATGGCTCCCTTGTTTTTTGGAGTGGGGGCTGTTGTAGGATCATTTGCAGGGGCATATATGGGGGTGTTTATATATGAATGTGTCGTTTATAAAAATTTTTCAAAGGCATCAAAAAGGGCCGTTATAGTGTTTAAGAGCAGATTTATGGGGACAATGATAAAGTTTGTTCTGGGAATATTTATGGTAGTATTAACAACAATCTTTATTTTCTAGATTAAAATATGTATTGTATGCATCAGTAACGACGGCTACTGATTTGTCATTCATATTAAAGTTATCTAATGATTCTATATCTTTCAGTTTTTTAAAGCCCATTCTTTCACTTTCTGATTTAGAAAAGGAGGAATAGAGATAAATATCGAATTTCTCTGTGTTGAGTTTTAAGGAATAGGCTGTTTGTTTATTGATGTGATAGCCTTTTAGTAAATGTTCAAACATCATATCTGATTCTTTTATATCAAAAAAGTTTTCAAAACTGGTGTCGCCATATTTATCAACGCATTCAGCAAATAAAAATATTTTACCCCCGGCTTTTACAACACCAGCAACTCTATCAATAGACTTTTGTGTTTGTACCATATTTATATCTTTTGGGAAACCTCCACATGATAAAAACAATATGTCATATTGTTTGCGTATATTGATAGAAGTCATCTTTTTTAAAGCATCGGAGGCTTCCAGATGTGAAATAAAAATATCTCCAGAATTTATAAAAATAATATCCCCATTATCATTAAGGATGGTATTAATTCCAAAAAAATTTTTGTTTTTACTGGCTATTATAAGTGCTTCATTAAGATCCATATGAATCGGGTTTCCTTTCAGATTACCTGCAACAGCTTTTGGGTGTTTGCGCATGCAGTTTTTGTCTAATATAAGTTTATGGTTATATGTTGCGGATTTACTACCTGCTATTCCAGGGATTATCATTTTTTTCCCACCCCCAAAGCCCGCAAAATAGTGATAACTGACAGATGATATGGTTATAATCGTATCATGCCTAAAATAGGCGCTGTTTAATAGTATTGGTGTATTATTCCTTGTCTTCCCATAGTATATAAGTTCCTGTATATTTTCAGGGTCGTGTTTAAGTATATGGTTTTTGTACTTGCTATATATATTATCTGTTAATATATATTTTTTTTCGTTTTCTGTTAAGGCCCTGTGTGTCCCCGTTGCAAAAATAATAGAAAAATCTTTCTTTTTTTGCCTTATTAATTCTATCAGTTCCGGAAGAAAAAAGTGACTTCCTGATTTTCTTGTTATGTCTGGAAGGACAATTAATATTTTATTTGAATGTGCAACAATTTCTTCAAACATGGAGCTGTGGACAGAATCACTTTTTATATGTTTTATTATATCTTTTTTGTTTAATGGTTCAAAGATCTCTCTCTTTATCAGGATATCTGATGTGTCAGGAATACTTATTTCTAATTTTTTTTTGCCATAAGGGATATCCAAGCTATCCGCCTATTTGTGGCATTGTTCTGCAACATGTTTTATTTGCACTATTTTTTTGCAAATCATAGGTTCTATGTTTTGCAAGTAAAGAGTGTTTAATAAGGTGAATCAATTTTTCTTTCTCTCTGTTTTTTATAAATTCTTTAATGTCGTATTCCGTGTCTGATAGAAGACATGGTCTGATTTTTCCGTTGGAGGTAAGTCTTAATTTATCACAAGTATTGCAGAAATGATTGGAAATGGGTGTAATTATACCTATTGTTGCACCGTTAGATAGAAGATAGTTTTTTGCAGGGCCATCATGTTTGCCATGCTGCAGTGCTTTAATATCATATTTTGATGCTATGGTATCAATGACTTCTTTGCCCGATATGATTTTGTCATTAGTCCATTGAACATTGTTACCTATAGGCATAAATTCAATAAAACGAACTATTACACCGGATTCAGACGCAAACTCACAAAAATCAAGAATTTCATCATCATTAAAACCGCGGACCAGGACAGTATTAATTTTTATAGGATTAAGGCGGGCTTCTTTAGCTGTTTTTATACCGTCAAAAATAGCATTTATATTGAAACCACCTGTAATATAGGAATATTTGTTGGAATGCAGGGAATCTAAACTAATATTTATTCTTTTTATCCCGCTATTATAGATTTTATTAGTATATTTTTTCAACAGTGAACCGTTAGTTGTTAACGTAACTTCCTGTATGCCATTTATCAAGGTAACTTTATTTATAAATGAAAAAATATCTTTACGGACTAAGGGTTCGCCTCCGGTTATTCTTATTTTTTCTATACCTAATTTTGAGAAAACCTCTATGGTATAAAGCAGTTCTTCATATGTCAGGATATCTTCATGAGAAATGGGTGTAAACCCATTAGTAGGAAAACAATATTTACACCTGTAATTACATCTATCAGTAACTGAAATCCTTAGATATTTATAGCTTCGGCCGAAATTATCTATTAACCTATCATTCATATATATCCTCTTCTTTTAAGATTTTTTTCTTGCCAAAGATTTTAGCAACAAAAATACTAACTTCATAAAGAATAATTAAAGGACCTGCCATCATAAGCTGTGTTATTACATCTGGTGGGGTGAAAATAGCTGCTATCACAAAGAGTAGGACTATGGCATACCTTCTATATTTTCTTAGCATATCTGCGGTGATTATACCGAGTTTTGCCAGAAAGAGCGTGAATACAGGCAACTCAAAAATAATTCCAAACCCTAAAATAAGTCTTGTAACAAAGGAAAGATACCATTGCAATGATAACGCAGCTTCTACTGATTCACTGGTATAACTGAGAAAGAATTTAAAACCAAATGGGAATACCAGATAATACGCAAATACTCCCCCCAAAAAAAATAAAAAGGATGATAACATTACGAATGAGACCATATATCTTTTTTCATGGATATACAGGCCTGGTGTGATAAATTTCCATAGTTGATATAAGATGAACGGCATACTGAAAAATAGGGCTGCCATAAAGGAAAGTTTTAATTCTGTAAAGAACCCCTCGGTAAGTTTAAGCATTGCAAGGGATGATGATTCAGGCATAACTTTCACTAATGGCTTTGAAATAAAATCAAAGAGATATCTGCTCTGTGAGTAACATATACAAAAAAATATCCCTAATGATAGAAATATTCTTATAAGCCTTTTTCTTAACTCTTCTAAATGAACTGTTAATGGGAGTTTCTCCTCTACTTGTGCCATCTAGGAAGTTTTCTCCTCATCTTTTTTATCACTTGCCACAGGTTCAATGTTTTTTACTTCATTGTTATTTTTTTCTTTTTCCTCTGTTTCTTTGCCATCTGTTTCATTGGTATCGTTTTCTTTCAGTTTGTCACTTTCCATCATTTTATTTTTCCATTTATCCCTGTAGATATCATCTAGAGTAGAAGTCTTTTTATGATTATGATCATTGATATCTATATCAAGGTCAACGGATTCTTTTATATCATCCATAGCTCTTTTAAGCTGGCCATATAATTTTCCCATAGATTTTGCAACTTCAGGGAGTTTTTTGGGTCCTATAACCAGCAAGGCTATAACTAAAACTATCATAAGTTCTGAAAATCCAAAACCAAACACTCGCAACCTCAATAAACAAATTATTATATCCAAATGCTATCTGCAAGCAGATACTTCTGAGGATATGATTAGGTAAAATTTTTACAAACACCCCAGCTTGATGATACTATCAAAACCGCTAATTTGGCAATATATATTATAATTTCTCAGTTTAAAAGGAACATATTTTTTAACACTCTGATACTTGTTATTATCCTTATTTAATAGAGATTAATTATCCAAATAATGCAGTTGTCACATATCTTTCCCCAAGATCGGGAAGTATAGCAATAATATTTTTGTCATTGTACTNAGGATCTTTCGCGACCCTTATTGCTGCGGCTAGTGCTGCGCCTGAAGAAATACCGCATATAATCCCTTCTTTTTTAAATAATAGNCTGGCAGATTCCAATGCATCTTCGTCCTCTATTTTTTCTACTCTGTCGATAGTATCCAGATCCAGCGTTTGTGGTATAAATCCTGTGCCAATGCCCTGTATCATATGAGGAGAGGGCTTAAAGATTTTCTTTTTGTAATGTGATGTGATTACCGCGCTTTTGGAAGGTTCCACCGCAACAGTAATCATTGGCTTATTTAAAACCTTTTTTAAGAATCTACTGACTCCTGAAATTGTTCCACCCGTCCCTACGCCTGCTACGAAAATGTCTATATTACCATCCATATCTCTAAAGATCTCTGGTCCTGTTGTGGCTTCATGTATTTTCGGGTTAGCAGGATTATTAAACTGATCAGGAATAAAATATTTTAAAGGGTTATCATCATTCATTTTGTTCACTTCTTCTATGGAACCCAGTATCCCTTTCTCTTTGGGTGTGAGGATTAAATTAGCATTTAGCATTTTAATAAGTTTTTTTCTTTCCTCACTCATAGATTCAGGCATGACAATATTGACCTTGTATCCCAGGGTTAGCCCCGCCATCGCAAGCGCAATACCAGTGTTTCCACTTGTAGGTTCAAGAATTTCCATATTATTTTTTAAAGTATTTCCTTCTATGCCATCTTTTATTAATGCATATCCAATTCTGTCTTTAACAGAAAAACCGGGATTTCTAGATTCTACTTTAGCATAGATTCTATTTTCTAAACCTTTATCGATATTTGAACATCTTACGATAGGAGTGTTTCCAAAGGAACTAAAGTTATTGTTATATCTATTAATCATATTCCACCTCCTAAACCTTTAATAATGCTTTATTTAAATGGTGTACAATATCTTCACTGTTTTCCAAACCAATAGATAAGCGTATAAAATCATCGGTAACTCCTGCAGATTTTCTTTCCTCAACTGTCATCTGGCTGTGCGTAGTACTAGCTGGGTGTATAATAAGGGTTCTTGCATCACCTATGTTCGCAAGATGCTTTATCATTTCTATTGAATCAATAAGTTTTNTTCCTGCTTCAAAGCCCCCTTTTAAGCCAAACCCTATAATCCCGCCAAAGTTCCCTTTNAAATAATCTATGGCTCTTTTATAATCTGGATGGGAGACCAATCCAGGATAATTTACCCATGATATTTTTTCATGTTGTTCTAGAAAGCAGGCTACAGTGAAAGCATTTTTGCAATGTTTTTCTATTCTTAAGGGGAGTGTTTCCAATCCCTCAATCGTCATAAAGGCGTTAAATGGCGACATAACTGCTCCTATATCTCTTAAGAGTTGAAGTCTCATTTTATGTATATATGAGGTCCCTCTAAAGAGTGCTTTTTGATGATTTCCAAATAGATCCCAGTAGATAAGACCATGGTAGGAGGGGTCAGGTTTTGTAAATTCAGGGAATTTTCCACTATCCCACTCAAAATCCCCTTTTTCTATAACTGCTCCTCCTATAGTTGTGCCGTTGCCTGTCATAAATTTTGTTAAAGAATACACTGCTATATCAGCACCGTAATCAAATGGATTGAAAATATATGGAGCAGTTGTATTGTCCACAATGAGTGGGATATCTATGCTATGTGCATATTTGGCAATTTCTTCTATATTGTCAATATTATTTTTAGGATTNCCTATAGTCTCCAGATAAAATGCTTTTGTGTTTGCATCTGCTGCTTTTATGAAATTNTTAGGATTTGAAGAATCAACAAAATGGACGTGTATCCCCATTTTTGAAAGCGTGTGATGAAAAAGTGTGTGAGTTCCTCCATACAGGTTTGAAGTGCTAATTATGTTGTCTCCCGAAGATGCTATGTTAAGTATACTGTATGTGACGGCAGACATGCCTGATGATACGCATAAAGCTGCTGAACCATTATGAAGCACTGTCAGTCTCTTTTCCAAAACTTCTAGTGTAGGATTGTTGAGTCTTGTGTAAATAAAACCAGATTCTTTCAGACTAAAAAGTTTTGCGGCATGATCCGTGGATTTAAACTGGTAACTGCTAGTCTGGTATATAGGAACGGCAGTGGCACCTGTATTATCCGCATCATAACCATAATGCAATAGTAGACTTTCAATATATTTCATTTTTTCTCCTTAGTTGGTCAGTAGTATTATATGATAATTGAATTAGAAATAATTTAAAGACTTTATTATTGAAATAAACATAATATTAAACTACAATCGGNATGACAGCTTGGAGAAGGGTTTGGATATATATATTATAAGACATGCGCATGCTATGCAGAGAGAGGTTTGGGAGGGGGNTGACCTTTTGAGGCCTTTGACTGATAAAGGTATCTACAGAGCAGAGTTGGCTTTTGAAAAATTTGTACGTATATTTAAAAAACCCGATTTAATAGTAACTTCTGATGCTGAAAGATGTAAGGGAACTGCTTCTATATTGAACAAATACTGTAAGTCTGAATTAAAAGTAAGTGAAATGCTAAACCCTGGTGCTTCTGCTACCGATTATCATAATGTGATAAGGGAGATGTCAAATTATAACCCTATAGCTTTAATTGGTCATGAACCCGATATCTCAATGTTTATATCAGGGTATTTAACAGAAGGGAAACTTGGAATATTAATGAAAAAGGGTTCCATTTGCCATATTTCAGATGGATTATTAGTGAATCTAATTCAGCAAAAGATTCTTATAGGCTGAGGTTAACATAAAATTGATGGTTAAAAGCAAGTTTTTTGTTTTAAGAAAAGATAATGCAGATGATTTTTTTTCATCCATAAACAGAAAATATACTATTGAAGAGAGTGAAACAGACCCTATTTATTATGAATTTTACGATACTTTTGATAGCAGATTTTTGAATAGTGGAATGATATTGGTAAAGTATGATAAAAATGTAATAATTCATAGAAATGACGCTGAGCGGAATAACTGTTTTATATCTCTTGATAGTAATATGCCATCTTTCTGCAATGATTTCCCAGATAGTGATTTTAGAAACTTTTTGTCAGGAGTAGTAGGAGATAGAGCAATTTCAAAAATTGCTTCTATTTATGCCGAAAGAAATCAAATAAATGTGAGAAACAAGGAAGCCAAGATTGTTGCAAGAATAGAAATCCTTTATATAAAAAATATGTTTGAAATAGGAGCTCGGAAGGAAATTGAGATTGTTACGATTAAGGGAATAAGGGGGTACGATAAGGAATTTAGCAGTATAGTTAAAATAATTGGGGAAATAGCTGAAGGGTTAATTAGGGGGAATTATTGGATAAATGTTTTGGGAATGCTAGGTGTTAAACCTAGAAAGTATTCTGCTAAACTCGATGTAAAGCTTTCTGCCGCGGATACATCATATCATGCTGTAAAATTAATATTGCTGCATATGCTCAATGTAATAATGATTAATGAAGAAGGTATCAAAAAAAATATAGATACAGAATTCCTGCATGATTTCAGGGTATCTGTTAGAAGGACACGTTCAGCTCTTACACAACTCATGGGCGTATTTAATGATACTATAGTGCAGAGATTTAGAACTGATTTTGAGTTTTTACAAGAAAGTACAAATATAGCAAGGGATTTGGATGTTTATATTATTACGGTTAATCAGTTCAAAGAGCTTCTTCCAAAGGAATTGGTTGTAGGTTTATCTCCGATAATTGATTATCTTATATGTGAGAAACTTCGAGAGTATAGAGAATTGGCGCTGTTACTTGCAAGCAGCAGATATAAAAAGATTATCCATGAATGGAAATTATTTCTGAACTCTGACAATACAGATAAATATGTAGGTGAATGTGGTTTAGAACCCTTAAATAGAACTGCTAACGCATTTGTATTTAAAAGTATAAAAAGTGTAAATAAGAGATATGAGAGATTATTAGAAAGAGATGAACCAGAAAATATGCACAGACTTAGAATAGGTTGTAAAAAGCTTAGATATATAATGGAGTTCTTTGCATCACTTTACCCCTATAGTATATATAAAAAGGCTGTAAAAAGCCTTAAATCGCTTCAGGATGCTTTGGGGGTTTATCAGGATATTCAAGTTCAAAAAAATATGCTGATGGATATTTTTGAGAAATTAAAAAGCAAAAACAAATTAAATGATGTAACTCCATTGTCCGTGGGATATATTATGCGTGTTTTGGAAGATAAGCAAAGAGTTACTGCGAGTGATTTTAATGTTTTGTATGATAAATTCAATGCATTGATTAACAAGAAAGAATTTAAAGAGGTGATTGTTTAGATGAAAATAGTAGCNTTGTACAGCATAAAGGGTGGTGTTGGCAAAACAGCTGCATCTGTCAATTTATCGTATCTGGCTGCTAAATGTGGTTTTATGAGTTTGTTATGGGATCTTGATCCTCAGGGGGCTTCCAGTTATTATTTTAGAATAAAACCAAAATTAAAAGGTAACATAAAAAAACTGATAACAAAGAGTTCTACTATAGAAAAAAATATTAAAGGCACAGATTTTAATATGCTGGACCTTTTGCCTGCAGATTTTGCTCTTAGAAAGGTAGATCTCTTGTTGAATGAAATAAAAAAATCTAAAAATGTTTTGAAAAAAACATTGTCAAATTCAAAGGATGAGTACGATTTTCTGTTTATAGATTGTCCTCCGGGATTTACGTTGTTGACTGAGAATCTGCTTGGGGTAGCTGATTTTGTTCTGGTACCTTTAATCCCTACAATTTTATCTCTGAGAACCTATGAGATGCTATCGAATTATATTCGTGATGAAAAATTAAATAAACTCAAACTCTTTTCTTTCTTTTCTATTGTGGATAGACGGAAAAAAATGCATAAAGAGATAATGGCTGATTTTATGGCTGATAGAAAAAATATTCTGCATAATTATATACCTTATTCATCTGCTGTGGAGAAAATGGGGTATCACAAAACGCCTGTAGAGCTATATGGGATGAATTCTGTGGCTGCTGTTGCTTATAGGAATTTATGGGAAGAATTAAAGGATTTGTTATATTAATCTTCTGTATTTTCAATGTCTTTTTACAATCAATGATTATGTTGAATGTCAATTAATGGGATAATAATATGGGAAATATTGCGGTTATTGATATAGGAAGTAATTCTATCCGGATGCAGGTGTCAGAGTTTTTGGAAAAAAGTTATCGTATTGTGGATGATTATAAGGAACTGACAAGGATAGGTGATGATGTATTCGAAAAAGGGTATTTTTCAGAAAAGACCATCAGGAAGATTATTGATGTTTTGAAGTTAATGAAAAGATTGCTGGATAACAGAAAGATAGAAGTTTTAAATATTGTGGCTACAGAACCTTTTAGGGAGGCTAAGAACAGTATAGATGTAGTAAACTTAATAAAAAAAGAATGTGAGTTTGATGTCGATATTATATCTGGTGAACAAGAAGCGTATCTTATTTACCTTGCCGCCGCTGCTAACTTTCAGATGTCACATCTTAAAGCGCTGGTTGTGGATATAGGTGGGGGAAGCACAGAATTCAGTCTTGTAGATAAGGGTGAGCTTATTTGCGCAATAAGTACAAAGTTGGGATGTTCTAGAGTTACAAAGCGATTTATAAAACATGACCCTCCTTTATTGGATGAAATATTTCAATTAAAAAATTATATTTCAAGGGGACTTATCAAGGCAAGTATTGATAATGCAGTTGATTTTCTCGATACTTATGTAGATATAGTTATCTGCACTGGTGGTACTATGAATAATGTGGCAGATATATCTTATAAAGAAAATAGTAAATCGGATTCCATTGTTAAATATGTTGAAAGAAAATTTTTAAAGAAATTAACAAGTGATGCAGAGTGGAAAACAGTGGATGAAAGAATGAAAATGAATAATTTGGAACCTAAAAGAGCTGATATAATACTTCCGGCAATGATGCTTGTGGATTTATTATTGGAGAAAACTGCCTGTAGCGGTTTTTATTCTTTGAGAGCAGGTTTAAGAAACGGTTTAACAATTTCTGTTTTAAATAATCTTGGCATAGAGCTACCCTTTCAAAATGAGATAAAAGATGTAAGCTATTCAAGACTTATAGAGATAGGAAACAAATTTTCTTTTGAAGAAGAGCATGCAAGGCATGTAACTGACTTAGCAAAGATTATATTTGAGTCACTAAAAAAGCCGATGAAACTGAACGGTATCCATTGGAAGTTACTGGAGGCAGCATCAATTTTACATGATATTGGTAATTACATAAGCTATTCCAGTCATCATAAGCATAGTTATTACCTGATTAAGAATTCAGATATTGTTGGCTTTAATGATAATGAAATTGAGATGATAGCGAATATAGCAAGATATCACAGGAGAAGTTTGCCAAAAGAGGGTCATGAACCATACAAAAATTTATCAACAATCGAAAAGAATACA
>JGI24724J26744_10001227_pt1 | contig 17708 bp, 15 predicted proteins | sample Cruoilmetagenom7_FD_26744 | JGI IMG/M metagenome (IMG submission 26744) | reverse complement strand
TGTTATTTTACCTACTAGTATTTCAAGTTTAGGGAACAATGCATTTGCTAATAATGAATTAATGACTATAGATATACCAAATGGTATCACAAGTACAGGTAGTGGTACATTTAGTGGCAATCAACTTACTAGTGTTGCATTGCCAAGCAGTTTAATTACTATTGAATATGAATCTTTCCTAAATAATAGTTTACAAAATCTTATTATTCCTAATAGTGTAACAAGTATAGGAGAAAGTGCTTTTGAAGACAATCTACTAACAAGTATTACTCTTTCTGAAAACCTTAATAGTATAGGAGAAATTGCCTTTTCGGATAATGAGTTAGCAACAGTTGTTATTCCAAATAGTGTTACAAGTATTGGCCCTGATGCTTTTGCTAATAATCAATTAACGAGTGTATCAATTTCTAATAACCTTACTACTATAGAAGATGGTGTTTTTGCAAGTAATTTATTATCTAGCATTACATTGCCAGAAAGTATTACAAGTATTGGAGATTATTCTTTTTTAGATAATCTTTTGACTGAAATTACATTTTTAGAAAATATTACAAATATTGGAGCACGTGCTTTTCAGAATAATAACTTAATCGATGTTTATTCTGAAAGTTTAACGCCTCCAACGATTGTTACTGGTGGTGGAAATGATACATTCGGAGATCGAAGTGGAGCCGACTTGCATATTCCAGTTGGTACTACAGGAGTTTATGTTACTGATTTAGGAGCTTTATGGACAGATTTTAATTCGGTGATAGAGGATATTTTAAGTATTTCAGATTATGAATTAGAAAATGAAGTTTCTATAATTACTTCTAGTAGTGAGATAAATATTATTTCATCTGAAGACATACAGTTAATGAATTATAGCATTTATAATTTAACGGGTGCTAAAATAAAAGAAGGAACTAAAACAACGATATCTATAGAAGGTTTATCTAGAGGAATTTACATCATACAAATGAATTTTGACAAAGGAATACTTATCAAAAAGTTTGCAAAGTAGTTAATTATAAATAACTTCGATTTTTAACTTTTTACAACCGCAAGAGTTTAATATAAACTGTTGCGGTTTATAGCTAATTAATAGAATACACACTTTTTTCTATATGAATTTATTCAAGTTAAGTTTTATTTTTTTATTGTTATTTTTGACAGGAACGACAACTGTTTTTGCGCAAAATGCTGAGATAGATAGTCTTAAAATAGAGTTACAAATCCATACAGAGAAAGACTCTTTAAGAGTAGACGTTTTAAATAGTTTAGCACATTCTTACTTTAAAAAAGATTACGATAAAATATTTAATTATTTAGACGAATCAGAAACAATAGCAAGAGCTATAAATTATAAAAAAGGACTTGCGAAAAGTTTATATTTAAAAGGGAAAACGCAGCAGGCGCAATCTAATTATCTAGAAGCTATTGCTCAATATAATAAAGCGTTATTAGTTTACGAAGAATTAAATAATTGGAAAGAAATTGCAAAGTGTTATGCTGTTATAGGCTATGCAAATCATTATAATGGAGAATTTAACAACTCCATCAGCAACTTAAAAAAATCAATAGAAGTTAGTAATAAATATGAGGTTGAGATTGAAACAGCTTTGCCCTTAAAGTTTATAGGTTACAATTATTTAGATATGGGTAATTATGATCTAGCTCATTCTTATTATGATAAAGCGCTAGCCATCAATTTAAAATATAACAATAAGTTAGAGATTTCAAGTTGCAACCTAAATATTGGAAGTGTCTATTTAAAGAAAGGAAAATACCCTATTGCTTTAGAATATTACAATAAGTCGTTAAAAATTTCTGAAGAAATAAAAGACACAATAGGCATTGCTAAAGCACTTAACAATATCGGTATCATCTATGACACTTCTAATAATTATGATCAGGCAGTAACGTATTATAATAGAGCATTAGCAATTCAGAAAAAAAATGGGACTCAAAGAAACGTAGCAAAAGGATTGGGAAATTTAGGGCTTGTATATTTTGGAAAAGGAGATTATACAAATGCCCTGTCGCACTATAATGAAGCTATTAAGATTAGTAAGGAAATAAATGATAGAGATAGTCAAGCGCGTTATTTAACTTATATAGGGAAATTGTATATGCAGCTTGAAGATCACAATAAAGCTGTTGATAATTATAAAGAAGCCATAAAAATAAATGTGGTGATAGGCGATCAATTAGGTTTATGCGATACATATAAATTACTTGCAGAAACGTATTTTAAACAAGAAAAAATTAAAGAGGCACTTTATTTTGCTCAAGAATCTAATAAGCTGTCAAATAAAATTGGATCATTAGGTTTTCAACGTGCTTCTTATGATTTGCTAGCCAGACTATATGAAAAAACGGGTAATTACAAAAAAGCTCTTGAAAGTCATCAAATGTATAAAGCATTAAATGACAGTCTTTTTAATAAAGAGAACATTGAAAAAATTACACAATTAGAGTATGAATATAAATACAGACAAGAACTAGATTCAGCTAACATAAGAGAATTAAAACTAACACAAACAGTAGCTGTTACTTCTCAAGATTTAGAAAAAACACAGCGTAATTATTTGTGGGCAATTATTGGTGTTCTTTTGGTTTCCATTCTTTTAGGATCCATCATTTTCTTTCAAAAATTACGGAACGCTAAAGCAATAACTCAAAATATTGTGATTGAGCAAAAGTTATTACGCTCACAAATGACACCGCATTTTATATTTAATTCTCTTTCCGTTTTACAAGGAATGATTTTAAATAATGAAGGAAAGAAATCGGTTTCCTATTTGTCAAAATTTTCAAAATTGCTTCGTATAACCTTAGAAAACTCTAGAGAAAAAACAGTTGCCTTATCTAAAGAATTGACTGCAATTAAAAACTATCTAACCCTTCAGAATTTAGAAAATGAATCTTATAAATATAAAGTAGAGGTAGCGGATACGCTAGATGTAGAGTTATTTGAAATACCACCAATGTTAATGCAGCCTTTTGTTGAAAATGCTATAGAACACGCTTTTATAAATAAAAGTAAAAACAGAACTATTGATATTTATTTAAAAATGAAAAATAAAAATTTGATTTGCACTATTACAGATAATGGTACAGGAATAGATTCACAGAAAGACGAAAAGAGCAATCATAAAAAATCATTGTCTACAACAATTACTTCTGAGCGTTTGAAAATACTATCTAAAGATTTTAACATGAAAGGTTCAGTTACAATTGAAGACAGAAAAAAATATAAACAACAAGGAACCATAGTTACTTTAGTAATTCCTTATAAAACAATAATATAACAATGTTTAAACAAAAGATTATTATAAATATTTTATTGATGCTTTTAGTAATGACGTCATCTGTTTTTGCACAAACCAAAGTTTTAGATAGTTTAAAACAAGAATTATTACTTAATCCTAATAAAGATACTACCAGAGTTATTATCTTAAACAGATTGGCTTTTTTACACTATAGGACAGATACTAACAAGACTATAGCGTATATTGAAGAGGCAGAAAAGCTTTCAGATTCTATAGATTTTAAACGAGGAAAAGGAAAAGCTGTTTTTATACGAGGAGTTATTCAAATGACCTTATCAAATTTTGATGATGCTATTGAATATTACAACCAAGCGGAACAATTATATGCTGATGTTGGATATAAAATAGGTGTTTCAAATTGCTATAGTGGCAAAGGAAATGTGTACAACTACCAGGGAAATTACAAGAAAGCATTAATAAACTTCAACAAAGCATTACAAATTGAAGAAGAAATTGGAGTTACAAAAAACATACCTCATCATCTGTATAATATAGGCCTTGTACACTATTATACAGGTAAATATGAAGAAGCATTGATTAATTTTAATAAAGTGATTGAGGTTTATACTGAGAAAGGAGATGATTTTAGANTATTAAAGACACTAAATGTAATAGCATTAGTATATCAAAATCAAGGGAATTATCCTTATTCATTAAAGCAACATTACAAATCACTTGAAATTGCTGAAAAANTGAAAGATTCTAATAATATTTCAAATTCTCTAAATAACATTGGGACTATTTATAAACAACAGGAAAACTATGATAAAGCAATTGAATTGCTAGAAAAAGCGCTTGAAATCAAAAAGCATAAAAAAAATAAGAAAGGTATAGCTGCAACAAAAAATAATATTGCTTCTGTTTATATAAAAAAAGGAGAAAACCTTAATGCAATTAAATATTTAAATGAGGCATTAGAAATAAATAGAAAAATTTCAGCAAAAAATCAGGTTGCGATTTGTTTAAATAATCTTGGTGAAGTACATATATCACTTAAAAAATATAGAGAAGCAAACAACTATTTTGAAGAAGCAAAAAGAATAAATTTAGAAATCGAAAATCAAGAGGGTTTAAGTTATTCTTACTTTGGAATAGCTGATAGTTTTATGGAACAAAAACTATATAAAAAAGCAATTCCAAATGCTCTAAAAAGTTTAAAAATTGCAGATAAACTCAATCTTTTAGATTACAAAAGAGACGCACATGAAGTACTATCAGAAATTTATAATAATACTGGTGAATACAAATTAGCATTTGATAATCATATACAGTTTAAAAAAATTAATGATAGTCTTTTCAATAAAGAGAATATTGAAAAAATTACACAATTAGAGTATGAATATAAATACAAGCAAGCATTAGATTCAGCCAGTCTAAGAGAATTAAAATTAACACAAACCGTAGCTGTTACATCTCAAGATTTAGAAAAAACACAGCGTAATTATTTATGGGCAATCATTGGTGTTCTTTTAGTTTCCATTCTTTTAGGATCTATCATTTTCTATCAGAAATTACGAAATGCAAAAGCTATAACTCAAAATATTGTGATTGAGCAAAAGTTATTACGCTCGCAAATGACGCCGCATTTTATATTTAATTCTCTTTCCGTTTTACAAGGAATGATTTTAAATAAAGAAGGAAAGAAATCGGTTTCCTATTTGTCAAAATTTTCAAAATTACTTCGTATTACATTAGAAAACTCTAGAGAAAAAACAGTTGCATTATCCAAAGAATTGATCGCTATTAAAAATTATCTAGCTCTTCAAAACTTAGAGAATGAATCTTATCAACATAAAGTAGAAGTAGAGGATAAGTTAGATGTAGATTTATTTGAAATTCCACCAATGTTAATACAACCTTTTGTTGAAAATGCTATAGAACACGCTTTTGTAAATAATAGTAAAAACAGAACTATTGATGTTCATTTAAAATTGATAAATAAAAATCTGATTTGTACCATAACAGATAATGGTACAGGAATAGATTCTCAAAAAGAAGAAAAGAATAATCATAAAAAATCATTGTCTACAACAATTACTTCTGAGCGTTTAAAAATACTATCAAAAGATTTTAACATGCAAGGTTCAGTTACTATTGAAGACAGGAAAAAATCCAAGCAACAAGGAACCATAGTTACTTTAGTAATTCCTTATAAAACAGTAATTTAACAATGTTTAAGCAAAAGATTCAAAATAATATATTATTGTTGTTTTTAATATTTACAACAACTGTTTTAGCACAAAATAATGTAGCAGATAGCTTAATAAATGTATTAAGTCTTCACACAGAAAAAGATACAACAAAGGTAAATTTATTAAATGCTTTAGCTTTATCCTATTATAAACAAGATTTAGAAAAAGCGTTAGATTATATCAATGAATCTGAAATAATTGCAGAGTCGTTAGGCTTTAAAAAAGGTACTGCAAAAAGTGTATATTTAAGAGGAATTGCTGAATTAGAACAATCAAATTTTGATAGTGCAATTGAATTATTTCATGCAGCTGAATTATTATACAAGCAAATTGATTTTAAACCTGGACTAGCAGATTGCTATGTGAAATTAGGTTTTTCATATTCATACAAAAATGATTTTAATACCTCTATAGACTATTATAAAAAATCTTTACCTATAGATGAGAAAAATGGAAACTCAGAAAGGTTAGCCATCAGTTTTAAATATATTGGATATTCATATTATGATCTTGGCGATTTTGATACAGCAAGAATCTATTTTGACAAAGCCCTAAGTATAAATTTAAAGTATAATTACCATCAAGAAACTTCAAGTTGTTATAATATAATTGGGAGTATATATTTAAAAAGAGCTAATTATCCTGTTGCTTTAGAGTTTTATAATAAATCTTTAGGAATTTCAGAAAGAATAAAAGATTCAGTTGCCATTTCTAAGTTATTAAATAATATAGGTCTCATATACAAAAGCTATGAAAATTATGATAAAGCGCTAGAGAATTACGAGAAGGCATTAGAAGTGCAAAGAACTATAGGGAATAAAACTAATGTCGCAGCAGCATTAAATAATATTGGAACTATCTACTGGAAAAAAGAAGATTATAACAATGCCTTAATCCATTATAATAAAGCACTAACGATTAATACAGAATTAAAAAATAAAACGAATATTATTAGAAACTTAAATAATATTGGTAATATTTATCAATTATTAAAAAGCTATAAACTTTCAGATCAATATTTTACAGAAGCAAATACACTAGCAAAAGAAATTGGTTATCAATTAGGTTTATGCAATTCATATATAGGTTTAGCTACTTCTCAAATATTTCAAAAAAAATACGACCAAGCATTAAGCAATGCCTTAAAAAGTAAAGATCTTTCAAAAAAGCTACAACTGGTATATTTTGAAAGGGATGTTAATCATTTGCTTTCAGATATTTATAAATATAAAAATGATTTTAAAAATGCTTTATTAAGTCATCAAAACTTTAAAGCCTTGAATGATAGTATTTTTAACAAAAAAAATATTGAAAAAATTACACAGTTAGAGTATGAATATAAATACAAGCAGCAGTTAGATTCTGCAAATATTAGAGAATTACAACTAACAAAAACAGTTGCAACAACATCTCAAAATTTAGAAAAAACACAGCGTAATTATTTATGGGCAATTATAGGTGTTTTATTAGTTTCCATACTATTGGGTTCAATTATTTTCTTTCAAAAATTACGGAACGCTAAAGCAATAACTCAAAATATTGTAATCGAGCAAAAATTATTACGATCACAGATGACACCACATTTTATTTTTAATTCACTTTCAGTTTTACAAGGAATGATTTTAAATAATGAAGATAAAAAGTCGGTTTCGTATTTGTCTAAATTTTCAAAATTGCTTCGTATTACTTTAGAAAACTCTAGAGACAAAACAGTAGCATTATCGAACGAATTAACAGCAATTAAAAACTATTTAGCACTTCAGAATTTAGAGAATGATTCATATCAATATACCGTTGAAGTTGAAGATTCAATCAATATAGATAAATTTGAAATTCCACCAATGCTAATTCAGCCATTTGTAGAAAATTCAATCGAACACGCTTTTGTTGAACAAAAAAAGAATAGAATTGTAGAAGTATTTTTAAAATACATTGACAACAAATTAATTTGTACTATTTCAGACAATGGTATTGGAATTGATTTTCAGAAAGAAAAAAAATCAAAAAGTAAAAAGTCATTAGCAACGACTATTACTTCTGAACGTTAAAAGATATTATCAAAAAACTTTAAACAGAAAGGTTCATTAACAATAGAAGATAGAAAAAAATATAACGAACAGGGAACACAAGTTACTTTAATAATTCCTCATAAATTGGTGAATAACAAACTGTAAGTTTCATCGATAAAACAATAGAAGAAAGTACATGAAAACATTAATCGTAGAAGACAAAGAATATATTAGAAAAGGATTACTTAATTTATTGCAATTAATAGAAACAGATGTTGAAATAATTGGTGAATGTGAATCTGTAAAAGATGCTGTTATTGTCGCAAATGCTTGCAAACCTGAATTAATATTTTTGGATATTAATCTTTTAGATGGGAATGCGTTCGATTTTTTAAAACAAACAGAGAATTTATCTTTTAAAGTAATATTTATAACTGCTTATGAAGAATTTGCATTAAAAGCTTTAAAGGCAGGTGCTGTTGATTATCTTTTAAAACCTGTTGATGTTGAGGAACTTGAAAATGCCTTACTAAAAATTAAAAACCTTCCTGTAGCTGAACAAAAAGAACAAATTAAAACAGCAAATGAGGTATGGAATAATGAAGACTCAAAACTGATATTATCTCTTCATGATAGTTTTCAGGTAGTAGATTTAAATGAATTACTTTATTGCGAATCTGATAAAGGCTATACTACCTTTTACTGTAGCGATGGCAAAAAATACTTGGTGTCAAAAACTTTAAAAGAATTTGAGGAACGACTAACGACTTCAAATTTTATTCGCCCACACCAATCATTTATGGTCAACCTTAAGTTTATTGATAAATATGAAAAATCCGGTGTTATCTATTTAAAGAATGGAAAAAAAATACCTGTATCATCACGAAAAAAAGAACATTTTGTGACTACATTTTTAAATTGGAATAAAAAATAAGACCTGATTTTACGAATATTTAATCAAGTATCACGGTTATGAACTCTTCTCCCTCATAAATCGTTTCTCTATTTCATACTACACTTTATCCATATACATTTATCTTATAAATAAATGAATTACGATATGGAAAACATTAAAACGAAATTAGGTCAAGGCGGATTAGTACTAGCTGCAATGGGTATTATGTCTATTGTTCTTTCACTTTTTAACTATAACATTAGACTTCTTGCTTGGATAGATATGTGGGGTTCTACAATGGGTTGGGTCATTAGAGTTATTCTAATAATACTTGGAGGAGGACTATTTATTTTCTTCGGAAGAGACACAGAAGATTACGACGAATAATACCATAAACAGACTATTAATATAAAAACTAAAACCAAATGAAAACAATTAAAAATATAACTATCCTAGCATTAACGGTAATTACATTGATGTCTTGTGGAGGCTCAAGTAAACAAGAAGCAAATGCAGAAGGATTTCGAAATATTGAAAAGGAAATAAAAAACAAATTTGGAGAAGATGCTTATTTCACAAAAATATCAATAATGCATGATGAGTCTATTGGAAATATGATTTCATTAACCGTTACAGAAGCACCTGAATCTTTTAAAATGGAAGAGTGGAACCTATCACAAAACTCTTGGAAACAAAGTTCTGAATTAACGCTTGAAGTACCTGAAGGAACAAAGGCTTCAGATTATATGTTTCAATTAGATGATAAAATCAACTTAGCAAAATTAGGAGAATTAACAGAAAAATCTAAAAAACAGTTAACAGACGAAAAGGATCTTAAAAACCCTTCTTTATATATTGCTTTCATAAACTTTCCTAAAGATGGAGACATTTCTAAAGCAGATTACAATATCAATCTAAAACCACAGCACGGAGGTACTACGTTTAGGTTTAATTATGCATTAAATGGAGATCTAATTAAAATGGATTATTAAAATTATCATGATTAACCTACGTATACTAATTTCTAATTTGAAAGAACAAAAAAACGCTGCTTCAATTTGTTTTTTATTGTTTTTGGTATGCTTTACTAATTATGGTCAAGTTGGTATTAATACAACAGATCCAAATGCCACTTTAGACTTAAGAGCTTCAAATCAAGCAAATCCAACAAATAAAGATGGATTATTAATCCCAAAAATTGATAGTTTTCCTACAGTTAATCCAACAGCAGCTCAAAATGGAATGTTAGTATATTTAACAGCAGATTACACCTTTTATTATTGGGAAAATAATACTACTACATGGGTGCCTTTAGCTGCTGGAGGAACTATTGATCGTGTAGATGATTTGCTTGATGGTAAAAGTGATTTTGATGGCACAGAAAATGGATCTTCTATTTTTTTAGGAATAAATGCTGGCGCTAATGATGACAGTTCAGATAATAAAAATGTTGGCCTTGGTTTTCAAGCTTTAACATCGAATACAACAGGGAATAATAATGTTGCATTAGGATTTCAAACTTTATATACAAATTCTTCAGGAATCAATAATATAGCAACAGGATATCAATCTCTATATAATACTACTTCAGGTACTAATAATATAGCATCAGGTAATCAAGCGTTATTTAATAATTCTACAGGAAGTCATAATATGGCAATAGGTAACTTTTCCTTGTTTAGCAACACAACAGCTAGTTATAATACAGCATATGGTAGTCAGTCCTTAAGAAATAATATTAGCGGCGAATATAATACTTCAATAGGAGTGGAGTCCTTATTCAGCAATACTTTAGGATGGGAAAATACAGCAATTGGGTTTCAATCAATGCGAAGTAATATTACAGGAGAGTATAATACAGCTCTTGGTTCACGGTCTTTATTTAATAATTTAACTGGATGGGCAAATACAGCAATTGGTAGTCAATCCTTATATAGTAATACTACAGGAGAATATAATACAGCAATAGGAAACCAATCATTACAAAGCAATACTTCAGGTTGGTATAATACTGCAAATGGTAATGGTTCATTATATAGTAATACTACGGGATGGTCAAATACTGCAATTGGACATCAATCGTTAACCAGTAATACTACAGGAGAATATAATACAGCGAGTGGAACACTAACTTTAGCTGCTAACACAACTGGAAGTGAGAATATTGCGTTTGGCTATGCATCGTTATATAATAATACTACTGGGTGGCGTAATACTGCTAGTGGAATTCTGTCATTATACTATAATACAACTGGGAGTCAAAATACAGCATATGGTGAACACTCAATGAATCGCAACACTTCTGGGCTTAATAATACTGCAACGGGTAGTGGTTCTTTATTTTATAATACTACTGGGAGTTTTAATACGGGTATTGGTAATAATTCACTATACCATAATATCACAGGTGAGTTTAATACCGCAAGTGGAAATCAATCATTACGTGGTAATACTACAGGCAGCTATAATACCGCAAGCGGGAACCAATCCTTAGACCATAACACTTCAGGGAGTTATAATACGGCAAGTGGTCAAATGGCATTATTTAATAACTCTACAGCAAGTAATAACACTGCAAATGGAGCACAATCCTTATTTTGGAATACTACAGGGAATAATAATACCGCATATGGTTATCAATCATTAACATTCAATGCAACAGGAAGTAATAATGTAGCTATTGGGTACCAAGCAGGTTACAGTGAAACAGGAAGTAATAAACTATATATAGAAAACTCACTTAACAACGCAGATAGCGCTTTAGTTTATGGTGAATTTGACAATGACATTATCAGATTAAATGGAGAAATAGAAGTTGGTGTTGCTGGGAATGCAAACTATTTAGAAATCGCAAATTTAGGAAGTGATAATTTAGGCTTAAATGGAAATATAATTCCTTTTTCTGGATCTGTTTCAGGATTTGATTTAGGGAATAATACTGCAACAGAACATTGGGATGATGTTGTTGCTAATAGTTTTGTGACTTTTTCAGATAGAAACACTAAAAAAAATATAAAATTATTAAATTATGGTCTTTCAGAAATAATGAAACTTGAACCTGTTACTTATCAGTATAAAACAAATATTAGCCCTAATGATAGAACTAGAATAGGATTAATAGCACAAGAGGTTGAAAATGTAATTCCAGAAGTAGTGATTACAGATGATGTAGATTTTGATAAAAAAACAGGAGAAATAGTACGTAAAAAGTCTAATGTAAAAGCAATGACTTATATAGAAATAGTCCCTGTTTTAATCAAGGCAATGCAAGAACAACAAGAAATAATTAATAAACAACAACAAGAATTTGAAGCCATTAAAAGGTTAATATTAAGTAAAAAATAATCTATTGAAAGTAATTAAAAATATTGCTACCTATTTAGTATGGATGCTACTTTCTCTTTTAATTGGGATTGTGTATATGCGAATTTTATTGGGACCTAATGATGTACCAAAAGAAGGCTTATGGTATCTATTACATGTTTTATATACGTATGGCTTATTTCATGTGGGCTTAATAATTGGAAGTATTATTGCCTTTCTATTTATTCTTTTAGATGTGTTCTATTTAAAAAAGAGATTAAAAAAGAGTTTTAAATCAGTGACAATTCGAATTGTTATACTCTTATGTATATCCCTTATAGTGGGAATCATTCATTATATCTTAGAAAAAGTAATCGATGTTATTTAAAATGAAAATCACATACCTATTTATTTTTTTTATTCTTATTTCATGTATTCATAGTACAAAGTTAAAGAATGAACCAATTGCTAAAACACAAGCGATAAAAGCTATCAAAGAAGTAAACAATAGGTTAAATTCTGAATTAGATAAAGATATTCTTTTGGACAATGTTTTAAAACAACTTAAATTAAATCGTTCTAAAATTGACACTCAGTTTCTTGCTTTAAAAATAAGGCCAGAAAATTCTTCAGAAACCATTTTAATAATCCCTGAAAATGTAGATGCTGAGGATGAAGGATATGATTTTATATTAAATAGTCATATTATCATAGCTAATTCTAAAACTGGTAAAATAAAAAATAGCACTACGGAACGTTGGACTTCGGATGCAGTCATGTTAACTGAAGCAACAATAGATACAGCTCCTTATATAGTTACTGATGAAATTCGAGCCTTTGGAATTAGAACTAAAGAACAAACCCAATCCCAACCCAATCCATACAACAATGAAAGTTTATCCTTATTTATAAAATCGGGTGATTCATTAAAAAAGATTTTAAATTATTACGATGTAAATACCTTTATTGGAGAATGGAATACCATTTGTGAAGGAGAGTTTTTAGATACTGAAAACATATTAATTATGTCTAAAGAAAAAACCAATGGATTTTATAATTTGATAGTAAAAAGTAATAAAACTTATGCCAATAGTTTTAAGGATAGAAATGGTGATTGTCTATCTGAGGAAAAGTTATCTTTAGAAAAAAGTAAATTAATTTATAACGGTATAGTCTATAACAAATAACCAAAAAGGAATTTAACAAACTAGATTTTAAACATTTACTATGAAAAACACATTACTACTTTTAATTATGTTATTTACAGTCTCATTGCTAAATGCAAACCACATATTTCCTTCACAAGCTGACTCAACAAAAAGGACATTTTATAAGGGTACTATTGATGCATCTATTAATATTTGGTTTTATATAAATGAACAAGAGCATCCTTGTGGTGGTAATTCTACAATTTTAAATGCAATGTATCGATATGATGACCAAGATCAATGGATTTTATTAAATGTAACTTCAGATAGACAAAAAAAGAATTTTTGCTTTGTTGAAGATTTTTTAAGTGGAGTTTTATTTTTAGAAAAAAATGAAAATGGATTCATAGGAAACTGGGTAAGTCCAAACGCTCATAAACAATTTCCAGTAGAGCTTGAAAAAGTAGAATTATATGATGAGACTTCAGAAAAATTAGATGAAATCCTTTTCGATGATTTAATTTTCAGTAAAAATGATTGTTAGAAATCTAAGAATGAATAACAAACTTTAGAGATGAAACATTTACTAATATTCTTATTAATCATTGTAACTTCTTGTAATGAAAAATTGAAGGAAGATAATAATTCAGTCAAAATTAGTGATGCCATAAATGAAACTGAAAAATCACATCAATCCGAGTTTAACTTACTAAACACAGTATTAGACAAGCTTAATCTAAGTAAGAAACAATGCAAAACTGACTTAATTACTTCTCGTGAAAATCCTATGAATGAAAACGAAACAATCATGGTCATTCCAGAAATTGTTGAAGATGAGGAGTATTATTTTGAACTTGACGGTCATATTCTAATTGTAAATACAAACACAGGTGAAATTAAGCAACAATATTTTGAAAGCTCAGCNACAAACGAATGGTTATCTGATGGTGTAGTTTTAAAAGAAATTAAAATTGATACAGCTCCATATTTTATTGACGAAAACACAAGAGCATTTGGAATTAGAGTATACTATGAAGGAGATTCAAGATCAAACCCATTCAACAATGAAACCATTTCCTTATTTGTAAAATCTGGGGATAACTTAAAAAAGGTATTAAAAAATTTCGGCGTTATGGAATATGGAGGAGAAAGGGTTACCGATTGCTTAGGTGAGTTTCTTTTAAAAAAGAAAACTCTTATAATGACTTCAGAAAAAACAAATAATTACTTCGATATTAATGTTAAAATTACAATAACAGAAATTAAAAATTTTATTAATGAAAATGATGATTGTGATACCATAGAAGAAGTACAAAAAGATAATAAGGTTTTAAAGTTTCAAGGTGAAGAATATAAACTGATTGAATACGAAAATGTTGGGTTTAATGATATCATCAATGAAATTCAATTCAAAACACAACCCATTGTTGATTCAACTAATTTCGATAATACAAATGTTGTGAAACATTTCAATCTTATTAGTGTAAATAATTTACAATTAGTAAAGATCTATCCTCACTTTTATTCTGAAAATTATAATTATAAAGCTTCTTCTTCCTATAGAATCGATCTGTCTAATAATTTCCATACGGTGGTGCTAAACATTCATAAAGGAGAAAACGAAATGGAATCTGTATTAATCAACTATAAGTTGAATGGAGAATTAATTGATTATAAAGTAATTTCTTATGATGAAATAGCTGAAGGCTGGTCACGAATTGAATCAAACATTGAAGATAATAGGATAACAATAAAAAATATTCTATGGATAGACGAGAAACAAGAAACTATCGAAATTTTTAATATCAATGAAAACGGTAACATAATACCTCACGAGATTAAATAAATAGCAATGTATTTAAAAATGCTTTTTATTATATTAATAATAATAACTTTTACGAGTTGTGCCGATGGTTTTAGCTTTAAAACAATAGCCATTTACCAAGCAAGTGAATCTGGTTTAAAAGCTGAAATAACTGCACAAGGATATATTTTAAACGGTCATGACCTTGGAAATGATGGATTTGTTAATGGTAAAATTTCAAGCTCAAGGTTTTCAGATACTATTTTCTTTCAAACAAATAAAACAAAGTTGTTAGCATTAAAATATAAAAATATTGAAACCAAGAACAATGAAAACATGTTGATGACCTTAACAAACTGCCTAGACACCATTAAAAATGGGTATTATAACAAACAGGAATTAGAAGAACTTGTTAATGTAATTCAACTATCAGCAGCAGGTCCAAAAGCAACTTATATGGATGGACAAACAAAGTTAATTAAAGTCGTAAATGTAAATTTTGAAACAAAAAGAGGAAATCAAAAAAATAATGAATAAACTAAAACTCAAAATAGGAATTACATTTTTGTGTTTGTGTACAGGCATATTAGGTTGGACTCAAAATAACAACATCTTAAGAACGTGTTTAGAAATAGTACAACATCCTCAAGATTTTCAATATTCTATTGATAGTTCTGAATTTTCAGAATTAAAAAACCCGATATTCTATTCAGAACAAGACTATACAGATGCGCTTATTATTGACAATGAAAACCTCCATTTCATAGATTTTAATAAGGATGGAAACAATGACATTATCTATAAAGATACTGCACATCATGAGGCAATCATATTATTTGCTAAAAAAGGCAATGATTTTCATGAAATATGGAGTTTTCCAGGGAAATTAATGGACATAAAACAGGGCAAGGAAACTATTATTTATGTTCAAATGAATTCTTATGCTTGTCTTGACATTTCAATGTTAATTGAACTTACTGTACATAACGATAACAGTATAACAGAAAATTCTATAGCCTATCACAATGAAACAAAAATTGAGAATATTGAAACAACATTTGAACAGCAAATAATATCAGGTATATTAAGAATACAACCTAATTTAAATGATCAAGAAAAAATGGATCCTTGCACTGGAGATTTAAAAAAAGGAAATCATTTAAGAATCATAGATAATAAAACGGTTACAATAATTAAAAAACAAAAAGATTGGTTATTGGTGATTTACAAGGAGAATAATAGAAGTCACATCGGGTGGATTAAAAACTAACTTAAACAAAAAAGCAATGGGAATAAAGATAGGCGTTACAGCTATAATTTTAATAGCAATCATAGGTGCTATCCTTAGTAATCAGATAATTGTTGAAAAAAATCAAGTCAAACAAGCATATGGAAGCATCGAGATTTATTTAAAAAAACGATTCGATTTAATTCCAAACCTTGTAGCTATGATTAATAAATATATGGCTCATGAAAAAGAAGTATTATTAAAAATAACAGAGCTACGTAGTCAAGTCGACAACGCGATAGAACCAAAACATAAAATTGAAGCTTCAAACGAATTAACCAAAATAATGAGTGGTTTAAATGTGAATGTCGAAAACTATCCTGATTTAAAAGCAGACAAACAATTTCTAAACCTTCAGTTTGAATTAACAGATATTGAAGATCAAATTTCCGCCGCACGTAGAGCTTACAATGCAGGAGTAACAAGTTATAATAATAAAATACAAATGTTTCCAGCAAGTATAATAGCTGGCATTAGAAAAGATAAAACAGAAATACTGTTAGAATTTCCGAAAGCGGAACAAAAAAATGTAAACTTAAATCAACTATTAAACTCATAATTTATGCAAATGTTCGAAAATTTACCTTGGTATGGCTACGTAATATTCTTTATAGCCGTTGCTTCATATCTTTACCGCTATTTCATTAAGGCAAAAGAAGGGTATGATGAACCAGAATTAAAGAAAGTTAAATTCAGAAAAGATGAAAACAGTAATTTAAATGAACAACAATTATTTTCCATATCCTTAGATGCTGTAACTAATGAATGGTGGAAAGTCAATACTAATACCTTATTGTTTAAAAAAGGAAATCGTTTTAATAATTATTTAGAAGGCTGGGGAATAAATACCACGGAAGGTTATTGGAATTTAACAAACTATTTTATGAAAGATGGAAGACGCTGGTATTTCGATTTCATTTATAATATGATTAAATCTGAACCAGAGGAGAATTGGGNAAATTTGATGAATCAAAANTTTGGAACTAATGAGCGTGCAGACCGTTATTTAAAATTATTGAAAACTGGTAAAGCACTAGAAACACTAAAAAGTAAAGGCTTAATTACTTTTGATTCTGAAATAGATAAAGGAGTTNCAGCNTACGATGCTAGTGTTTTAGTTGGACATGCAAGAAGAGCTTTTACAGCAGGACTTATTAGCGAAGAAGATNCTTGGAAAGTTATTAATTTTGCAACTCAATTGGCAAAAGAAAATTTTTCATCCTGGGAAGAATTTGCTAAAAGTTACATTTTAGGATTTACACTTGATATTAGAGATAGAAAAGACGGATACCTTGAAGAAATGTATCATTTATATAAACAAGTATTAGAAAGCCCAGAAAGCCCTTGGAATACTATTGATTGGTAATTTTTATATATGGATAATTTACGAATACAAGAAGTATTTTCAAAAGCTAAAGANGCATTAAATACTATATACAAGAAAAGAAAACGCATGTTATTTTATCAAAAAATAATGTGGATTATAACAGGATTGTATTTTATATTAATGCTATTGAAAATTGGGGCTACTTATTTTCCAAATTCAGAAAATAGTTTTTTTGCCTTTTTTAATCAATTTCAAGCTACACAAAATAATTCTTACACGAATATTTATCCTCTTGTGGGTTTAATTGCTTTATTGTATCCAACTACATTTATATTTGCAAGATCATTTCAAAAATTTAAAATAAAAGAAATGAATACCATTTCAAAAATGGTAAAAATGCTATTCCCGAAGGTAGAGTTTACTCAAGG
>JGI24724J26744_10001223_pt1 | contig 17719 bp, 13 predicted proteins | sample Cruoilmetagenom7_FD_26744 | JGI IMG/M metagenome (IMG submission 26744) | reverse complement strand
GTAGCTCGAAGATCAACAAGTTCAACGAGGCTCACGATACGTTCGTCTATATCAAGGAAAGACATATGGCAGCCAGCGCATCCGGCCAGCCAGTCACTTGCTACGGTTGGTTTTGCCATTATTTGCTCCTACGGTTAACTGAGATTGTTACAGGTGCTGGTGTAACTTCCAATAATTTTTTCCAATCCTGTTGTTTCTCGACTTTCAATACGGCTGCCAGTTTTGACAGTGATTCTTTACTGGAAATAACTGCTTCTGGTGATACTAAAGCTGTTTTCGCTTCGAATATTTGGCCATCTGAATTAATGAAATGTCCACTTTGTTCAAGCCAATTTTGCACAGGGAACACGATATCCGCATTTGCCGTCAAAGGAGAAACATAACTACTGAAGATGATCGAGAAAGGTGCTTTCTCAAATTTCTTTGAAAAGCTCTGTGATAAGTCCTCATCTCCAAGGGCCATTAGAATCAATTCTGAACTGTCCATAACTAAGGTACCGTTGATCCCAATTACAGATGCGCCAACGCTGTTAATATTGCCTTTTGTTGTTATCAAATTTCCATTTAGCTGCTCACTCAAAGAAACTATTGACCCTAAGACTGCCGATGCGTTATCGAAACTGAAGCGGCTGCCAAAAATAAGAGCGACTTTCGTAGCAGAAGATAACATTTTCACAGCATTTTCAAGAGATGAGACATTAAGTTTAAATGATTTTGCGATTTTTTCTAAGCCACCGAAATTTTTAGCAATGAGATTTCCAATAGCATCAATAAATTCAGATTGAGAACTATTTCCAATAATTAGAGATTCATCCGCAAAGTTGTCGAAACCTGTTGGGCTTTCAGAAATTTGAATCAATTTTGCGCCTGCAGGAATTTGGCGTTTAACGAAGAAGCTCAAAACCTGGTGATCCTTGGTTGTATCTTCACCAATGACAAGGTAGCAATCGGCGTCTTTTATTTCACGTATTTTAGATTCAAATGCCTTACCCGAAGATTTTGCGAAATCGAATGTGGCTGAGATTGCAGCGAATTCTTCAGTTGTCGTGATTGATTTCGCATCGTACGCAGCACATATGGCTTTAAACTCATTCAGTGCTTCCATAGATAATCGCGTTGACGCTACACCGGAGAGTTTTCCTTTGCTGGATACCATCTTTTCAGCAGCGGCAGAAATAGCATCATTCCAGGTGGCGGGTTTTAATTTCCCATTGGTGCGAATCATGGGTGTTAATAATCTTTCTCGTTCTTCAAGCATTGGATGGAATCGACCGACATCACAAAGAACTCCACCGCTCATCTCGGCATCCCAATCACCTTCAATGCGTACCAGGCGGTTATCGCGCGTGAGTACATCAATCCCACAACCAATACTGCAGCCAAGGCAGATCGTCTTGGTTGTGTCTAATTCGGTTTCCTTCCCCTGGTATGCACTCCATCGGTCTATCAAAGCGCCGGTTGGACATACTTGTAAGCAAGTCCCACAACCGATACAGGAACTCTCCCCAAGCGGTAATCCAAGGTCCGCTACCAGTGTGCTTTCAGCACCACGCTCTTCAAAGCCAAGTGTGAAATTGCCGACTAACTCACCGCACGCACGCACACACTGGCGGCAAAGAATACAGCGATTATGCTCAAGAATTATGAATGGATGAGAAGCGTCAACCGGATAGGGCTGCCAATTTGGCATGATAGGCCAGTGTGTCATACTCTCATCGTAGGCTGAATTTTGTAGATCACAATCCCCCCCGCTTACCTGGCAGGATGGGCAGAAATGATTACGCTCACTAAAAATCATTGAAAGAATAAATTTCCGTGCATCGTGAACCTTTTGAGTATCAGTGTGTACAACCATATCATTACCAACTGGTAAAGTGCAGGATGGCTGCAATGTTTTTGTGCCTTCAATTTCTACCAAGCACATGCGGCAGCCGCCATAGGGGGTGAGTTCAGGATGATCGCATAAGGTGGGAATCTCAATTCCGAGTTTGCGGGCAGCATTAAGAACAGTGGTCCCCTTTTCTACCTCAGTTGTTTTTCCGTCGATTGTAATTTTTACCATGATTACTCTTCTCCCAATTGATTCGGTGTTGGAGATTTCCCGCTCATTGCGCAAACTCCAGCAGGACATTCTTTTTGGATAATATGTGCTTCAACTTCAGCACGGAAATGTTTTAAGATATCTCTCAATGGAGAACCAGCTGTTTGGCCAAGGCCGCAATTAGACATTTCATATAACCATTTGCTGATATCTTGGAGATCGTTAAGATCTTTCTGAGAGCCAAGCCCTTCTGAGATTCTTGATAAAATTTGGTAAGCGCGCTGATTACCGATCCGACAGGGGTTGCATTTCCCGCAGCTTTCAAAACGGAAAAAATTAAGCAATACTTTAGCGAGATCAACAACGCAAGTTTCATCGTTGCAGATCAGGAGTGCCCCAGACCCCATGGAAACACCAGCTTTGGTGAATGAGTCAAAATCCATAGGTACATCCTGCAGATCAGCCGGAATAATTGAGCCACTTGAACCACCCGTTTGTGCTAGCTTGAACACAGCATTGTTTTTCATTCCTTTCGCATATATCGAAATCACTTCGCGAAGGGTAATTCCCATGGGCACTTCTATTGAACCGGTTGTGTTAACATTGCCCAGGATNGTAAATACCTTTGTTCCAGAGCTCGAGGGGGTTCCGAATGATCTGAACCATTCCGCGCCATTTCTAATGATCGGGGCAACATTAGCAAGGGTTTCGACATTATTTACCAGGGTTGGCTTATCCCATAATCCATTGGTGGTCGGATAGGGTGGGCGGGGACGCGGTTCGCCTCTTTTTCCCTCAATCGATTCTATCAATGCGGTTTCCTCGCCGCAGATGTACGCGCCAGCTCCTGCATGGATATGCAGATCAAATTTGTGCCCGGAGTTGAAAATGTTTTCTCCAAGGAAACCCATTTCCTTCGCTTGCTCAATTGCATTCAATACACGAGTTTGCGCGAGCTTATATTCACCTCGGATGTATATATATCCCTCATCAGCACCAACAGCATAACCGGCAATAATCATAGCTTCGATAATGCTATGAGGATCACCCTCGAGAATTAACCGATCTTTAAAGGTGCCGGGTTCGCTTTCGTCTGCGTTACAAATGACGTATTTTTTNTCAGCTTTTGTACTAGCAACAAAACTCCATTTTGCACCAGTTGGGAAACCTGCCCCCCCTCGTCCGCGAAGGTTGCTTTCTTTTAAGAATGAAATAACTTCATCGGGTTTCATTTCCGTTAGTACTTTGCCCAGTGCAAGATAGCCATCATGGATGATATAATCTTCGATTGAACCAGGATCGATTATTCCTGCTCGTTTAAGAACAATTCTCTGTTCTGTGGGAATGGTATCTTTTCTAATGGAGTGCTTAGTTTTCATTGTCAACTCCTTTTACTCGTATTTTTCCAGGATATCGGGGATTTGATTCGGAGTTATATTGCCATATATATCCTCATCAACCACTATCACCGGACCGACACCGCAAACACCCAAACAACTTGTTGTAATCAACGTCCATTTACCATCGCTGCTTGTTTCGCCGGGTTCAATTTCCAACTCTTTCTTAAGGGTATCAAACACTTCACGACCACCAACAACATGGCAGGGAGCACTCTCACAAAACTTGATCACGTGCCGCCCTGTTTGCCTGGTAAAGAACATATGATAAAAAGTGGCAACGGAATAAAGTTGGCTCTGTGGTAAGTGTAAGCGTGAACTGATCTGTTCCATCGCCTCTTTGGGAATGAATCCGATCTCTTGATTTACTTTCATCAGGATAGGAATCAATTCCTCCTTTTTACTGTGGAACATATCCACCGCTACATTTGCGATTTCAATAAAATCCCGGTCATTTTTCAATTTTACTGTCATGCAACTTCCTCCTTTATTAATAATGAGCCTTTTTCAACGCATTATGGGGCATCACAAAATGAAATGTATGAATGAGAATATGATATTATTTGCCCATAAAAGATGATATTATCCGATATCAGCTCACTTTATAATTGAATAACGTTATCCTTGAAGATATTTCCTTCAACCACGTGAGATTTCATAATATTCTTGGCAATCTCTGGGGATACTTTCCCATAAGATATTCTCTCAGATCCGCCTCTTACAACCTGGAGAATCGGTTCTTGTCCGCAAAGGCCTATACATCCGGTTTGAGTAACACTCACATTTTCAACCTGGTTTTTCTCGACATAGTCCAAAACAGCTTTCATTATTTCGCGAGCGCCAACAGCAATCCCGCATGAACCCATACCGATAAAAACTTGCACATAGCCGGCAGTTTTCTTCATCTTGAGTTTGGCCAGCGATTCTTTCCGGAATATCTTCAGATCTTCTAAACTATTAATCACATCCATCTTGTCTCCTGGTTAAGTAAGATAAATTATCTTTTCATTTTTCCTGATAGGATAACAAATAAACTATCGGGTTTTGGTTTATATGTTTCAAAAATAGAAATTTACTGATTAGTTAATACGAAGTTATACTTTGGGCCGATTTGAAAATTNTCAGGTTGTATTTGTGTCATTCAAATATCGCTATAAATTTCTATTCAAAACCACATGATTTTATCATGCTTTTATTTACGATTGACTGAATGATCTTTTTTTATAAAGNNTTACGACTGAACAAAAGCAATAGCTGCTTCATCTGNTTTTTGAGTAGTCATTACAACTTGAGGGATACAGATCTTGGTTAGCAAGACCGCATCTGGTTAAATGGATGCTGACAGATTGCTCATCAGATCGGCACCACAGCCGCCTTTTATCATGCGAGTAAGATCGCTTGATTTTGTTAATAAATTTCCATCAGTAATTTGGATTAATTCTTCGATATTCATCGCAATTGAAATATTATCTATGTGTCATTGAAATATGAAAACAATTCTATGTTAAAATTTTTTGACCACCAGAAAGAAAAAATATGAAAAACATCATTCAGCCTGTAAAGGGAACACGTGAATTTTACCCGCCTGAAATGGCAATTAGAAATTGGCTTTATGAGAACATCCGAAAGGTTTCTGAATCATTCGGATATTCGGAATATGACGGTCCTTTCCTGGAGTCAATTGATCTTTATGTAGCGAAATCGGGGGAAGAATTAGTTAAAGAACAATCATTTGTTTTTCCTGATCGGGGTGGGAATTTGATCACGTTACGGCCTGAATTAACTCCCAGTTTGGCGCGGATGGTTGCTCAAAAACAGCATCAGTTGATATACCCGCTGCGCTGGTGGTCATATGGGCCTTTTTGGCGGTATGAAAAACCCCAAAAGGGGCGAACACGAGAATTCTTTCAATGGAATATAGATCTAATAGGCTCAAAATCTCCTGAGGCGGATGCCGAATTAATTGCAATCTGTGCTGAATTCTTCAAGCGAATAGGATTATCTCCAGAAAACATAAAAGTACTTATCAATGACCGCAGGCTGATGGATCACAAATTGTCGGAAATTGGTATTGATACTTCATTAAAAAAGAAAGCCTTAAACATAATTGATCGCCAGGACAAAATGGACCACGAAACATGGAAGGCGTATGCACTAGACAATGGAGTAACGGAAGAACAATTTAATGGTTTAAGAAAGATTCTTGAAAACGATGGCCTCTATCAGGAGTCAACTGAACTTCAGAATATATTCAGTGCGCTGGAAATTTTAGGTGTTAAAGAATATGTGAAATTCGATCCGAAGATAGTCCGAGGTCTTGATTATTACACGGGAGTTGTTTTTGAAGCCCGTGATAATGGAAAGATCACACGCGCCATCTTGGGGGGGGGGCGGTATGATGATCTCGTAAAAGATGTTGGAGGGGAACCACTGACCGGTGTGGGTTTTGCGATGGGAGATGTGGTCCTTCCGATCATATTGGAACAATATGGATTATTACCCGGCCTGCAGGTAAATCCAACACAGATCCTTGTAACAATCTTCGATGAAGAATTAATANCTGTTAGTCTTTCCATAGCTGCAGATTTACGAAAGGCAGGTTTTTCGGTGCAGACTTATCCCGAAGCATCAAAAATTGGCAAACAGCTAAAATATGCTGACCGGTGCGCTATAAAATTCGCGCTCATTATTGGCCCGGAAGAAAAAGAGCAGGGAATTGCACAAGTAAAAGATATAAGGACCCGAGAACAGTCGAGCGTCCCAATAGATGAATTAATAAACTATTTTAAGGGCCTGCTTGCCGAGTAATCGATAGCATGTTAAAATCAACACTACATGGTGGCTGTAGCTCAATGGCAGAGCACCTGTCTGTGGAACAGGATGTTGCGGGTTCAACCCCCGTCAGCCACCCCTAGAAATTGGGGGTATGGGAGTTCTTTAAGGCTTTTTACTGTGGTAGCAAACTGACTCTTAATCAGAAAGTTCTTCAATCTTTCCTACATGATCTTGATATAATGGAGCATAGATTATTGTAATTTACTAACCGCCATATATGGTAAAAAGATTATAAAAACCATGAAAATTACCATCTGTATGGGTATTGTTACATAATGGTAGGCTAGGAGACACATAATCGGTAGGTTTGTGGACTCATAATAATCAGTTTCGGGTTCAATTCCCCGGTGCGTTATGTTCCTATTTATATATCAAAGGGTTCCTATGATTAGTCACAGAAAAATTCCCAATCTGATATATCACTACTCTTTTTTTATCTTTACCATCTCATCTCCTTTATCCAACTTTTGACCTTTGGTAATTTCGATCTTCTCAACGAGACCTTTGAATGGCGAACGAAATTCCATCAGCATTTTCATAGATTCAAGGATAACAAGCACCTGGTTTTGTGCCACAGTGTCCCCAATAGCAATTTTTATATCCATTACCACACCTGGAATGGGAGCGGTAATGTCTCCTGAATCACCTTTTTCAGCACTCTTATTGTGGGGGCTTTTTTCCGGTTCAATAATCGCGTCAACCTGTAATCCCCGTGTTGTGATTTGGTAGGAACCATCATCATGGGATTTTATATGGAATTCCCGTTTTCCTTCATCTTTTTCGACCATGAACAAGCCATTCTCATTTAAAAAATGGATGCCTGCATAGTATGGTTCACCATCGATATAAATTTTCTCACCGTCAATTTCAATGAGATATTCTTTATCGCGAAGATATACTATGTATTTTTCCATATAGGGATTAGAAATTGCCTGTCATTTGTTCCCGCCAGGCAATACCTTGCCATTGGTTTGCTGACTGTATCCTCTGTTGAATCTTTTTCTTTCTCATTTTGTGAATGAATAGTGTTGCTGCTACAGCGGTTTCTTTTTCCAGATTTTTCAGATCCAATGGTACGCTGGGTTGGAACGATTCAAGATACATTGTATCTACCTGTGAAGAAAGAAAGGCTTCGCTGCGCACCACTTCCCGTAAATAACCCAGATCCGTTGTCACTCCCACGATCTGGAAATCATCTATTGCGTTGATCATACGTCGAATAGCTGTAGAACGATCTTCTCCCCAAACTATCAATTTTGCGATAAGTGAATCATAATCCGGTAATACCCACATACCTTGGTAGAGGGCAGAATCCACACGGATACCGGATCCACTAGGTTCGTTGAGGTATGTAATCTGGCCGGAGGTGGGCATGAATGACTGCTCTGGGTCCTCCGCAATTACCCGGGCTTCAATCGCAACTCCGCGTATATCGATTTGATCCTGCCGCAGGGTTAGACATTCACTCGCCACGAGGAGAAGCTGCGTGTTGACTAGGTCTATGCCGGTGACCATTTCTGTGATGGGATGCTCAACCTGAATTCGGGGATTGACTTCGATAAAGTAGAAATCGTGATTATCGTCCATTAAGAATTCGACCGTTCCGAGACTGCGATAGTTAAGCGCCAGGCCGATTTTACGGGCAGCCTTATATAAACGATCTCGGGTTGTTTTGTCCAAGCCGGGGGCGGGTGACTCTTCAATGAGTTTCTGATGGCGCCGCTGAATTGAACATTCCCTTTCACCAAGGATAAGCACAGCCCCTTTTCCATCACCTAATATCTGTATTTCGATATGGCGGGCAGGGCGAATGAATTTCTCTATATAAACCTGGTCATCCCCGAAGGCGAGTTTGGCTTCCTGACTGGCAGAAGATGCCATACTAATCAGCTCATCGCTGGTTTGGGCAATACGAATCCCGCGCCCACCACCACCAGAAACTGCTTTTACCAGGACGGGATAACCGATTTTGGTTTTAATTGTCTCAAATACCTGCTTGTCTTCTGCGTGAAATTCACAACCCGGCAGAATAGGAACGCCAGCTTCACGCGCGATCCTCCTGGCCGCAACTTTATCCCCGGTGAGCGCGATAGTACTGGGGTATGGACCGACAAAAATGAACCCGGCTTTTTCAACCCGCTCAGCAAAAACAGGATTCTCAGACAAGAAACCATAACCAGGATGGATTGCGTCTGCGCCAGATTTCCGTGCTGCGGAAAGAATGGCGTCGATTGATAAATAAGATTCTGAAGCGCGAGTTGGGCCGATATATATTGCCTCGTCGGCATAACGTGTATGGAGCGCTTCACGATCGCCCGCGGAATACACAGCAACACTTTGAAAGCCCAGATCACGGCACGCATGAACGATGCGAACAGCGATCTCACCACGATTTGCAATTAGTATTTTCATCGAAATTCCTTTCTAAAGCGGAATATTTCCATGCTTGCGAGCAGGAGTTTTTTGGCGTTTATTCTTCAATGTATCCAGTGCATCAATGATGCGAGATCTGGTTTCGGCTGGGAGAATGATGTCATCTAAATACCCGTTAGAAGCAGCAATGTAGGGATTGGCAGTTTCCATCCGATATTGATTAGTTAGCTGTGTACGCAGTTTGTCGGGTTTTTCAGCAGCAGCCAATTCTCTGCGATAGATAATGTTGACAGCACCTTCTGGACCCATGACGGCGACTTCTACATTCGGCCAGGCGAAATTGATATCCCCGCCCAGGTGTTTTGAACTCATTACTATATATGCCCCGCCGTACGCCTTGCGCAGGATAAGGGAAACCTTGGGAACCGTCGCTTCGGCATAGGCGAAAATCATCTTGGCGCCGTGGCGAATGATGCCGCTGTGTTCCTGGTCGACACCGGGAAGAAACCCGGGAGTGTCAACAAGAGTCAGGAGCGGAATGTGGAACGCGTCACAGAAGCGGATGAATCGTGCCGCTTTATCGGATGAATTAATATCAAGAACACCCGCGAGTACCAAGGGTTGGTTCGCGACTATCCCGATGGGGTGACCGTCCATGCGTGCAAGACCAATAATAATGTTCTGGGCATAGCTTTCCTGCACCTCTATGAAATCGCCATCATCAACGATCTCCTGTATCACTTCACGCATGTCATATGGTTTTTGCGGTTCTACCGGGACAACCTCTTCCAACGCATCAGTTTCGCGGTGAGCGTTATCCGATGGTGGTATGTACGGGGGCGGGCTGAGATTATTGGATGGGAGATACGATAGCAACCAGCGGATATGCTCGAAAACCGCATCCTCATCATCAGCGATGAAGTGCGCTACTCCGCTCTTTTCGACATGCACCGGCGCACCGCCCANTGTTTCAAAGTCAACATCTTCATGGGTGACCGCCTTGACAACANCCGGACCTGTAATGAACATATTTGCAGTGTTTTTTACGATGAAAATGAAGTCGGTAAGCGCTGGAGAATAGACAGCCGCACCAGCACATGGGCCAAGGATCGCGGTTATCTGTGGGACAATGCCAGAAGCGCGCATATTACGTAGGAAAATCTCACCGCAGGCAGCCAGAGAATTGACACCCTCCTGAATACGAGCACCGCCGGAATCGTTGAGACCAATCAATGGCGCCCCATTTTCGATTGCAAGATCCATGATCTTTGCAATTTTCAATCCATGGCTCTCACCGAGTGAACCACCCATGACCGTAAAATCCTGAGCGTAAATATATATAACACGTCCATCTATTTTTCCCCATCCGGTCACAACGCCATCGGTTGGCGGGTGTGATTTTTCCATACCGAACCGTGCGGAGCGGTGCGTACGGAACATATCAACTTCGCGGAAAGTGCTGTCATCCAACAGCTTATCTATACGCTCCCGGGCGGTGAACTTACCTTTTAAATGCTGTGCCGCCTGACGTTTTTCCCCGCCACCCATGCGGGCATTCCGCCGCATTGATTCAAGACTTTGTGTATCGCTCTTTTGATTGGCCATGTTATTTACCTAAACACCATTGTTCTTTCTTTATCCATTAACCCGAAACCCGCCAGTACGGTTTACGTTTTTATCCAAAAAAACTGGAAAAATCTATCAAGTTTCAGATTCACATTTATAAGAGTAAAATCGCGGAACAGGACTGACATTGGTGAGGACAGCCGCAGATGCGACGAATCCCTTATAGGGCGAGAAGCATAAAAACCAAAAATCTTCTTTAGGGTAGATAACCATCCGGTTTAAACGCAAATCGCAGTGATGATCTAGTTCGGAAAAATCTAAGTCGGGAGCTGCGGCAAAGCCAGATCCTAACGCTTTGGCATGTGCTTCCTTTAATGTCCACAAAAGGAGGAAAGCGGATAATCTCTCCTCACCGGGGAGATGCCTAAAGAAGTAACTGTCTTTTTGAGAAAAATACTGTTTAATAATCCATTCCTTTGTGGTAATGGAATGTTCTTTTTCAAGATCAATCCCAACCTGACAGGAATTTGAAAGTGCTACTAACATAAGATTGGTTGAGTGTGTGATATTAAATGAAATAGAACATTTCAAATCTTTCTGTTTAATGAAAGGTTTCCCATATTTTCCATAAGAAAGTTCAATCGCTTCAGGAGATAAGTATTTATATATTGACAGGATATTCCTTAATGCGAACCGAGCAGAACGGAACCTTCCCCGCCTCAACGGGTCAATTATCCTGGCTGCCCTTTCCCGTTCATCAGTGCTGAGGATTTTGGCGGCATCCTGATGAGACGCAATAACCTTCAGATCTACTTTCCAGATGTGAACATCGCCGGGTTTGATGGAAACTCGATTGGGAGGAATTTCCCAGTTAAATGGATGCGAAATTGATTTGCTCTTATTAGAGAAATTTGTTTTGGTTATCATTTCCATAATGACTCCTGCAGCTGCGGGTAATATGTTTCCAATTTTGATGGGAAAGAGAGCCCTTGTAATTTCAATCCTTGGATACGAGAACGATATATGCATCCCTTGAGGAGCTGCCAGGCGATATCATCCACATGACGATTGGTGTGATCTTCCAAATACGTTCCCTGTACCCATTCATTAAAAGCCCCCATAGAAGGACCGCACCAAATCTGGTAGTCCATTTTTCTTTCTTCCACCCCATCACGCGACCAGCGGGAGGCCATCCCAAGATACCAGCGGAATATGAGGGCCATTTTCTTTTTTGGGTTTTGAGCTGCTTTGGTAATTTGGTCGGTGTTGCGTTGTTCAAAGAAGGCAACAGTATCCTGCCAAATATCTTCTATTTTTCGATTGAAGATCTTGCTTTCCAGGTCTTCGCGAACAGTGATAGGAATTTCCTCAATTCCATTGAAAGTGGTATAGAGGTCATACAGTTTTTGCGCCCGCATGGGAAAGAAACTGCCTTTTTTAAGGACTTGAACTCTTGCACCCAGTTCAAACATATCAGCGGAAGGGGCCATTGATACATCGGCCATCGCGGCCTGAGACAGTAATTTACGGGTATGCTCAGACGCACCTGATTCAACACAAGATTGGTTGATCGAGCCGGTAACAACAAAGGCAGCACCCATCATGTATGCTCCCAGAACCGACTCGGGCGTGCTTATACCTCCGGCTGCACCTATACGGACCGGGTTTTTAAATTGATACTGCTCCTGAAGTTTGTCACGTAGAGCGATTATGCTGGGTAGCAAGGATACAAGGGGCTGATTATCGGTGTGACCACCAGAATCTGCTTCCACAGTGATATCATCTGCCAATGGGACATTGCCAGCTAAATTGGCCTGTTCGCGTGTAATTTTCCCTACAGCAACTAATTTCTGCAGTATCTTTTCTGGTGCAGGACTCAGAAAGAGTTGCGCGACTTCTTTGCGGGAAATCTTTGCGATGATATGATTATTAATCTCGATGTTACCGGTTTCATCGCTTGTTAGACCAGCTGCCCGGAATTGAATTAGCGCGGGAGTGAGCTGGATATAAGCAGCAGCTTCGACAACACGCACGTCATTTTCCAAAAATGATTCGACGGTATGCTGTTCTACATCGGGTTCAAAAGGATTGTGGAGTAAATTAAACATGTATGGAGCACCTTGCAATTCTGACTGGATCGTTTTTATCGCTGATGCCAATCGGTTTAATGAAAGGCCGCCGCTGCCAAAAGAACCCATTAACCCGGATCTCCCAAGCGCAACAACCAACTCTTCCGATGCGATGGCATTTGCCATTCCACCCGCATAATAAGCAGCTTTTACTCCATACGTTTCACAAAAAGAAGGGTCACCTAATTGAGAGGTGGAAATGGGCGGCAGCCAAGCAACCACATTTCCTTTTTTCACTTCAGATATCGATAAATTTCCTGAAGTGGTAACACCGACTCCATCCTTTTCTCGGACGGCGATAATTGGTGATTCAAAATTATGTAGACAATTCCTGATACCCTGCAGATCAAAAACTAAAGCATCAGAGTCACCTTTCCAAGAAAAGCTGGTTACTGAGGTGTTCGCATCGATTACTATATTCTTATCAAGAACAGTTTCCATAATCACCCTTCTCTTACTGTAAAGGCTATATTATTAAACGCGTAGATCCTGGACCCATCTACCTGAAAATCGGCATCAGCAGAAATAAAAATAGTCGAATCAAATACTTGTACTTCTTTCAGATGAATTTGATAATTGATCAAATGGTTAGAAGGAATGACCTGCCCCCGATATTTCCATACAAATGGATCATTTCCCGTAAAATCCAATACTGGGTTTGAGAATTTCACATCATAACGTTGATACCTGACAAATGCCCACAATCCTTGCATAACTGACTCCAGGCCTAATGAGCCGGGCATGACCGGGTCCTGGAAAAAATGATTGTTGTAAAACCATTCATTTCCCCTGAGATGTTTTTCACCGCGGACGATCCCTTTTGAATATCTCCCGGTGTTTTCATAAAANCGGACCGAATCGACTAANCATAGATGTTTACTTTGCAGAGAATTTGTTTGTAAAGTAAAGNCACCTTCCTTGTTTTGATCCTGATGAGTTTTTACTGTTCTTGCTTCCGATGCCAGATTTGGATTTTCCCGATAATCAAGACCGGCCTGCTGTTCCATGGCTTCCTGGCTGAAATAACCAAACGAGGATTCACCAGCTAAAAATACTGATGCATCTACAGATAATTCAAAGGTGTATTCTTGGATGTGCATTCCGCCACTGGAAAAAGATTTCAGGAAAGCTGCGTGGTTGGTTATCGTCCTGCCGGATAAATCCGGGCAATCCCGGAAGGTGATCTCCCCATCCAAATTGCGAAACCTGTTGTTTTCGGCAGGCAACTCCAAAGAGGTCCCTAGATAGGCGGAAAGGATCCCGCACGGCTGAAGGGCGATTTCCATAAGGATCGACAGAGGCAAACCACTATATATATTTTCCTGGAGGAACCAGGAATTACTCGGCACGTCAAATTCAGAAACAATAGACGCCGGTGGTTTTAGAACCTTGCGTTCCCCGACGATGGAGATAATCCTGTCGATCATTAATAGGTCGCCATTTGGAATTCTGGGCGACCTGCGTTGATCGAGAATCGCAAAATCAGGCCCGAAACATTTCGCAATTGATCCAGTTCCAAATTCACGCAGCTGGGCTTCGGAGATGAAAGGATTTTGAATTGATTTAGATTGGCTCGGAGCCTCGCGCAGCCTAATTTCTGGAGACATTGTGTGAATCGTCAGACTTTGCCCTTTGAGAAACTCATGGTGAAGGGAATTTGATCGGGAAATATTCTCATTCAGGATCGAGAGAATTCTAAAGATGTGGTCATCTTTTTTGACGGATTGAAGAATAGGTTGATTATTAATAGCTTGTCTGCGATTATCATAAGACGCTTTATTATTCTCTCTAATCATGTGAAATACTCCGCAGCGGATCAAGGTTGAGTGAAACTTTATGGCTAATCAGTCGCGCGAGGAGGCGCAGAATGGATATATGGTCACTGACATTATTGTGATTGATCGACATAGTCGCATGCGGTTTTCCTTTAAGTGTCGCTCCCACCCATTTTGAGCAATTGCTGCCAGCGCCTAGTTCAATGAAAATGCGCGCTCCATCCTGATAGGCCAGGTTAATTAGTCGGGGAAAATCAACCGGGTTGGTCAGCATCTTTGCAAATGAATGCGCGATTGATNCTGATTCATATTCCAGTGGAGANTAATTCGCGGCGGAATAGACCGGAATGGTGTGCCTATTCTCCACTGGCCAGTTATGCAGTCGAACGAATCCATCATATTCGGAAGCGACTGGATCACAGTGAATGGCATGATGATAGGGTGCTTGTAAGTGCATGCATTTGACAGTATCGGCAACTCGACGGCAAGCATCCTTTTCCCCACCAATCACAACCTGGCGGGGCGTATTGATGTGGGTGATATACACACGATCTTCATCACTGATCGCACTTTTCACTTTTTCAGGAGATGCCATGAGGACATAATTCGCCCAGATTGAAGCGCCATTCTTTTTATCTTCTTTGGGGGGCATTTTCCAGAATTGACGAATTGCTTCCTGAGACCCCGAGACCTTTGAATGAAAAATTGGGGAAACCTCGAGGGAAGTACGCATTGCATCTGCTTGCTTCCAAATCCCCATGGCAAACATCATACTATCTTCACCCAGACTGTATCCAAATGCAGAATCAGACCTAACCTCAAAAATGTCACGGAGAATCGCGGTTAAAAGAAATGAAAAACAAACACCACTAGTGATCATCTTGATTGGATGACTATTTAAATGATCCTGGAGCTTAGCTACTTCATTAGGAGATGCATTAACGGGATAGATTACTGATTCGTTGATTGAAGTCGCGGGATCTGCTGTGATAGTCTGCAGCTTTTCGTGTAAATCGGGGAATAGGTAAAAAATCTCGCTGCCCATTCCAATGTATGAACTGAATGCACCGGGATAAACGAAGNNAATCTTCTCGTTAGGNCCCAAGGGGTTGGGTGTGAAATAACTGCCGTTTGGCGTTTGCCAATCNTTCCCNTTTTCAAATGATTTTATGATACCGGATTGAGCCCTCTCAAGCTCATTAATCAAATCTTGCCCGGACTCTCCCAATACTACCAGCACATTTCTTACGGTTCTTTGCTCCCCAACTATTTTCAGAGATTGGTTGGTGATTTCTTNTAAGTCTTCATTATCAGACAAGATTGAGATTAACTCTTTTATTTTTTGGACTCCACTTTCGGGTTCATCGATAAGAACGGGNAGCAGATAATATCCAAAATTCATAAAGGACTCGTGCGAATTNCGATTGAATTGGTGATTTTCCTCGATAGATATTTTTTCGGAATTGTGCTGAATAAAAACGTGTTTCTGATTCCCATCGAATGAGGAGGAAAACCAGGGATGAATAGGTACACCAGAAACATCCCTGGCCGAAATTCCATCACCAGGACTGTTTTGTAGCAATGAAAAGCGTGATTTATAGTTTAATTCCAAGATGGAACCTATCAACCTGATTACCGGTGCATGTTGAAAATGCGTAAATGTTTCATTAAAAAATTCCACAACATATGTTTTCGTGACATCTAATATATTCTGGCAGTCTTCACCGGCAGCATGGTCTTGTATATTTNCGATCAACAGAGACGCGTATCTATCCTCAACTGCACTGTTGAGGGAGAAAAGTAGACTTCCAACGCCAATACTTGTTGATTGATCAAGGTTATGCATGCTATATTTGAATGGACTGATGAGGGCAACGTGCTGGCTGTTTTTTTCATCAATGAGGGAGATTGCGTGATGTATTGCATCTGGGAAGTGCCCCGACAATACTTCAAAGTGGTCCAGAACTAAACCCAGCTCCTTTTTTACTTTTGTTGATATTCTTGATGCGGGGAGATCCTTGAAAATCGACCTATTAGTATTATCAAATGGATTGTGAAAGAGTATGGAAAGCGATGCATTGTTCGAAAGAGAGCCCTTTTGATCGTTGTAACAGACATTTTTTACGCTGGCAGCCAATTGATGCAGAAACAGATCCGCGTTATTTTCTAATTGATGCTCAGTCTCATTGCATATTTCCCTGGAATTTTTGTTTCCTTTACCGGACACAAGAAAGTGATTGAATGCTTCCAAATTTGGGCAAAGATGCGTATAAACATCCATACCTGTAATTGCGTATACTTTTTGTGATTGGTAAGTGTGATCATTCATAGCAGCTACCAGTGCGGCATAAAAGCTGGGAAAGCCTAAGGATTCTTCCTACTGAAGAATTTTTTTAGATGTTTGCTGACCGTTCCTTCAAGGCCAGATAATTTAAAAAACTCAGACCCATTTTCATCCTGTACCAAGATATCTCCCACAACCGCATTTTCATTGTGATAGGTCACATCCAGGATGACATAAACAGACTCGTCGAATGGAACCACTTTATAGTTATCCCATTGATGCAAACGTGATGGCAGGCACGGCGCATCGTAGAATTCCTGTGTCCAAACAAGCAAACTTTGCACAGCGGCATCGTTGATGAAAGGATTGGTGCTGCGGACCGGAAATTGACCTTGCACGCGCGTATCCATCTCAGGGAGATAAACTCTTGTTATCACTCTGTTTTCATTTATTTGAAGCAGCTCCTGGATGCCTTGGAATGCAGGACCATGAAAGAGTGTTCCATCCTGGTAAAAATCAATGCCTGGCTTGAAAGAAGATTCATCTAAGCTCATTTGACTGACGGGTAAATGAACTGGTTGTCGGGTAAGTCCTTGGCCAGGATTACCCGTCCGCTGTAATGGAATATTACCCGGTCCTTCTTTCCCTCACTTGTAACAAGGACATCATAAATTCTCTTAGTTCCATTTGACCCAGCAATGGGTTTCAATTTCAGATCGTAAAGACGGGTATCGTTATTGAATGTGAGCCCTTTTAATATTTTGAAATCTTCCATGCGGAAAAAGGTGTAACCAGGATTGAAAGACAGACATGTATCCGCAAGCCAGGCGGCCGCGCAGGTGGCGGGAAGGACAGCTTGTGCGCCTATGCAATGATCATTCAGGAAGGGATTATCTTTATGGTCAATTTGGCGCTGAATAGTGATCGCGGCGGGTTGTTCTCCACCGAAATCTTTACCCACGTCTAATGGATTTCCTACAACAATTTGCGGGTTGGTATCAGCCTTTTGAGTCAGTTCATCTATTAAGGTCTTGACCCCAAATTCAGTTGTGATTAGCTGAATGTTCCTCTCTTTGAAAATTTTCTTTAATTTCGACGATACCATTCCGGAGTCCCACGGTCCCCAATTAATTGAAATTACACGGCAATCAGGAAGCGATTCTTGAATGATGTGGGCGGATTTGTTAAGAACCTCATTGGCAATGGCATAGTCGGTTTGGCCAACGTTTCCAAAAAAACCCGCTACAGAGGAGAACAGGACTAGGAACTTAAGCGATTTTGAATCAACCACATGCAGGATATTCTTTAACCCATTGATC
>JGI24724J26744_10001221_pt1 | contig 17741 bp, 25 predicted proteins | sample Cruoilmetagenom7_FD_26744 | JGI IMG/M metagenome (IMG submission 26744) | reverse complement strand
GAGCAAAAGCGTGGCACCGGCCCGGGCGGCGAAAGCAGCCAGGGCACCGGTGCCAGCCGAGGGCTCCAGCAAAGTCTCGCCCTTGCGAACGGCTGCCGCCCGCACGACCATTGCCGCGAAAGGCAACGGCGTGGAAAACTGCTGCAGCCGGATCTGCTGCTCTGACCGGCGGGTTTCCGTCAGCAGCCGCGAGGCAAGCAGCTTTGCAGCGGCGATGTCATCTGCCGCGCCGTCCCCACGCAGCAGCACCTGAACAGCCGCGGCCTGCATCAGGTCATAGGCTATGCGCCAGTCCCAGGCGCCCCCGGCATCGCTGCCATGAAACGTCTCGCGCATGATGCGCGCCAGCGCTGAACTGCGCAGGGGTTGGTGGTCGACCTCCGCACCGATCTGCACGAGGGCAGAGGCGAGGTCAGTGTCGGAGATTGAGAGAGCCGGATTTGCCGGTTTGGGCTTGGACATGGGGGTTTCCTTTGGATCAGGGTTTGAGTTCCAAAGGACAAAAAGCCCGCTTTCGCTTTTCAGGGTGGCGGGGTCAGACCGCGCTGCCCCCAAGGCTTGGTCAGGACTTGGGTTCGACCTGCCGCTTCGCATCAATCAATGCCTGTGCGGCCTGCATCACCTGAACCTGAGATGTTCCGGCGCGTGCATCCTCCAGCGCGGCCTGCACCTGCGCGCAAAACCAGGCGTCATAAGAATTCGCATCAGCGGCCACGGACATACTCCTCGAGACCCATATCCAGCAGCTTGCCGAGGTCATCGGGCATGTCTGCAACGCGCACAGCAATTCGGAAACGGTGCCCCGTCAGGTGAGGCGCGCCTTGTTCATCGGTGCCGAAATCCGGCCCTTCCTTATCCGTTGGGTCCATTGCGATTTCTCCCACTTTACTATGGGTCGTTGCTACATCACCCAGCGTGGTGACGTAAACGGCAATGCCATTGTGGTCAAATCAAGTCGGGCCACTTAGAATTCGAATTCCGGAGGGGGCAGAATCCTACGTGAAGCTCAAAGCCGCCGTTCATTGAAAGCGCGGCGAAATCTGACTCAGAGCCCAACCCGGTCATTGTGATTTAATGCTGCGCGTGCACGCAGCACCAAAATGCGGCGTGAGCGAAAACCGCCATGCCGTCGCGCGGCGAGAGAAAAGGCCATTGGCGCGGCTCGCAGCAAGGATCGGGCGTCAAATTCACAGTTCGCTTAGACGAAGTGGCCATTCGGCAAAGAGCGACGTGAAGGCCTCCTCCGCGACGCTTTGCTGACCTTCAGAACTGCATGCACGCGAAATACACGCCCCGGGCACCTAGAGTCCTGGACGAGCTAACGGATTGGTCCGGTCCTCCGATAGCTTCGCGATCTCGTGATTTCTGGTGCGAACCGAGACTTCAACCGAAAGATCACTTAGGGCGCCCCGACCTCCTGAAAAACTGCCAGAGACCGGCACGACCTGGTGAATGTCCCGGCCAACTGCAACCGGCACAAGGTTCTGCGAGCCGACGCTCCGGTTGGTTGGGTCGAAGGCGATCCACCCTGCGCCGGGCAGGTATATCTCAACCCAGGCATGGGTAGACCCGGTACCTGCGGACCCGATAAGGCTGTCTTCTTGATCGGACAGGTAGCCGGAGACGATGCGAGCCCCAAGTGCAAGCTTGCGGGCTGCCTCTGCAAGCAGGACAGCGAAATCGCGGCACGAGCCCCATCCCCGGTCGAGAGTCTCGATCGGCGACTGGGTACCTTCGTCTTCGCGGCTCTGATAGGAAATCTGCTTGAACACGCCATTGCTGATGTCCTTCAGCAAAGACAGCGTGTCGGTCGGGCGTGCCATGACAAAGCCCTCGATCCATCTGGCAAGGCAGCCATCGACGTCATCGTATTGCGGCACCGTCAATGCACCTAGGTCCGTCCATTCGTCGGCGGCGTAGACAAAGGGGTATTGGGCGGCCGAGGCCGCGATGGCAAAGACCGGCCAGACTGGCGCGGTCAGTTCCACGCTGGCGCGGCTTTCGATCACCAGATGATCTGTCGGACCGTCAAAGATGGCCGTGGCGATAGCGTTGCCGGCCACATCATGCGCCCAGGTAACGGCTGCTGTCGGCGTAATGGACAGATCGTGCGAGAAAAGACGCAACTCACGCGTTTCGCGTGGACGCAGCATTAGCCTGTGCGGTCCGAGAGAGACCGCCTGACGGTATCGGTAGGTTGTAGTGTGAAGGATGTCGAGGCAGGCCAAAATTTGGGGGTCCAGTGTGTTTCGAGCAAGACTGCACGCAAGTCGATGCGGATCAGCGGCGGCGCGATGACCCGGAGCTATCGGGCACGGCGTTTCGCCAGGCGTTCAATCCCTTGCAGCGCCGACAGATCCGCTCTCCGAACCCTTCGCTCCAGAAGACAACATCGCATCTCAGGCAAGGACGTTTTCGAGGTATGTCGCCCAAGGCCCTATCGGGCGCGATGTCCGGCGCTGCCACCTCGGCCATGGCCTTGTTCGCCGTCATATCTGTTCTGCTACGAGGCACCTCCGCGAGGCTGGCGACGTTTCCGGTCTCGAGGGCATGCCTTCGTTTTCGGCAGCCTGGATTGACGCATTTTCGCGTGCTCCTTGGTGCGCCGGCTTCGGGTCCAGCTCATCCATGTCGGACTGGGGCGTCCGGAGCCCAGAATAAAGATGTCGCAGATGCGCCACGGAGACGCCATCAGCCTCCATCACGAGACGCACCATCGGATCTGCCAGCATTTCCTCGAGGAAGAAGTCGGACAACACCCTACCTGTCAGCTTGTCCCTAGCGCGTGCGTAGTCGAGGTCGGTAAGGGAAACGGTCAGGGTTCGCGCAAGCCCCGGATGCGATGTCCGGGGATGAAGCTTCACCAGGACGGAGGATTTCCAGGCTGCGGGATCCTGTTGATCCGGGGGTGTAACCAACTCCGTTTCGATCTCGTACTCTCCCGCCGGGAGAGTCTCGCTGAAGCCGGGTACAGTGAACGGTCGGGCGAACACCGCGACGGTCTTGCTCGTCAGATCTTCCATCGCTGTGATCCTCCATGTTGCTGCTGCGGGTGGCCCGCGCCCCCTTTGAGAATGGGGCGCGTGGCCTTTGTACGTCTCAAGATGTCTTGGATTTCGCTGGCGCTTCCTTGACGACGGCCTTGGGCTCGTTCACCTTGGCTGGTGCCTTTGCTGTTTCGGCAGGCTTCGGCTTCATTGCGGCCGCAGCCCTGGCGGTCAGGTCCTTGAAGGACATGTCATCGATCCTTTGATTGGCCGATGCTAAATTCCTCGTCCGTGTCGGACCGGGATACTTTGCCTCGGTATTACCTATATGGGGACTGGCTACCCGATTTACGATGGTGCACCGCAAAGGGAACAAGGTCCGTCAGGCCAATTCATCCGTCCAGACCTTGAATTCCGTTAACGTATTTTCACCGAATGTCTGGGTCAGCGGCACATCGGCGGCATCGCGCCCGCGTGCAATCAGAATTCTCGCGAACCTCGGCTTATTGTTCCGCGGGTCGAACATGTGCCATTCACCAGCGAGAAATACCTCCATCCACGCGGCGAAGTCGCCAGGCGGATGCGGGAGAGGCTCACCAATGTCGCTCAGATATCCGGTGCAGTAACGTGCCGGAATATTCATGCAGCGACACAAGGCGATAGCGAGATGGGCAAAATCGCGGCAGACGCCCTGTCGCTCAACCATCGTCTGCGATGCGGTGCGCGTCGCTTTCGCCTGCATGTAGTCGAAGCGGACATATTCGTGCACGAAATCGCAGATCGCCTGGACGCGGGACCAACCGGGTTCCGTGGTCTCGAAAAGTCGCCAGGCTTCCTCCGAGAGAAGATCAGTATCGCAATACCGGCTCCCCTGCAGGAACACGAGTGTCTCGAACGGCAGATCCTGAACCGCGTGCTGCTGCGCATCAGGAAAGACGGGATCGGGCTGGCCGGTATCGCGGAAGATGCCGTCTGTCGACAGGGTGAAGTCGCCCTCCGGAGCCAGCATGCGGGTACACCAATTGCCGAAGCCATCCCGGTAGCTTTCGAGCGGCACGCTGGGGGAGGTCACGAGATAGTCCGCGCGCTTTAGGTCACCGAAGCGCGAATAGTGCACGTTCAGCATCGCGATCATGGGCGTCTGCTGTGGAAGGCTGTAGCGCAGACGGCACCCGATGCTCACTCGCATGCCGGACGCACCGCGACGAGACACATCCGCATCACCGACCAAAGTTACACTCGCCATCGGACAGCCGATAGCCTTGGTTGCAACTCCACCGGTTTCTGGGTCGGTCGAGATAGGCGTTCTCCGGCAGATCGATGGCGATGCAACCGTCACCATAGCTGACACCATTGGCAAGGCGCGGTTCATCCTTCATCGACCGCGCTTTCCGCAGGCTCCGGTGATCCATCGACATCGAGGGCTGCCAAGCAAGCTTGCGCGATATCTCGATTTGGGGCGTCAGTTCCCGGCATGGTCGCCCAGCCCGCCGTCATGAGCGCGTCGCGCCGCTGGTAGGTCGAGGCGGCTCGGATCGTGGCCAGCGTGTCCGCCCGTGCCGGGTCGGACCGCGCCACGTCGAGGCAAACCGGTACCATGGAGGCGACGACATCGTCTCGGGACATCGCCATCGCCCTGTCATTTGCGGTGCTGCCGGTCACCCAGCCGCCCCACGAAAATCCGACGACGCCAACGAAGACAGCGCCGATCACGGCACCATAGATACCGGGCTTGAGCCATTCGGAAGTTTTCATTTCAAGTCCTCCTGAGGAGAAAGCGCCGCATCGCTGTGATCTATCTTCGTCTCGGTCGCGGCCTGATCCCGGCTCAGCGCCTCTATCAGGTCGTTTTCAGAAATCGCGCGCAACTCTGTACGTCCGGCATGGTTGCCCCTGCCGCGCACCGTCAGGTAGGTCGCCGTCCGTCGGTAAGCTTCGAAGCTCAACCCCTGGAGAAGCTCTTCTTCGACGAGAACTTCGTAATCTCCAGCCGACAGTTCGCCCGGGTATCCCGACAGGGTGAACGGGTTCGAAAACGTCACCGTCGATCTGGTCGACCGCATGTTCATCTTTGGTCACCACGATGTTGCCAGATACGTCGCTCACCACTGTTGACGGCCCCGTGAAGTCGGGGACGGACCAGTCGAACGATTTCTCCCCTTGTACCTCGGGATCGTCCAACTGGCGCTGATGCATGTTAGTCCCGGGCACCGAACCGGCTGCGACCTTCCTGGGGGCAGTCGTCCGCACTGACCTGTGTAAGGGCGGCGAGACCGACATGCGCGTATCCTTTGGAAAACAGGGGCGATCTGCGTTCCTGCAACCAAGGAATGGAATAACAATGGCCGACCCCAATGTTCTCAACCCGCACCCGCCCGAGTTTGAGCGATTTCTCTATGCGTCGGTCGGGGAGGACCGGAACGGATATGTTGTCACGGTTCTCTCCACGCTCGCGAGGCTCGGCCTGGATCCATGGAAAGAAACCGCTGAACTGGTCGCACTGGGGCGTGATGCGGCGCGAGCGCGGTTGGGAACGCTGCTTACTCGATTTCCGGACGTTCCCACGCTCGAAAGCGATCACAGCAGGGTCGCAGGAGACTTGAGCCAACTGCTTCCGGAAAGCCCGCCGTCGCAGACCCTGAAGCGAGTTGCCTCGACGGTCGCCGACGGCAGCTTGGGCAAAAGCGGGGTAATCTGGACGACACTCGCGATCGTCCTTTTACTGTATCAGGTGATGTCGACTGTCGGGTCGGGATCAGGTCCATGACCGTTTCCGCTCAGACATCGACGCCAATGGGTCATTCCGCGCACAAGACCGGGACGCTATCGCCGCGCGAACAGGGCGTTCTCTGGGACATGGAGGAACACTTCTGGACCAGTGGCGCCGACAACGCGCGGGCAACGACAGCGAACAACGCCGTCATGATCTTCCCTTTTCCGCCCGGCATTCTGCAGGGTGACCAGATATGGTCCCATCTAAAGCAGAGCACCGGCTGGCGCTCCGTCGTCATGGCCGAACGTCGCGTCACGCGGTGTCATGACATCGCCATTCTCACCTACCGGGTCTCGGCAGAGAAGCCCGATGTGCCGATCTACAAGGCGCTCTGCGCCTCTACATACCTCAACGATGACGACACCTGGCTGAGGATCTCCCACCAGCAAACCATTGTAGCCTGAGTGCCGCAGCGTCATTCGACCTGCCGCACGCGCCGGGACTAACCTGCGTCAGTGCGGCGGGGCGCCGACATTGGTTAGGTGCGATGTGCCCGCCGAATATTTGGTGAGGCATTTTTTCCGAGTACCCGAGAAGCGTGTGGGCGTGTTGAACCCGAAAGGGTCGTCATGTCGGCGCGCTTCTTATTTCTCGGAACGTCCACGAAAGGACATTCCCAATGACACCCGAACAGACAAAGACAGCCGACAAGATGAAGTCAGTGAAAGCCGCCTGGGACAAGGCACCCTCGGGCCCGAAGAAGGACTCGGCGCTGAAGCATTACCAGGCAGCTGAGAAGGCAAACACGGCGAAGAACGACGCCGAGACCAACAAGGAACTCGACGCGGCGACCCACGCCCTCGCCTGACCTTCGGTGTCTGACGTGATCACCGGGGCCGCCTGCCAAACAAGGGAGGGCGGCCCTCTCATTTCAGGAGCGGTCCGATCTGATCCAGATAGGCCGGATCGAATTCGGCAAGGTCCACCAGACGGTCATGATCATGAATCGTGACATGACCGTCCCGGAAAGTGACACGCCCGCTCTCGCGAAGCTGCCGCAGGACCCGGTTCACGTGAACCGCACTCAGACCCAGGGCATCGGCGAGGTGGTATTGCGTCAGCGGACAGTCGTACCCTTCCCTGCTTCCCATGCCGACCAACGCCAAACGCGATGCCAGCTCCAGGAGAAAATGCGCCATCCGGGCGTCCGCATCACGCCGACCAATCCCTACAAGATGCTCCACGACCATCGCCTCGTCCCTTGACGCCGCCCAGAGGATGGCGGTCGCCAAGCGAGGGGTCTGCGCGAACGCTTCCAGAAGGTCGCTGCTCAGCACTTCGGCAGCCTCGATATCGACGATGGGTTCGAAGCTGTGGTCCGAGGTGCGCAAGAGAACGCTCCGCAATCCCAGGAAATCCCCGGGCACCTGGAAATCCACGATCTGCCGCGTCCCGTCGGCCTGCAGCTTGTAGGAACAGACCCAACCCGCAGACAGAATATAGGCAGCCTGAGCTGCCTGGCCCTGATGCACCATATCGCGCCCCGCGAGAAAGGATCGACGACGCTGGTGCAGTCGTTCAAGCACGGCCAGCTCGACATCAGACAGGGCGACGAAGGCCGAAAGCTTGCGGGTCAGAGGGCTGTGTTCAACTGATGTCATGGGGCCTCCCGGAGCGTCGTGACCCAAGAGCGGAAATCGGCCCGGACACTGCTCTGGATCAGTCCAGCATAGCGAAGTTCCTGCGAGAAGTACGGATCAATCTGAACTTCAACTTCCCGCGGTTGAGGATGCACCAGAAGGAATATGAGCATGTCCACGACGAGCGAACATGCAGGCCAGGCCGCCCTATCGATCTGCGAGGCGCTCCTGCTTGCCTTGAACGATCGCGGGCTGCTGCCGGAGCACGAGATCGTGGGGGTTCTTCGCGACGCCGCCGCGACACATGAGAACGCCGTCGGCACCGACCCCGAAACGGAAAGGCACCGAGCCGTCGCAGACTTGATCAACGCGATCATTGCTGGCGGTAACTCTGTTCGGCGCTTGTGACGTCAAGCTTCAACAGTGGGCGGGAGCATTTATGGATATGCACTCATGGAAAGCAAAAAAGATATTCTTTGAGGCGCTATTGTAGAACCGCTGCTGAGCCATCATTTCAATAATATTGGCACTCGGGTATGGCGAGTGCCAATGAACTTCCGAACATCGCCATGCTCCCTTGGACATCCGAAGAAGGAGCACTTACGTGTCGTTCACTCCACTCCACGACCGGGTTCTCGTCCGCCGCATCGAAGGCGACGCGAAGACCTCAGGCGGGCTCATCATCCCTGACACCGCAAAAGAGAAGCCGCAGGAGGGTGAGATCGTCGCGGTCGGCGCTGGCGCCAAGGACGAGGATGGCGAGCGCATCGCCATGGACGTCAAAGCTGGCGACCGGATCCTGTTTGGAAAATGGTCAGGGACCGAAATCAAACTCGACTGCGAAGATCTCATGATCATGAAGGAGAGCGACATTCTCGGCGTCATGGCCTGACCCCGACAGCGACGCCGAAATTTCATTCTCAGGAGCACCCGACCATGTCCGCCAAAGACGTCAGATTCAGTACAGATGCCCGCGACCGCATGCTGAAAGGCATCAACACGCTGGCCAACGCCGTAACGATCACCCTTGGCCCCAAGGGCCGGAACGTCATCCTCGACAAGTCCTGGGGGGCGCCGCGCATCACCAAGGACGGTGTGACGGTCGCCAAGGAAATCGAGCTGTCGGATCATTTCGAAAACATGGGCGCGCAGATGGTCAAGGAGGTCGCGCAGCGCACCAATGACGAGGCTGGCGACGGAACCACGACTGCGACCGTGCTCGCCCATGCCATCGTCCGGGAGGGCATGAAGTCGGTCGCCGCCGGCATGAACCCGATGGATCTCAAGCGCGGGATCGATAAGGCCGTCGCTGCGGTTGTGGCCGAGATCAAGACCATGTCTCGACCCGTCGGCGACAGCGATGAGATCGCGAAGGTCGGCGCCATTTCGGCGAATGGAGAAGTCGCGATCGGCCGTCAGATCGCAGATGCGATGGCGAAGGTTGGCAATGAAGGCGTGATCACCGTCGAGGAAAACAAGGGACTGGAGACCGAAACCGAAGTGGTTGAGGGCATGCAGTTCGACCGCGGCTATTTGAGCCCCTACTTCATCACGAACGCTCAGAAGATGGTCGTCGAGCTGGAAGACTGCGTCATCCTGCTTCACGAGAAAAAGCTGACCTCGCTGGCCCCGATGGTGCCCTTGCTCGAAGCGGTCATGCAAGCGGACAAGCAACTCTTGGTTGTCGCTGAAGATATCGATGGCGAAGCGCTCGCCATGCTTGTCGTGAACAAGCTCCGCGGTGGGCTGAAGGTGGCGGCCGTAAAGGCACCTGGCTTCGGGGATCGTCGCAAGGCGATGCTGGAAGACCTCGCAATTCTTACGGGCGGCCAGGTCATTTCAGAAGAACTCGGTCTCAAGCTCGAGAACGTCACGTTGGACATGCTCGGCACGGCGAAGAAGGTCGCGATCACCAAGGATGACACGACGATCATCGACGGCGGCGGCGCCAAGGACGCCATCGCGGCGCGCGTGTCTCAAATCCGGGCGCAGATCGAAGACACCACGTCGGATTACGACAAGGAAAAGCTGCAAGAACGTCTTGCGAAACTCGCAGGCGGCGTCGCCGTCATCAAAGTCGGCGGGGCGACCGAAATCGAAGTCAAGGAGCGCAAGGATCGTGTGGACGATGCCTTGAACGCAACCCGAGCCGCGGTTCAGGAAGGCGTCGTTCCCGGTGGCGGTGTGGCCTTGGTTCATGCTGGCAAGGTGCTGGCGACGCTGAAGGGTGAGAACACTGATCAGGACGCCGGCATCAAGATCGTCCGCCGCGCGCTCCAGGCACCGCTGCGCCAGATTGCCGGCAACGCGGGAGTCGATGGATCGGTCGTCGTGGGAAAGGTGATTGAGAACGACAGCCCGAGCTTCGGATTTGACGCTCAGGTCGAGGAATACGGCGACATGCTGAAGGCCGGTGTCATCGACCCGACCAAAGTCGTCCGGATCGCACTCGAAAACGCCGCGTCCATTGCCGGGCTGTTGATCACGACCGAAGCGATGGTCGCGCAAAAGCCTGAGAAAACCGGTTCCCGCAGCGAAATGTCCGACATGGGTGGACTGGACGGAATGATGTAAGCGCCCGCGTCTCAAGGGCAGTGCCCTTTGGGCGCCAAATCGCAAACTGACGAAGACCAAAGACGAAAACAGCATCAGAAACAGAAATCTGGATCAGGAGGATCTGACGTGTCAAAAGGTGACAAGAAGCGCGGTAACAGAGAAGCGAAGAAGCCCAAAAAGGTGAAGGAAAAGGTCGTTGCAACAGCTGACTTCACGAAGGGCAAAACCTTGACCAATCTGGGCGAGCACAAGAAGAAATAGGTGTGGTCGAAGCCTATTCTGAGACCTGGTAGAAATGACACCGTGTTATCTTGCGTCACTCCTTCTCGACAGCAGCCGCTATCTCGTCTCAGGCCCCGCGAGGCAGCAAGTCGCTCAGCAGTTGAGGGATCAGCCTGGCGTAGCAAGCGCAACGCAGCAGGAAGCCACGCGAGTGGAGCATGAACATTTTCCGGACAGGGGATTACCCGAGCGCCTGAAACTCCAGATTAGTTGCCACCATCGATCACGGGGCCGCCTCAAAAAGCTATTCAAAGGCCAAGTTTGGTCAGTATTGCAGACATCAATGCAGCCTGCAGCATGCGTTTTCTTCGGGCTCAGTGCCGTCAAATACATGCGCAGAGACGGCACAACAAAATGGTTTCGGGCTGCAGACCTTCACTCAGGTTGTACAATCGCGCGGTCAGCGTGGTGCTGATGACTGGGCTTGGCGGGAGGATTGGAGGGCATATTATGACAAGAGTCCAACTTCCCGCAGTCACCCCAAAACACAAAGCATGGAACAAAGGGCGGATAATAGGTCAGAAACGACCGCTGCTTCCCAAACAAGTGTGGGCCATACGTGCCCGGCTCGAACTTGCGGGCTACCTACGCGATCTTGCACTGTTCAACGTTGCAATCGATAGCAAGCTGCGCGGCTGTGATCTGGTCAAACTCGCCGTGGCCGATTTGGTCAAAGATGACCGCGTTCGTGAACGGGTTTCTGTGATCCAGAGTAAAACTAAGAAGCCCGTTCAGTTCGAACTGACTGAAAACACGAGGGATACAGTCATTGCATGGGTGAGATCACCTGAGATGATCGGGTGTCGCTTTATGTTTCCGAGCCGTTTCCATGACCGCCCGCATATCTCAACACGTCAATATGGTCGACTTGTACGTGACTGGGTGACAGCAGTTGGTCTGGAACCCAGCGGATACGGTACACACTCAATGCGTCGAACCAAAGCCGCGGAGATTTAGCGTAAGACGGGCAACCTTCGCGCCGTGCAGCTTTTGTTGGGCCACACCAAGGTCGATAGCACAATGCGTTATCTGGGCGTTGAGCTAGAAGATGCGCTAAGCATCGCTGAACGAATCGACATCTGAACAAAGTTGGCGGACGCCAACAGCCGTTCTCCAATCCAGACCGTGCCCTTATGCTTTCCAACCCTGATCTCTTTTGGGTCATGGGTGGTCTCATAAATGGAGCCAGCGTCACCGACGTTGTATTTCCCACGCTAAGGGACTATGTGAGAGATACAAAAGTTGCGGTTCTCTGCGGCAAAGGCGCATCAGCCTGCCAGAGCGGTCCACAACCCTCCATCACGAAAATTCAGCTGTCACGTCCTGTAGCAGGGATCTGATGTTTGGGAAGGTTGCCGATGTAATCGCGCACGACCACGTCAATCGTGACATTTCTTCATCCGTTTGTGGTCGCGGGATACACCGATGAACTGCCCGCGGGCGACTACGAAGTGTTGGCAGACGACGAAGTCATGCAGAGCGACAGCTTTGTTGCGCACCGACGGATCGCGAGGTTTCTATTGATCAATTTGCACGCAGGAAAGTCAGAGCTGCGCGCAGTGGATCACCGAGACCTGGAGTTGGCTCTGGCGCAGGATCAGGCCAACGGAACTACAAACGCAATCAAAAATAGTGCGGCGGCGCTTTCTCCGTCAGAGGATCAAAAATGACATTTCCCGAATGGACGAAACCCGGTGCTTACGGTGCCTTGGTTGGCGCGGTTGCTGTCTCTATTCTTGGCTTTACCTGGGGCGGCTGGACAACTGCTGGCAGTGCCCAGGAGATGGCTGATAATTTTGCCGCAGAGCAAGTCACCTTGGCCATGGTGCCGGTCTGTCTGGGCCTTTCAGAAGCGGATGTGGAACGCGTTGAAAAACTGGCAACGCTTCGGGAAGCTTCCGGCTATCAGCAGCGCAATGCGATGATGGAAACCGGCTGGGCCACGTTGCCGGGCACAGATGCCCCGAGCCGGGATCTGGCAGACGCGTGTCTTGCGGAGCTTGAGTTAGATGGATCGTAAATCACAGTTAACGGAGCCGCGACCCCCGCAATCTATCACTGCCCATATCCCAGCGGACACACCAACATTCGTGGCCCTGTTTATGGGTTCGATTGTTGCACTCTTGCTGTTTGCACTCCCTGTATTTGCCCAAACCGCCAGTCAGCCAATGCCTGAGAACGCCAGTGCCAAAAGTTATGGTGATGGATGGGAATGTGACATTGGATTCCGGTTGAGCGAAAATGCCTGCGTCGCCGTTGTTGTGCCGCAAAACGCATACGATACGAACCGGTCTTACGGGGCCGGATGGGAATGTCTGCATGGGTTTCTCAGAATCGATGACGCTGCATGTGTCGCAGTAGAGGTGCCTGAGGGTGGATATCTGGACCCATCAGGCGAACGGTGGCGTTGTTTGCGCGGCTACATCAAGGTCGATGACACATGTCAGGAGATCGTGCTGCCAGCGAATGCATACCTGGTGGATGCCTCATATGGCTCCATGTGGACGTGCGAACGCGGGTTTGAAGCAACTGACGACCGGTGTACTGCCATTGTGGTTCCGGCCAACGCCTATCTGAATGGGTCAGGATACGGTCAGCCCTGGACATGTGAGCGCGGCTTCTTTGAACGGGCCAGATTGTGCGAAGCCGTCGTGATCCCCGCAAATGCATACTTCGACGACGCAAGCTATGGCTCAGGGTGGAAGTGTGATCGGGGATACGCCGCCTCTGCCGAGACATGCGAATTCTTAAGTGTTCCCGAAAATGCCCATCTGGACAGGTCGGGCAACCGCTGGGAATGCAACAAGAATTTCCAAAAATCAAAGGGGCTGTGCGTCCTTAACAACTAGGCGCGCGCCACGGCATCATTCCCATTCAAAATGCGCATGTGAGGGCAATTCTGCCCTTCGTGCCAACCCATAAGAGAGAACCACAATGGAAACCAAATCTGAAACTGTCGACACCATCCGTCGCCCTATCAGGGGCGCGCAAGCGCCTCCAGTGAAACAGATCAAACCCGCAGGCTTGACGTCAGGCGGGCGGATCACAGGCACACCGACGGCAGTCGTCTATTGCGAAGGGAATTTCGCGCAAATCGATGGCAAGACGGCAAATGGCCTTGTGCGCCATTCTCAAGCGTATCGCATCCTTTCCGTCATCGACAGCACCTGTAGCGGACAAGACAGCGGATCCGTTCTGGACGACGTCGAAAACAACATACCGATCTTTGGCCATCTGGACGCCGCCGTTGCCCATGAAACCGCCCCTCCCGATACGCTGATCTATGGGATGGCCCCTTCAACAGGGCGTCTCTCGAGTGCGGACCGAGGCGCCGTTCTGCGCGCGATTGAGCTTGGCATGAACATTGTGAGCGGGCTGCATGAATACCTGAGCGATGACAGCGAAATAGCCGACGCTGCATCAATGCGGAATGTCACGATCCGCGACATCCGAAAGCCGAAACCCAGCAAGGACATGCGCCTGTTCGATGGCAGTGTCGCTGGTGCAAAAGCGCTGAGGATTGCCGTTCTTGGTACTGATTGCGCGATCGGCAAGCGGACAACGGCGACCGTTCTGGCGCGCGCACTGAATGCGAGGGGCATCAAGACAGTGCTTGTCGGGACGGGCCAGACCGGCCTGATGCAGGGCGCAAAATACGGTATCGCGATGGATGCCGTGCCGCCCCAGTTCTGCTGTGGCGAGCTTGAAGGCGCGATTGTTGAGGCGTCTGAAACCGAACACCCCGATGTTATTCTGATCGAAGGCCAGGGCGCGCTCAGCCATCCCGCGTTTTGCACATCTGCCTTTATTCTGCGGGGAAGCCAGCCGGATGCTGTCATCCTTCAGCACGCGCCCAAGCGCGCGCATCGCTGCGACTTTCCCAATATGCCGATGCCTTCTGCCGCCAGTGAGATCGCCTTGATCGAAGCCTTTGCCGATACAAAGGTCATCGGTGTCACGCTCAACCACGAAGGGATGTCCGAGGCCGAAATAACCCAGACCATCGCGGCCCAATCCCACAAACTCGGGCTACCAGTCACTGATGCACTGGCCAGACCCGTTGCACATCTGCTGGCGATGGTGGTCGCTGCATATCCGAGGTTGATGCAAGGGCCGCCCGTGGCCGCGATATGAGTTGCCCGCGCATCGAAGTGGACCTGGCCAAGATACGCCGCAACACGCAGACTCTTGTCAGTCGCCTGGGCCCACGCGGGATCAGCGTCACGGGCGTGACCAAGGCGGTCTGCGGACATCCTGCCGTCGCCAGGGCGATGCTTGAGGGTGGCGCTTTGGGGCTTGCCGATGCGCGTATCACAAACGTGCAAAGGCTGCGTGCGGCCGGGCTGACAGACCCCATCACCCTGATCCGTACGCCGATGTTGAGCCAGGCCGATCAAGTGGTTCAGTCATGCGAAGTGAGCTATAACACCGAGATGTTGGTAATTTCGGCACTGGCCGCCGCCGCGATCCGCAATGGTTCAGTCCACGGCATCGTCCTCATGGTCGAGATGGGTGATCAGCGTGACGGGATATTACCGGAAAATCTGGCAGATATTGCGAAGCAAGTCATGCAAAAGTCTGGGGTTGCGTTGAAAGGGATTGGCGCAAACTTTGCGTGCTTGAACGGGCTTGCTCCGACTGCGTTGCAAATGGCCGCTTTTTGCGACCTCGCGAATGAGATCGAGGGGGTATGCGGCCCGTTCCTCAAGATCGTGTCTGGTGGCAACTCAGCCAACTTACCCTGGGCGCTTGGTGAACGCGCGACGGGTTGCGTCAACGATCTCCGTCTTGGTGAGGCAATCCTTCTGGGTGTTGAGCCAGTTTCGGGCGACCAGATCGGCGGGATGCACACGGACGCCTTCACGCTTGTTGCCGAAGTTATCGAAACGGACGCAAAATCTTCACCTTTCCCCTTCGGCCTGATCGATCATACTATGGAACGTCTTCGCGTTATCACAACCAGTGGTGCCTCTGCGCGATTGATCCTCGCAATCGGGCATCAGGACACTGACATTCTGGGGCTTTCAATGCCAGCTGGAAGCACACTGATCGGTGCAACCAGCGATCATCTTGTCATTGGAACGTCCGGCACCCCGCCGATTCTGGGTTCCGAGGTAAGATTCCAGATGAATTACAATGCGTTGATGCATGCCATGGCCGCACCAGACATCGAAGTGAAACTGCTGGGCGATACACCCACACGCCTATCACGGCGCACACGGGGCAAGGTCGACCACTTGGCGTTGGTGTGAAAAACCTCGCTTGGTCCGGCCGACCTTAAACCACAAAGGAAACTGAAAATTGACGAAACTTACAAAAAAAAATCTGTTCAAAGCGTATGACTCCAAACCGGAAACCGCGATGGATAAGACGACGCGTGTCGTCAGACAAATGGTCGACGAAGAAACGGAACAACGTGACGCCAAGAATTCCCGGCTGCGCAATGCGCGCCTAGAAAGAGAAGCGAACACGCCGCCAGAAACCACAGCCACATCAGCGCGCAAAACGCGATCCTCTAGAGGCGTTTCAAAGCGATGATAGCGCTTAGGCAGTATTGCTTTGCGTTAGGCACCAAGCTTGGCCACAGGCGATCCGGTCGGGCTGAAATCGGCCAAGGCAATTCCTGGATTCCTCATTCATCTCGGCTTCCTCTAAGGATCAATCCATGACGAACTCAGAGCGGACCAAGGAAAAAATTCACTATATCTGCCAGACGTATGTCGAGAAGAAGGCTGGACGCGATGGACAGGTCGGCCTGAAAATTGCCAAGCAGCTCGAATATTCCACTGCGTCGGAGGCACAAAACAGAGCCGAACGAGAGGCTCTATCCGAGGATTGCGCTGGTGCAGACGCCTACATGATCACTGAAGATCCAACCAGTGGAGAAGTTGGCGAACCAAGCTTTCTTATAAGGCTAGGCAACGTTCCAGAATTTGACGATTTCTAGAAGCCCAAAAACAGCCCCGGCCTACTTGGGATTTGTGTCCAGCAAACACGACAATACGCTGGTAACAGGAGCGTTGGCGGTGAGGCTCTTCCGCGATCTGAGCCATGCTAACCAAAAAATAGGTCATTGGTGCGAGCGCAGCAAATCCACCCGTCACCCGCATCTGAGTCTTTCGAACCGCCCGCGGCGAAAGCACGGTTTGAAATTTGTGTCTCTGCAGCGCTTTGGATGACCGCTCTGGCGACTTTAGCTGCAACGCAACAGCTAGCATGCCGCATCTGCGAAGCTATGCTGCGTCAGCAATAGCCGCGTGAACAAAAGTCGGGTTCGTCCGCATCTTACCAGTTCGTACACGATGCAGCGAACGGCCGGTGTGCGAATAAGGAGGGACTTCAGAGAATTTTATCTACCAGCCATGTTATAAACCAATGTCGCCTATTTCACTCGGCCCAAGGGTGACGGGAGATTGAAACGCAGAACGACCCCCTTACTGGCAGCCTTAGCGTGGGATTCCGCCCCTCGGGCATTCGACCCCACTTACCGATCGGGCACCGCTTCAAGGGATTTCTCGAACCGCTTGTCCGCCGCTGCAGCTTCTTTCAAGAGCGCGTCGAAATTGTCAGGTGGGTTGCCATCTTCCAACATCCCTTTGAACGTCGCATAGGCATCCGTCTTGCTGCCGTAGGCGCGCAGGGTCTTGTCGTCGTTCACCCAGGCCACCACGATGACCTTCGCATCGCTGTTGAACCGATAGAACAACCGATACTGCTGGAAGAATTTCGCCCGGAACCAGTGCTTGCGGTGATCGCCGAGTGTGCCGCCTTGCCGGAAGGCGGCGGCACCCGGATCTGCCGGTATGGCCTCGGTCACCAGCTTGAAGATGGCGGCCAGCCGTTTCGCGGAATTTTTCTTGCGCCAGGTCTTGGGATCGCGTGCCTTACGCGCCTCGACCTCCAGGGTCAGCCCTTCGAGCTGGTCCAGAAAGAGCGGATGCGCATAAATCGACCATCCGTTTACGACAAGGGGCGCTTGGGCGGGCACGCTATCGCCGCTCATTCATCCTCGAGCGATAGCGGCGCATCGAGATCGACATCAACGTCTCCGACCAGTGCTGCAAGACGGTCATGCAAAGCCCCATCGAACGCCCGAATGCGGTCCGGATGCGCCTTGATATCGGCCTCGACAAAATCGAGAAAGGCTCCGAGCACGGGATCTTCCTCGTCGCTGCGCACGGGCTCGATATAGACCCTGCCACTCGGCTCGGTGCAGTAGCGAATCTGGTCGCCCTTGCCCAGCTTGAGCTGCTTGCGCACACCCGCCGGCACGGTCGTCTGATACCGATCCGTGAGTTTCGAGACATCTTGTGCGAGGGCTGTCATGGCAGTCTCCTGAAAGAATGGGGGTCTTTGCTGCTTGCGATAGGTAATGCATTTGCATTGCCATGTCAAGATAAGCCGCAGGATCTGCTGTCGCCGGGCAGGCCGATGAACCGTCCGGCGCAGGACCTAATGTCGCCCCGCGAGATACTCCGCCAGCACCGGGCTAGCCGCACCTTTCGCGGAGCTGAGCAGCTCCGAGCCCGCAAGCGAGGCCTTCGACAGGCGTACGAGCCCACC
>JGI24724J26744_10001219_pt1 | contig 17762 bp, 11 predicted proteins | sample Cruoilmetagenom7_FD_26744 | JGI IMG/M metagenome (IMG submission 26744) | reverse complement strand
CCAACAAATCTATATCCTGCATGCGCCCCGGCCCCAGTTTGGCGTCCCAGGCACCGCTGCCCGATTTTGCGGCCGATATCCGCGCACGCATATCAGAAACATCCGCCAGCGTCTTTTCCGGCGCACCCTTTTGGCCCAACAAAACACCCCGGAACGCTTCGATATCGTGGCAAAGCCCGGCGTCACCCGCCACCGGGCGCGCCCGCGTTAACGCCAGATGCTCCCACGTCCATGCCTGTTCCTGCTGGTACGTCTGAAATGCCGAAAACGAAGTCGCCACCGGCCCCTGACGCCCCGACGGACGCAAGCGCATGTCGACCTCGTATAACCGCCCCTCTGACATTGGCGCGCTCAGCGCCGTTACCAAGGCTTGTGTCAAACGCGCAAAATAAGCACCCGATGCCAAGGGCCGCCGACCATCCGAGGCCTCAACCCCGTCCGCATCATATATCACAATCAGATCCAGATCAGATGTCGCTGACAAGCACTGCGCCCCAAGCGATCCCATCGCAATCACCGCCGCCCCGCGCCCCGGTGGTGCCCCGTGGCGGCTGGCGAATTCTTCCACGACAACCGGCCATAACGCGCGGATGACCGCATCCGCCAGATCGGCGTATTGCGCGCCTGCCCCATCTGCATCAATCAGCCCGCGCAGATGGTGCACCCCGACGCGAAAATGCCATTCCTTCATCCAGCGCCGGGCTGTGTCCAGATTGCCTTCATAATCGTCAACATCAGCAAGACGGTCCGACAGATCGCCGCTTAGTCCATCTGGACCGGGCCATGCCGCAAAAAAATCACCGCCGATAACTGCATCAAAAACCTGTGAATTGCGCCCCAGATAAATCGCCAGACCCGGTGCGGTTGCGGCGATATCGACGATCAGGTCAATCAATTGGGGGTTCGCCTCAAACAACGAAAACACCTGAACGCCTGCGGGTAGGCCGGACAGAAACCTGTCAAACTGCGCCAGCGCCTCGACCGGGCGGGCAGCTTTTTGCAGCCGGTTCAAAATTTCTGGCGTCAGGCGGGAAAATATCGCCGCTGCCCGGTTCGAACGCAGCGCCGGATAACTGCGCCAGCGGGCAACAACCTGATCGCTGCCTTCGATTTTGGTGCCATTTTTGGCGGCGGCTGCATCGGGGGCTGCGGGTGGCGCAAAAAAACCCTCGGTCTGCTCGTGAACACGGGCCAGCCGGTCGCTAAGATCGGTGCGCAACTGCGCTTCATCGGCACCACAAAACGCCGCCAGCCGCGCGAACCCTTCGCCGTCGCGTGGTAAATCATGGGTCTGGGCGTCGTTTATCATTTGCAGGCGATGCTCGATCTCACGGTGCGCGCGGTAATCATCTGTCAGGCTCGCCGCCACATCGCCCGGAACCCAATCCTTTTCGGCCAGTGCCGCCAATCCGGCAACCGTGCCCCGCGCGCGCAAATCCGCATCACGCCCCCCTGCGATGATCTGCCGTGTCTGGGTGAAAAACTCAATCTCGCGGATACCGCCCGCACCCAGTTTCATATTGTGCCCTTCCAGCGCGATCCCATTCGTCAGGCCTTTGTGCTCACGGATACGCAGCCGCATATCATGGGCGTCATCGATTGCCGCAAAATCCAGATGGCGCCGCCAGATGAACGGCGTCAGGCGCTTTAAATAATCCTTACCGGCCGCAATATCGCCCGCACAAACCCGCGCCTTGATATGGGCCGCCCGTTCCCAGGTGCGCCCGACACTTTCGTAATACCGCTCGGCCGCCTCCATCGACAGGCAAACTGGCGTGCCAGACGGGTCCGGGCGCAGGCGCAGATCGGTGCGAAACACATAACCATCGCCGGTCAGATCAGACAGGATCGCCATCGCTTTGCGGGTCACCCGGACAAAAGCCGCGCGCACATCGCCATAGTCATCGGGCGCATAACGCTGTTCGTCAAACAGGCAAATCAGGTCGATATCAGAGGAATAGTTCAGCTCGCCCGCGCCCATCTTGCCCATTGCAAGCACCGACATCCCGGCAGCGCTGGCCACATCATCCGGCCCGGCACCGGGGATTCTACTGCGTGCAATTTCAACGGCAATCAGGCGCTTGATCGTCAGGTCAACGGCCAGATCCGCGAAATCACTTAACGCGCCGGTTACCTGCTCCAGGGACCACACACCGCCCAGATCGGCCAGTGCGACCAACAAAGCGACACGCCGCTTTGCCCGGCGCAGCCCCGGTTTCAACCGTCCAGTTCAAGTGTTTCTGCGTGCTGCGTCACGCCGCGCAAGGCGGGCTCGATGCCCGCCGCAAGCGATGCGCGCAACCAGTCGGCATCCCGCTCCATCAGTGACTTCAGATAGGGGCTGCAGCCGCCCGTGCCTGCCAGCAGGTCCAGCACCTCGGGTGGTTGGCCATCAAACAACTGGCGAATTTCAGCACCACGATCCGCATCAAAAGGGCGTGGGCTGCGCGATATCTGACTGGCAAAACTCATCACCGCACCCTGTGGCGCATTTGATCCAGCGTCAAGCGGACGCATCAGCGCGGGGCCGGGTCTAAAAATTCGCAGAATTTTTGGGAGGTAAATATCTGTTTTTATTGCGAAAGGAAAATCAATGTAAATTAAGTTCACATTGCGACTTGAACCAAGACCCCTGCCACCCAATCTATGTAATGTGAAGGACATTCACATGAGAAAACGAACCGTAACAATGGAGAACTAAATGAGCACCGTCGCCGCATGGCCTTCGCAGGCCGAAACTTGGCTTGATGAACGAGGAAAAGGCGCCTGGATGGCCGCAATGATTATCGGCTTTATCTTTTTCTGGCCCGTCGGCCTTGCCCTTCTTGCCTATATGATCTGGAGCAAACGTATGTTTTCTGGCAATTGCGCAAAGCGCAACAAAATGAACCGTCCCCGCCACTATCATGGCGCTTTCAAAACCTCGGGCAATCTGGCCTTTGACAGCTACAAGGCCGACACACTGCGCCGGTTGGAAGAGGAACAGGGCAACTTTGAAAACTTCCTGCAGCGCCTGCGTGAATCCAAGGACAAGGCAGAGTTTGACCAGTTCATGGACGAACGCGCAACCAAAGCGCGCCAAACAAATCCCGCAGACGAGGCTGAAACCTCAGCCTAAGTCGACGCGGCCAGCAGCCCTGCCACCTCCCCGGGCGGGGCTGCTACCATTTATCAATCAGGACACATCAGATGGCATATTATGATCAGCCTCAGGGCCTACCTGACCCGACCCGTCAGGCCGGGTTTTACGCAGACGTGCCAACAAAACGGCTGCTGGCCTTTGTGATCGACTCGGTGCTGATCGGCCTGATCTGCGCGGTTTTGATCCCGCTCACTGGTTTTTTGGCGTTGTTCTTTCTGGGCCTTCTGGGTCTGATCGTCAGCCTGATCTACCGGATCGTATCGCTGGCCAGCGGGTCGGCCACGCCGGGAATGCGCTTGATGTCGATCGAATTTCGCACCCACGAAGGCCAGCGCCTAAGCCCGGCACTGGCAATCATTCATACGCTGGCCTTTACCGTGTCGATGTCGATGGTCCTTCCGCAAATCATCTCGATCATCCTGATGCTGACCACGGATCGCGCGCAGGGGCTGACCGACAGCCTGCTTGGAACGGCCGTCATTAACAAATCGGGCCGCGCCTAGGGTGTTAACCTCCCCTTAAATGGGGGGCTTGGCGGCGGGCCATGTGGTTGTTAACGTGTTATCAACCAACAACTAACGGACCCTATGCGCCACACCCTGCCCATTGCGCCCCAATTTTACGTGACGGCCCCCCAGCCCTGCCCCTATTTAGACGGTCGGATGGAGCGAAAGCTGTTCACGGCTTTGCAGGGCGAATACGCCACCAAACTAAATGACGCGCTGTCAAAACAGGGCTTTCGCCGTTCCCAGAATGTGCTTTACCGCCCCAGCTGCGCCGATTGTTCCGCCTGCCTTTCGGCCCGCATCCGCGTCGCTGATTTCACCCACAGCAAAAGCCAGCGCCGAACCCTGCGTCGAAACGACGACCTGATCCGCAACGCCACCTCTCCTTGGGCGTCGGAAGATCAATATGCATTGTTTCGCAGCTATCTGGACGGGCGCCACGCCGAAGGCGGCATGGCCGATATGGACATCTTTGAATTCGCCGCAATGATCGAGGAAACCCCGATCCGTAGCCGGGTCATCGAATATCGGGAGCCGGCCGAAAACGGTGATGAGGGCGACCTGTCCGCCGTTTGCCTGACGGATGTGCTCGATGATGGTCTGTCGATGGTCTATTCATTTTATGACCCAAGCGGACAACGCGACAGTCTGGGGACCTATGTGATCCTAGACCATATTCGCATCGCCCAAGAGGCAGGCCTGCCCTATGTCTATCTGGGCTATTGGGTGCCCGGCAGCCCGAAGATGAGCTATAAGGCGCGGTTTTCGGCGCTGGAGGTTTATCAGGGCGGCGGCTGGAACGATCTTGGCTCTCCTACCGAGTATTCGCCCGACACCCACCCTTTGTCTACGGCACCAATTGCCGAACAGGTCGCCCGCATAGACCTGCCCGACGGTCGCCCGATCAAACGCTGATCCGTCAAAATCGCACTTCAATGGTCGCAACGCATCCCAGTTGCATCGCCCCGGCGATGCCGCCTGTCTAATGAGCCCGCCACATGGCGGGCTTTCAATTAAATAGGCGCGGCGCGGCCTATTGCCCGATCAGCGACGGCACAATCGTGACGACCGACGGGAATATCCAAAGCAGCGCAAGACCGACCACCTGAATAATCACAAACGGTAAGACCCCACGATAGATATGGGCAGTGGTCACACTGGGTGGTGCAACGCCGCGCAGATAAAACAGCGCGAACCCAAAGGGGGGCGTCAGGAACGATGTTTGCAGGTTCACCGCAATCATGATCGTTACCCATTTAGGGTCCATCGTGCCGCCATAGATCACCGGGCCAACGATTGGGATAACGATATAAATGATCTCAAGGAAATCGAGCACGAACCCAAGGAAGAACAGCACCAGCATCACGATCAGGAACACCACCCATTCGCGATCAAAGCTGCGCAGGAAATCCTGAATGTAATGCTCGCCACCAAAAGAGATCACCACAAGGTTCAGCACCTGCGAGCCGATCAGGATGGTGAACACCATGCTGGTCACCTTGGCGGTTTCACGCACCACTGGCGGCAGCACGTTTGTGCGCAGCAGCACCCAGCAGGAATAGAGGATACCAAAGATCGCAAAATGATAGGCACCCTGCGCTACAAAAAAGGCAATCCATTCCTCAAACATCACCTCATCGCGCCCGACGCGCAGGTCAAAGTTGATCCCCACAAGGATCATGATAACCAGCGCAAAAGCCGCCATGATAACGATTTTGCTTTTGCCATTTTCATCCGACAGTTTGCGATAGGCCGCCAACATAATCGCACCACCTGCCCCAAGGGCGGCTGCCGGTGTCGGGTTGGTGATACCGCCCAGGATCGACCCCAGCACCGCAACATCAGCACCAGCGGCGGGAACACGACGCGGATCATCTCATTCTTGCCCAGCAGGGTCGTTCCATACCGGCAACCGTAAAGCGCCAGCGCCAACGGGATAGCAAGGATCAGCAACGAGGTGCCCGACGTCATCGTCGGTGTGATCAGCACGATATCGGCAATCAGCCCCAGCATCACACCGGCTGCACCAATCAGCAGCGGGCGCGGATTTGCCGAAGGCGAAATCCCCCGTGCAAAGGCCAGCAAGATCCCCATCGCCATGAACAGGATCAAAATGCCGGTGCCAAGTGGCGAAACCTGCGCAATTTTTGCAACGCGCGCGGCGGCGATTTCGTCTTCGCTCAGGGCGCGGCTCTGTTGCACACCACCCGCGGCGGCGATCGCCTTTTGCTCGGCGATGGCTTCGTCCCATTTTTCCTGCCCGTGCAGCTCGATCATCGAGGCTTTGCATTCGTCCCCGACATTGGTGCGCAGTGTTTTGGCAACGATCGTATCAGAATAGCTGCTGACCGTGATATTCTGGCTGCCTGCCACATCGACCCAGGCCGAAAACACCCCGACGGCAATGATTGCCACCGGTGCCCCCAACAGCCATTTCAGCCCATGATTGCGGCCGATCCGCTCGACGCCGTCCTGATCGGGCATCGCCACGGGCGGCGCTTTGGATGGGTTGGCCAAGGCATAGCCAAAGGCATAAAGCGCATAAAGCAGTGCCAGCAAAACACCCGGCAGGATCGCGGCCTGAAACAACGTGCCCACAGACACAACCGCCGCCTCGCCCAGAAAGGTCAGCGCATCGGTGCACCCTGCGGCCTGTGCGCGGGTTTCCTGCGCGGCGGCGTAAAGGTCGCCCGCCAGCGTGCCCAGCAAAACAATCACAATCGAGGGCGGAATGATCTGCCCCAGCGTGCCCGAAGCCGCGATGACCCCGGTCGCCAGTTCTGGTGAATAACCGTTGCGCAACATCGTGGGCAGCGACAGCAGGCCCATGGTCACAACCGTCGCACCAACGATACCGGTCGAGGCGGCCAGAAACGCGCCCACGACCACAACCGCAACCGCCAGACCACCCGGCAAGGGGCCAAACACCCGCGCCATCGTCGTTAGCAGATCATCCGCGATTTTCGACCGCTCCAGCGTGATCCCCATCATCACGAACATCAGCACCGCCAGCAGGGTTTCGATCGACTGGCCCGCCAGAACCCGTTCATTCATCCGGTTCACAATAAAGGATATGTTGCGATCCAGCGCCTTTTGCCAGCCCTCGACAAAGACCGGCTGGGCCAATTGCGGCAAATCCGGGTTTCGAAACACCGATATGTTCAGCGGGTTGACCCCGGAATTCACCAGATCACGATACGCGTGGCTGCCTGTGTCCACCGCATGGTGGATCAGCAGGCCCGCACCATCCAGNCCGGCGATNATCCCAAAGGAAATAACGCCTGCCCCACCGATGGCAAAGGCCACGGGGAACCCGGACAGAATGCCTGAAAACAGGCATAAGAATACGATAATCAGGCTGACTTCGACGCCATCAAGTCCAAACATTTAGCTGTCCCAGTTCTTTAATGAACGCCATCATAGGCTTCTTCAACATCGCCAAGCCAATCCTTGTCGAGGTATTTGTCTTCGCTTTCCTCGCCCTCTTTCCATTCAAGGTAAGAGCGCATGAAAAATGCCACCGCCTGCAAAAAGATCATCGCCGTGAAGGCCAGCAACAAAATCTTGAACAGGAAGTAAGCGTTAAATCCATTTGGTGAAAACCCGATGGTTTCCACGTTCCATTTCAGGACCCGCGATTTACGCATCAGCAATTCAATAGAGTCAGACGCTGATACCTTCGGGGTCACCAGATGGCGCCACAGGAAGTACCAGGAATACATCCAGATCAGCACCGCCACTGGCATCATGAAAAAGATCGAGCCGAACATGTCGACGACTTTTTTGGTGCGGAATTTGACGGCGGAATAAACCAGATCAACGCGCACATGTCCGCCCTGCACAAAAGTATAGGTCGCGCACAGCGTGACGATAGCGGCGTTGTAAAGCTTAAGTTCCTCGCCGAACCAACTAAGATCCTTGGTGAAATCCATTCCAAACGGGCTGATTGCAATCTCGGCGACGCGAAAAATCCGTTGTAGGAAGATGATCAGTATCTGTTGCAACACCATCAGCAGGCCGGCCCAGGCAAACAGACGGCCCGTGACATTGGCAAAGCCTTCAAGCCCGCGCACGCAGCCCCACATAAAGGAATTACGCCAAAAGCCAATTCCCATGATAATCAGCAATACCAGCATGACGGCAAAGAAAAACTCGACCGAGCCACCATAGTAGATGAACCGCATCATCGCCTGACTGTCATTCCAGTTCAGCCACTGCAACGGGTGCGTCACCGCATAGCCAATATTCCAGAATGCTTGCAACAGGTTCTGAAAGAACCACACAATGCCGTCTAACATGATTGTTCCCCACTATCTGCGCGTGATGCGCAGATGCGGCGCCCCGGTATCGTCCGGGGCTGCCGCTTTTCTTAGATTGCTCGCTTAGCCGCCCAGAACGCGGTTACGCTGTTCTACGTAAAAGCGTCAGACTTGGAAATCCAGCTGGACGAAGACGCCAGAGATTCCTCAAAGCTGCCACGGATTTTCGCAAACAGCTCATCGTCCATATTGGCGTCCATGACTTCTTTGGAAGCCGCACCAAATGCGTCCCAGACATCGTCTGTGAACTGCAACGTTTTCACGCCCTGNGCCTGCAGGCGCGTTAGGGCCGCACCGTTGTTGGACAGAGTTTCCGACAGGTTGAAATGTGTTGTCGCCATACAAGCGTTGGACACCACAGCCTGATGCATAGGTGACAGGTCGTTATAGACGTCAAGGTTCATACCCATTGCCAGACCTGAACCCGGCTCGTGGAAGCCCGCGGTGTAATAGACCTTGGCAACTTCCTGGAACCCGGCGCGTTCGTCAGCATAGGGGCCAACCCACTCTAGGCCATCCAGCGCGCCCGAAGACAGCGCCTGATAAAGTTCGCCACCGGGGATGTTCTGAACCGATGCGCCCAGTTTACCCAGCACCTGACCACCAAGACCCGGCATGCGGAACTTGAGGCCCTGAAAATCTTCGGCTGACTTGATTTCGTTGCGGAACCAACCACCCGACTGCGAGCCAGAGTTACCGGCAAGGAATGATTTCAGGTTAAAGATTTCGCCAAGCTCATTGTGCAGCTCATGTCCGCCACCATGCAGATACCAGTTCGTCAGTTCCTGACCCGTGGCACCAAATGGAACGGCCGTGAAATAGGCATAACCCGGATGCTGGCCAAGAAAGTAATAATCAGCCGAGTGATAAAGATCAGCCTGACCCGAAGACACCGCGTCAAACACTTCCAAAGCGCCAACCAGTTCACCGGGGGCTTTTTTGTCGATGGTCAGTTGACCATCGGTCATAGCGTTCACCGCGTTCTGGAAATACGTGGCTGCGTCATCCAGAACCGCAAAACCGCGCGGCCAGGATTGTACCATTGTCAATGTGCGTTTGCCCTGAGCATAGGCCGGTGCGGCCAGTGTCGTGGCNGCGGCCGCNGTGCCGCCTAGCGTAGAAGTTCTAAGAAAAGAACGACGATCCATGTGGTTTCCCTCCCATAAGAAATCGTCCACCAAAACGGCAGACGGATCGTTAGTGATATATGGAACGTTAGCGGGCCAAAATGATTGTGGAAACAAAAAACAGCCCAAAACATTCAATAATTTCCGCTAACGCCCTTTCATTTTCGCATTTTTGAATGTCCAGACCAGTTGCCGCCACGGCAGCTTGGGCGCGAAAAACAAAATTCTGGTTCTGTCAGGGATTGCCCGCACAAATCCCAGACGGGTTCGCCTTACGCACCGAATCGCACCGCGAGTTCGCCTGTTTCGGAACAAACTGGTTTTTAAGGCAGCAGGCAGGGCAAGGAACCCGCGCCGGGACGCCCGATTAGCCAACTTTTGCCGTGCAACCGGAATTTGCAGGAATAGGTTGGCCTGAAATGGGCGGTCGTTTTGTGAAACTGTCGATTTAGCCCCAACCTGAGCAACTATCATAAATATAATTGCCATTTTGCGACATAATTCGCGCATTTTCCCGGTTGACGCTCTGATACGCGCTGCCTAATGTCGCGACAGTTAAGGGAGCTTGAGAAAAATGATCCACATTGTGGTCTTGGTGAGGAAATAGCGCATGGGCCGGTAACGGAAACCCTTTTCGACCTACCATGCGCCCCCGAGTTCCGGGGGTTTTTTTATGCTTACAAGAAATGAAGAAAGAGAGAGACAGATGGCACGTCAGATGACCGGCGCGAAAATGGTGGTTCAGGCCTTGAAGGATCAGGGTGTGGATACGATCTTTGGCTATCCCGGCGGCGCGGCCCTGCCGATCTATGACGAGATTTTTCTGCAAAACGATATCCGTCATATCCTTGTGCGCCATGAACAGGGCGCGATCCATGCAGCCGAAGGCTATGCCCGCACGACCGGCAAGCCCGGCGTTGTTCTGGTTACCTCGGGACCCGGCGTCACCAATACGGTGACAGGTCTGACCGACGCGCTGCTGGATTCGATCCCGATCGTTGTCTTTAGCGCGCAGGTTCCCACATTCCTGATCGGCTCGGATGCGTTTCAAGAGGCCGATACAGTCGGCATCACGCGCCCCTGCACCAAGCACAACTGGCTGGTCAAAGACACCGAACAGCTTGCCGCCACTATCCATGAGGGTTTTCACGTCGCCACCTCCGGACGCCCCGGCCCGGTGCTGATCGACATCCCCAAGGATGTGCAGTTTGCCACCGGCACCTACACCACACGCAAAGCGGCCAACACCAGCCACTATCAACCCCAGACACGCGGCTCAATTGATGCAATCACCCAACTGGTTGCGGCCATCGAAACGGCCGAGCGTCCGGTGTTTTACACCGGCGGTGGTGTCATCAACTCTGGCCCCGAAGCATCGCGCCTATTGCGCGAATTGGCGGACGGGCTTGGGTTTCCGATCACCTCGACCCTGATGGGGCTGGGCTCCTACCCCGCTTCGGGCAAAGGCTGGCTTGGCATGCTTGGNATGCATGGGCTGTATGAGGCCAACATGGCCATGCATGGCTGTGATTTGATGATCAATGTCGGTGCACGTTTTGACGACCGGATCACGGGACGGCTGGATGCGTTCAGCCCCGGCTCGACCAAAGCGCACATAGATATCGACCCATCATCGATCAACAAGATAATCCAGGTAGACATCCCAATTGTGGGCGATGTGGCCCTAGTTCTGGAAGATATCCTGAAGGTCTGGAAATCCCGCGGCAGCAAAACNAACACCCCGGCACTGGCCAACTGGCGCAGCCAGATCAAAGACTGGCAGGCTGTCCGTTGTCTGGAATACACGCCGTCCAAAAAGACGATCAAGCCGCAATTCGCGCTGCAACGGCTGGAAGAGCTGACAAAGAAATACGACCGCTACATCACCACAGAGGTCGGCCAGCATCAGATGTGGGCCGCACAATACCTGACCTTTGAAGACCCCAATCGCTGGATGACATCGGGCGGTCTGGGCACCATGGGTTATGGTTTTCCGGCCTCGATCGGTGTGCAGGTAGCCCACCCGGATGCGCTGGTGATCAACGTCGCGGGCGAAGCAAGTTGGTTGATGAACATGCAGGAAATGGGCACAGCCACCCAATATCGCCTGCCAGTAAAACAGTTCATCCTGAACAACGAACGCCTTGGCATGGTGCGCCAGTGGCAGGAATTGCTGCACGGCGAGAGGTATTCCCACAGCTGGTCAGAATCGCTGCCCGATTTTGTGAAGCTGGCCGAGGCGTTTGGCGCCAAGGGCATCCGCTGTGACAGCCTTGCTGATCTGGATGACGCGATTGTTGAAATGATCACCCATGACGGGCCGGTCATCTTTGACTGCCTGGTGGAAAAACACGAAAACTGCCTGCCGATGATCCCGTCGGGAAAACCGCATAATGAAATGCTGCTGAACGATGATTCAACCGCCGGGGCCATTGGCTCTGCCGGTGGCGCATTGGTTTAGGAAGGAGCGCTAAATGTCTGCTTTGAAAATAAAAAAGGGCTCGACCAGCCATTCAGCCTATGAACTTCGCGACCCCAATTCCAACGTGGTCGAGCGGCACACACTGGCCTGTATTGTCGACAACGAAGCCGGTGTGCTGGCGCGCGTCATTGGCCTGTTTTCGGGGCGCGGCTATAACATCGAAAGCCTGACCGTCGCTGAAACCGACCACGAAGGCCACCGTTCGCGCATAACCGTGGTGACCACCGGCACCCCGGCGATGATTGAACAGATCAAAACCCAGCTGGGCCGCATCGTGCCGTTGCACAGCGTTCAGGATCTGACGGTCGAAGGGCCATCGGTTGAACGCGAACTTGGCCTGTTCAAGGTGTCTGGTGAAGGCGACAAACGGGTCGAAGCGCTGCGTCTGGCCGATATCTTCCGCGCCAATGTGGTTGATTCCACGCTTGAAAGCTTTGTCTTCGAGATCACCGGCACGCCCGAAAAGATCGACGCCTTCGCAGACCTCATGCGCCCGCTTGGCTTGTTAGAGGTCGCGCGCACGGGTGTTGCCGCACTAAGCCGGGGCGCTGAGTAAGCCCGGATTTGCGGCTTTCGCCCCGCCTGTACGGCAAATTCCATCACGCATGAAAAAGAAAGGGGCCCCCAAAGGGGCCCCAGTTTCGCTTATCAGGCTCATTTTAGTGTACCGCCCGGTATTCTGCCTGCGGCCTGATCCGCGTCTGGGGCGAGCGCACCCGCCCCGGATATCGNGAGCTCGAATTTTCTGCGAAAATTCGGCTCCGGAATTTCTTAGCTACACCCGCTTGTTCCGCCGCAGGTGTTGCACTTCATGCAGGTCCCATTCCTGACCAGCGTGTAATTGCCACACTCGCCACATGGATCGCCTTCGTATCCCTGCATCTTCGCCTTGGCCCGTTCATCCATCGGCGCGGCTGATCCGGCTGTATAGCTTGTCGCCGTCTCGCTAAATCCCGCAGCCGACGAGGTTTCGGGCACCAANGTCTGCANTGTCGCCACNGGNTCAGTTGCTCCGGCAAGCGCTGCCGCCCCGGCCCCGCCCTGCAGAACCACCAATTCCTGAGGTACGCGTTTGCGCAGATATCCGGTCGAGCTGATCTGTTTCAGCACCTCGAGCGATTTATTGGCAGCNTTTTCCCCAACTTCCGAGAAATTACGCTTACCCTCTTCGTCGCCGCGCCCCAGATCATCAAAGCTTTCGCCAACCGGCTTTACATGCGCCAGATCGGTGCGGTCCAGATAGCTGACCGCCAGTTCGCGGAACACATAGTCAAGGATAGAGGTCGCATTCTTGATGCTGTCATTGCCCTGCACCATTCCAGCCGGTTCGAACCGGGTAAAGGTGAAGGCATCAACGAATTCATCCAGCGGCACGCCGTATTGCAGACCAACCGATACCGCGATGGCGAAATTGTTCATCATCGCGCGAAAACCAGCGCCCTCCTTGTGCATATCAAGGAAAATCTCGCCCAGTTTTCCGTCCGCGTATTCGCCGGTGCGCAGATAAACCTTATGCCCGCCAACGACGGCCTTTTGGGTGTATCCCTTGCGCCGACCGGGCAGTTTTTCACGGTGGCTTTTGACGATTTCTTTGACGATCACCTTCTCGACGATCTTTTCGGCCAGAACTTTGGCTTTTTCCTGTGCCGAGCCTTTGGCCAGAATCTCCTCGGCCTCTTCATCGTCTTCGATCAGCGCCGTGGCCAATGGCTGGCTTAGTTTCGATCCATCGCGATAAAGCGCGTTGGCCTTGACGCCAAGGGTCCATGACAATTCATACGCGGCCTGACAATCTTCGATCGTGGCGTCATTTGGCATGTTGATGGTCTTGGATATCGCACCCGAGATAAACGACTGCGCTGCCGCCATCATCGTGATGTGGCTGTTCACCGACAAGAACCGCTTGCCGGTTTTGCCACAGGGGTTGGCGCAATCAAAAACCTCATAGTGGGCTTCGTCCAGATGCGGTGCACCTTCCAGCGTCATCGCCCCGCATACATGGGTATTGGCGGCCTCGATATCCTGACGGCTGAACCCAAGATGGCGCAGCAAATCAAAACCAGGGTCGTTCAGCTTGTCGGCTGGTATCCCAAGCGTGCCGGTGCAAAAGGCTTCGCCAAGCGTCCACTGATTGAAGACAAAGCGGATATCAAACGCCGATGGCAGAGCTTCTTCGATCTTGTCGATTTCGGCCTGCCCAAAGCCATGCCCGATCAGGGATGTGTGATTGATCCCCGGCGCATTGCCCAATGTCGCGTGTCCGACAGCATAAGAGATGATCTCTTCAACCTGAGAGGACGAATATCCCAGAACTTCCAGGGCCGATGGCACGGAACGGTTGATGATCTTGAAATAACCGCCGCCGGCCAGCTTTTTGAACTTCACCAGCGCAAAATCCGGCTCGATGCCCGTGGTGTCACAATCCATCACCAGACCGATGGTTCCGGTTGGTGCAATTACTGTGGACTGTGCGTTGCGATAACCGTGTTTCTTGCCAAGGCGCACGGCCTCGTCCCACGCACCTTTGGCCAGATCNANCAGACCTGCGTCNGGGCAATTTGCATGATCCAGCGGGACCGGTTTTATATCCAACCCCTTATAGCCACTGGTCTTGCCNTAAGCCGCCGTGCGATGGTTTTCCATCACCCGCTGCATATGTTTGGCGTTGCGCTCATAGCCAGAAAATGGNCCCANCTCGCCCGCAATTTCGGCCGANGTGGCATAGGAAACGCCCGTCATGATCGCTGTCAGAGCACCGCAAAGTGCGCGGCCCGCGTCGCTGTCATAGCTCATCCCCATGTTCATCAGCAGCCCGCCGATATTGGCATAGCCAAGCCCAAGGGTGCGGAAGTCATAGGACAGCTGCGCGATTTCCTTTGACGGGAACTGCGCCATCATCACCGAGACTTCCAGCGTCAGCGTCCACAGGCGCGTTGCATGCATATAGTCTTCGGCCTGAAACACCCCGTCCTTCAGGAAGGTCAGCAGGTTCATCGAGGCCAGATTGCACGCGGTATCGTCCAGAAACATATATTCCGAGCACGGGTTTGACCCACGGATCGCGCCGTCTTCGGGGCACGTGTGCCACGCATTGACCGTGTCGTGATACTGAATGCCCGGATCGGCGCAGGACCATGCCGCATGGCCGATCTGTTCCCACAGGTCGCGTGCCTTGACGGTCTTTTCCACCCGCCCGTCGGTGCGCCGGATCAGATCCCAGTCTGCATCATCCTTGATCGCCTGAAGAAACGCATCCGTCACCCGAACCGAGTTGTTCGAATTTTGCCCGGACACGGACGCATAGGCTTCGCTGTCCCAATCTGTGTCATAGGTCGGGAATTCAATCGCGGTATATCCCTGACGCGCATAATCCAGCACGCGCTTGACGTAAGTCTCTGGAATTGCGACCTGTTTGGCAGATTTGATCGCCTGCTTCAGGCTGTTGTTCTTGGCCGGATCAACCGCGTCTTCGCCATGCCCGTCCCAATTACGGATCGCTTCGAAAATCTCATTCAACTGGCGCTCGTGCATCTTTGAGCCAGCCACCAGCGAGGCAACTTTTTGTTCCTCAATGACCTTCCAGTTGATGAAATCCTCGATGTCCGGGTGATCCATGTCGCAGATCACCATCTTGGCTGCGCGCCGTGTCGTGCCGCCCGANTTGATCGCGCCAGCAGCCCGGTCACCAATTTTCAGGAAGCCCATAAGCCCGGACGATTTACCACCGCCCGACAGGTTTTCACCCGATCCGCGCAATGAAGAAAAGTTGGTGCCCGTGCCAGAGCCATATTTGAACAGCCGCGCTTCACGCACCCACAGGTCCATGATGCCGCCATCGCCGACCAGATCATCAGCCACCGACTGAATGAAACAGGCGTGCGGTTGGGGGTGTTCATAGGCGCTGGCCGATTTGGTCAGCTCGCCGCTTTCGTGATCCACATAGTAATGCCCCTGCGACGGGCCATCGATGCCATATGCCCAATGCAGCCCAGTGTTGAACCACTGCGGGCTGTTGGGTGCGGCGCGCTGTGTGGCCAGCATATAACGCATTTCATCAAAATAGGCGCGCGCGTCGGCCTTGGCGGTGAAATATCCGCCCTTCCAGCCCCAGTAGGTCCAGGCACCGGCCAGCCGGTCAAACACTTGCTTGGCCGAAACCTCGCCGTTGATACGGTCTTCTTCGGGCAGCTTGGCCAGCTCGGCCTCATCCGGAACCGAGCGCCACAGGAAATCGGGCACGCCCTTTTCCTTCAGGCGTTTCAGCCGCGCGGGAACGCCTGCCTTGCGGAAATATTTCTGCGCGATGACATCCGAGGCGACCTGCGACCACGCAGTCGGCACTTCCATTTCGTCCAGCCGGAAAACAATCGTTCCGTCAGGGTTGCGGATTTCAGATGTCGTCGTGGTGAATTCAAGCTCTGCGTAGGCGTCTTTACCTGCCGTGGTAAATTTTCTTTCGATTTTCATTTTGCTCGTTTGCCCCGTTGCGACCGTCACGGCGGCCGCCAGATTTTCGTTTTGCGGCCCGTCTTAATGCGGGTGCGCAGGTTCATGTGCCAATCAGGGACCACAAAAAAACAGCACATCGAAGCACCAGTTCTGCCTCGTGACGACCCACCNAATCCTGTGGCAGGCTCGATATTTTGTCTGTGCTCATCTCGGCGTCCCAGACCACTAAATGTTGTGGTCACCCGATCTGCTCATACAAAGTGGCGTAGGAACACCCGCCCGGTCAACGGATTTATTCACAAAAAATCAACATTTTTTGGTTGACGTTTTTTGGCCCGAATGGGCGCGCCTATTAACCAATTGATTCATCCCCCGGCCGAAAGGCAATGCCATTGCCGGATTTACCAATCAGTCGTGCAGGTTACCCGCAGTAAGTGACAATCGACGTTAAGTTATCCACAGGCCATCTTGCCGCAAAGCGCGATCAAGCGCTGTGATTAATTTGGCATCAATATTCATCCGACCAACCAGCAGAAATGGTCAAAACCCACAGTAGAATCCATTAACGGCGCATTTTTGTGCAGGCCTCAATACCGGTCCGACGCCCCGCTGATCGGATCAAACCCGACAACAAAGGCCTGCCCGGCGAGCCGGGTTGGCAATTCCAACAATCTTTCTAAATGGTCGGGGCGGAGAGATTCGAACTCCCGACCCTCTGTTCCCAAAACAGATGCGCTACCAGGCTGCGCTACGCCCCGACGGATGCGTCTTATATGCTGAATTCGCCGATGGAAAGACCTTAGTCGCCGCTACATGGCCAAATTGCACTTTCTTGTGAAAAACTTGGGTGGCGCAGCTGGCTGCCGACCGAAATTCCCACCGCCTGGCTAAGGCCAGCGTTGATTTCCAGCACCGCCAGCACCCCGGTGCCGCCGTCAATTGTCGACTCATCCAGCGGAATTGCGTTTTCATGGATGCCAACAACCCGACCGGTCGCATCCAGAAATATCATATCAAGCGCGATCAGCGTGTTGCGCATCCAGAATGTTGCACGTTGTGGGCGCGGATATATGAACAGCATGCCAGTGGACATCGCCATCGACTTGCGATGCATCAGCCCCTGCCCGCGGCTTTTGTCGTCATCGGCAATTTCGACACTAAAACGGGCCGAGCCCCAATCGCCGCGCAAATCCACCCGGTCGTAGGCGCAGTCAGATGCTTGCACTGAACCAACCAGCCCGGTCGAAAGCCCGACCGCCAGACAGATAGCGTGAATTATTTTTTGAATGCGGAATCCCATGATGTGACCGACGATGCCATACGGCCGCGCTCTCCATCAACCACTTTCAGGCCCACGGCCTCGCCCGGTTGCAGATCAGCAAATCCACAACGGCGCAGAACTTCGACATGAACAAAGATATCTTCGTCATTGCCAAAGACATTGGCAAAGCCAAACCCTTTGGATTTATCAAACCACTTAACCCTTGCAGGTTCGACGTGCACATGCGCGTCGTCTATCAGCGGCGTGGCCGCGGTGGCTTCGTCAAAATCGACGGGCTCAATTTTCGGCGGGTCAATGTGGTGCACGGCCAAGGCCTGGGTTCCGCGTTCTGTTTCCTGTACAGAAATCTCGATGCCCGCGTTGTCAGCAACTGAACTTTGACCAAAGTTCCGCAATACATTTGCATGCAGCAGAATGTCCGGGCCACCGCCATCGGCAACCACGAATCCAAATCC
>JGI24724J26744_10001216_pt1 | contig 17792 bp, 13 predicted proteins | sample Cruoilmetagenom7_FD_26744 | JGI IMG/M metagenome (IMG submission 26744) | reverse complement strand
CGACAGGTGCGCGCGTAGGCGTCAATGATAGGTTCGNCGCGATCATAAGCGGCCTGATCGCCGCCACACATCACCGACAAAACCCCGTTTTCCGCCCCCGCCTGCCCGCCTGAAATTGGCGCATCGACGAAATCGATCCCGGTCTCAAGTGCCAGCGTTGACAATTCGCGTGTCACCTTGGCCGACACTGTGGTGTGATCCACAAACACTGTGCCCGAGGCCATGCCCGAAAACGCCCCTTCATCGCCAGCGCAAACATCACGCAAATCATCATCATTGCCAACGCAAGACATAACAAATCCGCAGCCCTCAACAGCGGCCCGCGGCGTGGCGGCAAAACGGCCACCGTGCTCTTTGGCCCAGCCTTCCGCCTTGGCGGTGGTGCGGTTATAAACACAAACCTCGTGACCTGCGGCCACCAGATGCCCCGCCATCGGATATCCCATTACACCCAGACCTAAAAATGCGACTTTTGCCATTGTTTGCTTTCCTTTGCCATTGCTTGCATATGATTGTCATGCCTGCTTTCACCCTGTATTGACCCCTTAACGGGCTGCGTCAAGAACAGGATAATCGCATGGCAAAAGCATTTCGCTGGCTAACACGGATATTTGTCGGGCTGTTTGCGCTGGCATTGCTGGCTGGATTTCTGGTTTACTATCTCGCGTCGCGATCCTTGGTCGACTATGATGCAACCCATCAAGTGGCTGGTCTCAATGCGTCCGTCGAAATCGTCCGCGACAATGCAGATGTTCCGCATATTTTTGCCAGCACGGACGCCGATGTCTATTATGCCCTTGGCTTTGCCCATGCGCAGGATCGATTGTGGCAAATGACCATGCTGCGGCGCACCGCGCAGGGGCGTTTGTCAGAACAATTTGGCCCCCGCACGCTGAAAATTGACAAATTGATGCGCAGGCTTGATCTCTACAATCTGGCTGTAAGTTCGGTTAAGGCCCAGAATGCGCAAACCCAGATTATCCTTGAGGCCTATTCCAAGGGCGTGAATGCGTGGCTGACCGAGATCAACCAGGGCGCTTTGGGCCGTGGCGCGCCGGAATTTTTTCTGTTCAGCAGTCAAATTTCCCCTTGGCAACCCGCAGATTCGATCGCGGTCATCAAGCTGATGGCCTTGCAAATGTCGGGCCATCTGGAAAATGAAGTTTTGCGCGCGCAGACCTCGTTGGTCCTGCAAAACGACAGGTTGCACGATATTTTGCCGGTCTCCCCCGGCGGCGCCATAGCTGCCCTGCCCAAATACGCCAGCCTGTTTCCAAATCTGCCCCGTTTTGCAGCCAGCCAGCCCGCCAAACGCGATCCGCTTTCGCCCTTTAAGGCGCGTGCCTTTGCCGGTGCTTCAAATGCATGGGCTGCCGCGCCGTCCCGCTCGGCCGCTGGTGGCACCTTGCTGGCGAATGATCCGCATTTGGGTTTCTCGGCGCCCTCAATCTGGTATTTGGCCCGTCTTGAACTGGCGCAAGGCGGCATCATTGGCGGCACCATCCCGGGTGTGCCTGCAATCCTGACCGGGCGCAGCGACTATCTGGGCTGGGGGCTGACGGCAGCCTATGTTGATGATCAGGATGTCTATATCGAGCAGCTAAATCCTGCCAATCCGGACGAGTATAAAACCGCCAATGGTTACAAACAGTTTGTAACGCGCGATTCAATCATCCGGATTAANGACGCGCTGCCTGTGACCATAAAACTGCAATGGAGCGACAATGGTCCGGTGATGCCAGCCAGCCACTATGAGCTGGGCAGCATCACGCCAAATGGCCATGTCGCCACGGTTGCCTGGACGGCGCTTAGCCCTGCCGACACCTCGGTCTCGGCGGTGCTTGACCTGATGCAATCGCGCACAATCAGTCAGGCCATCAGCAATGCCGAGGGCTATCTTGCACCAGCGATGAACCTGACCTTGGCGGATGGCGACGCGATTGCGATGAAAACCATTGGTGCAATTCCCAAACGCAGCGTCAACCATCAGACACAGGGGCGCATCCCCTCGCAAGGTTGGCTGACCGAAAACCGTTGGCAAGGGCGTTCTGACTATAGCGACAATCCTGAATTCCTGANCCCCGCCGGGGGCATCATTGGCAACACCAATAACAAGATGATCGACCGCGCATTTCCGCGCCATGTTAGTTTTGTCTGGGGCGATACCCAACGCATATTGCGCTGGAAACGTCTGATGCAAAGCCGCGAAGTACACACCCGCGAAAGCTTTATCGAGGCCCAGCTGGATACCGTCAGCTATACCGCGCGGGCGCTATTGCCGCTGATTGCGGCTGATTTATGGTTCACCGGAGAGGCTGCTGCNGAGGGCACCATAGAGCATCGCCGCCAGCAAGCGCTGGATATGCTGGCCAGCTGGAATGGCGAGATGAACGAGCATTTGCCCGAACCGTTGATTTATGTCGCATGGTTGCGGGCCCTACAAAAGCGACTGATTCAGGATGAACTGGGGCCGCTGGCCACCCGGTTCAGCCATGTCGAGGCGTTGTTTATCGAGCGGGTTTATCGCAATACGGACGGGGCCGCAGCGTGGTGTGACGTGCTGCAATCCGCAGTGATCGAGAGCTGCACAGACATTTCGCGTTTGGCGCTGGATGACGCATTGTTATGGATTGCGCAAAACCACGGCGGTGCCCTTGAGGCTTTGCGCTGGGGTGATGCGCATCAAGCGACACACGACCATCAGGTGCTCGGTGAAATTCCGATCCTAAAGTGGTTCGTCAACATTCGCCAATCGACATCTGGTGGCGACAACACGTTGCAACGCGGACGCACCCGTGGCACCGACCCGACCCCTTTCCAAAATGTTCATGGTGCCGGATTTCGCGGTGTTTACGACTTTGCCGACCCAGATAGTTCGGTGTTTGTAATATCAACCGGTCAGTCGGGGCATCCGTTGTCGCGGTTCTATGATAATCTGGGGGAATTGTGGCGGCGCGGTGAATATATCCCGATGTCGCTGGACCCTGATCTGGCCCGCGCGGCAGCGGCAGGGGTGACGGTGTTAGAGCCAGCTCAATAGGCTACTTTGAACCACGGTTATGCGGCGCATCCAAATCCATCTCAGGGCCAAGCGGCACAACGCCGGANGGATTAATTGTGTCGTGGCTGGCGTAATAATGGTTCTTGATGTGATCCATATGCACCGTCTGCGCCACGCNCGGATGCTGATACAGATCGCGCAAATAATTTGACAGGTTCTGGTAGTCGGCTATGCGTTTCAGGTTGCATTTGAAATGCCCGACATAGACCGGATCAAACCGCACCAATGTTGTGAACAAACGCCAGTCCGCTTCGGTCAATTCAGGCCCCGTCAGATAGCGATGCTGTGACAGTATCTCTTCCAGCCAATCCAGCGTGTCAAACAGCGGCGCAACCGCTTCTTCATAGGCGGCTTGGGTGGTGGCAAAACCGGATTTGTAAACACCGTTGTTCAAGGTGTCATAGACGCGGCTGTTGATCGCGTCGATTTCTGTGCGCAACGCCTGCGGGTAGTAATCCCCTGCAATCGCCCCAACCCCGTCAAAAGCGCTGTTGAANATGCGGATGATTTCCGAAGATTCATTGCTGACGATGGTGTGCTGTTTTTTGTCCCACAGCACAGGCACCGTTACACGGCCGCTATAGGTCGCATCAGCCGCAGTATAGATTTGGTGCATGAACTGGGCACCGTTGATCGGATCTCCTACCACGCCGTCGCCGACGCGAAATGTCCAGCCGTCCTCGCGCATATACCAGTTCACCACCGATANCGTGATNATGTCCTGCAACCCTTTCAGGGCGCGAAAAATCATGACCCGATGCGCCCAAGGACAGGCGTGCGAAACATAAAGATGATAGCGCCCCGCCTCGGCCTTGAACCCAGCCATACCACTTGGCCCGGCAGACCCATCGGCGGTTATCCAGTTGCGAAAAGAGGCATCCTTTCGCTTGAAATGGCCATCAGCTGATTTGGTATCATACCACTGATCAACCCATTTTCCGTCCTGTAGCAACCCCATGATGTGCTCCTAATGCGCTGGCTTGATGAATGTGCCATTGTTCAATTCACTCACGGCTTGTTTCAACTCATCGCGGGTGTTCATCACGATCGGCCCGTGCCATGCAATCGGCTCGTTCAGGGGCGCGCCTGATATCAGCAAAAACCGGATGCCATCTGGACCCGCTTGGACCGTGACCTCGTCCCCTGTGCCAAAACGGATCAAGGTGCGATTCCCAGATAAATCCCTGATGTTCAGCTCTTGCCCCATGACCTCTTTTTCCATCAACACCCCAGTGGGCGCAGAGGCGTCGTCAAACCGCCCGGCCCCGTCAAACACATAAGCAAAGGCGTGGCGGTATGTATCCACCTTAAAGGTTTTTCGAACGCCCGCTGGCACAAAAATGTCCAGATACTGCGGATCGGCGGCAATGCCGTCAACCGGACTGCGTTTACCCCAAAACTCACCGATAATGATACGTACTTGGGTGCCGTCATCGTCAATAATTTCGGGAATGTCCNCGCCCGCAATATCCTGATACCGCGGCGCGGTCATTTTCAGGCTGGCTGGCAAATTGGCCCACAGTTGAAATCCGTGCATCTGCCCCTGTGCGTTCCCGTTGGGCATTTCCTGATGCATTATGCCCGACCCTGCCGTCATCCATTGCACGGCCCCGGCGCCCAAGCTCCCTTCNTTTCCAAGGCTGTCCTTNTGGGTGACATTGCCGGTCAGAACATAGGTGATGGTTTCAATACCACGNTGTGGGTGCCACGGAAAACCGGCGGCATAACCCTCAGGTGTTTCATTGCGAAAATCATCGAACAACAGATAAGGATCAAACATATCCGGATTGTGAAACCCGAACGCACGGTGCAGTTTCACACCCGCGCCCTCAAGTGTTGGCAGGGCATTGGTTTTTGACACGACTGGACGAAATGACATCTGATTATCCCTGCGCAATGATGGTTATTGATCACCCAACCATAGAGTCCTGTGCGTATATTGTGATACGGGCAGACCTGAACATGGGATGTGCGCAAATGCTCACATGTCGCGGAAATGTTTTTCCTGACGCGCCGTCCAGAACACCTGAACCACGAACCCGTTTTCGTTCTGGTCCTCGCTGGTCACGACACCTTCCTGAAACAACCACGCGCGTTTGCGTCCATCGGCGTAAGGGATCAGTAATTCACGCTCGGTTTTAGGGTCGGTCAGGTTGGCGGATATGGCCAACAGCAACGCATCCATCCCCTGCCCTGTGATAGACGAAATGGCGAATTTGTCGTCGGCGCGCTCGGCCTTTTCCATCAAGGCGTCTTGATCGTCTTCGTCAAGCAAATCCAGCTTGTTCCAGACCTCGATCATCGGCGCATCTTCGGCAATGCCCAACTGCTCAAGTATGGTTGCCACATTGCGGGCTTGCTCGACCGTGTTGGGGTGCGAAATATCGCGTACATGCACCACCAGATCGGCATCCAGCACTTCTTCCAATGTGGCACGAAAGGCGGCGACCAATTCGGTTGGCAGCTCGGAAATAAACCCCACCGTGTCGGATAGGATGATTTCCTGACCCGATGGCAGCTCAACACTGCGCATGGTCGGGTCAAGCGTGGCAAACAGCATATTCTTGGCCATCACATTGGCCCCCGTCAAGCGGTTGAACAGGGTGGATTTGCCTGCATTGGTGTAGCCCACAAGGGCAACCACAGGAAACGGCACTTTCTTGCGCGATGCGCGGTGCAGTTCGCGGGTTTTCACCACTTTGCCCAGCTGGCGTTTTAGCCGCGTGATCGCGTCATCGATGGCACGTCTATCGGCCTCGATTTGGGTTTCACCGGGGCCGCCGACAAACCCAAGNCCGCCGCGTTGGCGTTCAAGGTGGGTCCAGGCCCGCACCAAACGGGTGCGTTGGTAAGAAAGCGCTGCCATTTCGACCTGCAATACGCCTTCGCGGGTGCGCGCACGGTCCGAGAAAATTTCCAAAATCAAACCAGTGCGATCCAGAATTTTCAGACCCCACTCTTCTTCCAGATTGCGCTGTTGCACGGGTGTCAGCGCACCATCTATCAAAACCAGTTCAATCTCTTCGGCGGNAAAGATCGCCTTCATTTCGGAGATTTTGCCTTTGCCAAACAAATACCCCGCCCGCAATGCGCGCAGAGGCACAATGTCGGAACCGACGACCTCCATCTCGGGCATGGCATCGGCCAAGGCNACAGCCTCGGCCAGTGCGGCCACTGGTTCGCGTCGTGAATTGTCGGACTTTAGGTCGGGATGCAGAACCCATGCGCGGGTGTTGCGCGGGGGNTCAATCTCCATCCCGGCTTATTCTTCTTCGCCGTCATACAGATTGATCGGCGCACCCGGCATGATGGTTGAAATCGCGTGCTTATAGACCAACTGAGCCTGCCCGTCACGGCGCAAAAGCACACAGAAATTATCAAACCAAGTGATCACTCCCTGCAATTTCACCCCGTTGATCAGGAAAATTGTTACGGGAACTTTGTTTTTACGCACGTTGTTCAGAAACGCGTCCTGTAAATTTTGTCTGTCGGCAGCCATTGGTCTTTCGCCTTTTTATTGTGGTCTGCCCCTGTCGGGCATGGTTTTCTAATCTGAAATACGAGTATGGATCGGCTTTACAATAGATTCCAGCCCTAAAAACAGCCCTTTAGCGCATTATCCTGCGATCTGTGCCCTATGAGCGCCACAAGGCAGGGTTTAAGAGGGCAATAATTGCAAGTGTTTCCAGCCGCCCCAACACCATTGTCGCAGCCAAAATCATTTTCCCAACACTGCCAAGGTCGGCGTAATTCAGGGTTTCTTGGGCGGCCACACCGGCCAATGGACCGGTGGTGGACAGGGCTGAAATAGTAAAGACCATGGCGCTTTCAAACGAAAGACCTGTCAAGGACAGCCCCAACATCACCAGCGCCACAGACATGCTGAACAGCATAAAAAATATCCACGATATTTGCGCCCCGAAACGGCGGATATGGCGGGCTTGGGTGCCAGCCCCGCCAACGCTTGAAGGATGCAGCAAGCGCTCCATTTCACGGTTGCCGTGTTTATAAAGCGCATAAACCCGCATCAGTTTTACCCCGCCCGCAGTGGTGGCGACACCGCCGCCAATGATAGACAGACCCATCAGGATCAAGCCGGGAGATTGCAATCCAGACCAGCCGCGCGCATCGGCCCAGTCAGAGGAGACAAACCCTGTGGTGGTCAGGAACGACAACACCGTAAACGTCGCCCCCCACAGGGCACTAAATGCGGCACCCAGATCATTTTCCAAATCGATGTCATAAGCGCCCAGCCAGTGCCGCGCGAACAGAAATAGCGGCAACACAATCACCAAAAATGCCCCGATGCGAAACTCGGGATCATCACGCAAAGTGCGCAACCCTATCTGTTGTTGATCGCGGGAGAACATCAACCGCGATATGGCGTAAAACAAAAAGCCGAAAACGACGGCTTCGCCCAACACGCCGCTGCCCCCGCCCGACTGCAACCCGCCGATTGGTGATATACCACTGGTGGCCAGTGTTGACATGGCATGGCTGATCGCCACAAGAGACGTATCCCCCGCCAGCAATAAAAGGATCCAAAGAACCAGCGTTAAGCCCGCGTATACAGGGAACAACAAAGCGGCGTAACGCGCCAGCCGTTGCGACGCATTGGCAACATTGGTGATTTGCGCGAACTGGGCGTTACCATTGTGACCGGATTCAACGCTTGTCACCTCAAACCCACCCAGATTAAGCGGTGCCAAAACCGCAATCGCAGTCACCCAGATCAAAAACCCGCCCATCCATCCGACCAACGCCCGCCACAGGTGCAAGGCACCCGTGAGCCGCTCGGGCTCAAAAAGGGTGGCACCTGTTGTTGTCAGGCTGGAGACCATTTCAAAATAGGCATTCAGAAAGCTGGTGTTTCGCAATCCCTCATAGAATGGCACCGCCAGCATGATCGGCAAAATCGTAAACGCCCCGAGCAAGGCCAACAGGTGGCTACGGGCCAAATTGGTGCTGGTGCCTGCCGAACTGGCCAGCCCCGTCATCACAGTCAGAATCAAAAACAGCGTGCCGCCATAAAGGAACACCCGCGCCACATGCAGATCATCATCAACCAAGGCATAGATCGCCGGCACATACATCGCACCCGCGCCAATCCCCATCAGGATCACCAGAAATGGCAGGTTCAGAATGCGGGCTAACATCGCGCGCGCCTAGAAAAAGTCGATGGAGACCTGCAACAGCCGCTCCACCTCGGGGACATCATCGCTCATGGCAAACAGCGTGATCACGTCGCCCTCGCTGATACGGGTGCTGCTATTGGGGCGGATCACTTTACCGTCTTGCATGATCGCGCCAACCAGCACGCCTTCGGGGAAATCAACATCACCAATTTTCTGGCCAGCGATCGGCGAGGTTGACATCACTTGGGCCTCTATCACCTCGGCTTCGGCATTGCCGATTGAATAGACCGCACGCACCCGACCATGCCGGATGTGGCGCAGGATCGAAGATACGGTCGTGGCCCGTGGGTTGATGTAGGCGTCAATCCCCATTGGTTTCATTAACGGCACCAATGTCGGATCATTCACCAGACAAATCGCCAGCGGGCAGCCTACGGCCTTGGCCCGCACTGCGGCCAGAATGTTGGTTTTATCGTCATCAGTTACGCATAAAATAGCGTCAGCCCGCCGGATGCCCGCCTCATCAAGCAACTCGATGCTCAACCCGTCGCCATTCAAAACGATGGTTTTTTCCAGTGCATCTGCCGCGACTTCGGCCCGCTCGCGATCCATCTCGATAACCTTGGCGCGCACGCGCTCGGTGCGTGTTTCCAGTGCCGAGGCCACCGCAAGGCCAACATTGCCGCCGCCCAGAATAACAATGCGTTCCTGCTTGTTGCTGGATTTGCCGAACACTTCCAAGGTGCGGTTCACATCTTTGGTATGGGTAAAAATATATATTTCATCGCCAACAAAAACCTGATCACCAGACTCGGGCGCAAACAGCGAGCCTTCGCGGCGGATGCCGACAACAATCGCGCTTAGGGTGGAAAACAGATCAGTCAACTGGCGCAGAGGCGTGTTGACCACGGGGCAGTCGTCTTCGATCAAAATACCCAACAGTTGTGACTGGCCCTCAAGGAAACTCTCGGTATCGAACGCAGCCGGGGCTGAAAGACGTTGCAGGGCTGCCTCGGCGACTTCGCGTTCGGGGCTGATCACCACATCAATTGGCATATGTTCGCGCCGGTATAGATCCGAGTAAATCGCGTCAGATAGCTCTGCGAGCGCAGGCGGGCAATTTTGCGCGGGATTTCAAACACCGAATGGGCCACCTGACAGGTGACCATGTTAACCTCGTCCGAATAGGTCGCGGCAATGATCATGTCAGCGTCGCGGGCTCCTGCGCGTTCCAGCACATCGGGATAGCTGGCAAAACCGGCGATGCCTTGCACATCCAGCGTGTCGGTGGCGCGGTGCACCAATTCGGGATTGTTATCAACGACGGTGACATCGTTGTTTTCACCCGACAGATGGCGGGCAATTTGCCAGCCAACCTGCCCCGCCCCACATATGATAACCTTCATGGCAGAACCTTCCCAGATATGGGCCTTTTCAGTAATTCAGGGACAATCCATGCCAGACGCAGGCCTACTCGTCAATCTCGGCCTCTACATGGGCCACCCGTGCGCCGCCCTTGCTCGAGGTCACAATAGCCAGTGATTTCAATTTACGATGCAGAGCCGAACGCTCCATGCCGACAAAACTGGCGGTGCGGCTGATGTTGCCACCGAAACGGTTGATCTGTCATCAGATATTCGCGCTCAAACAGCTCGCGGGCTTCGCGCAGTGGCAATGTGGCCAGTCCTGACGACAACACTACACGGCCCTCTTTTTGCGATGTTTCTTCTGGTGATGGCAGTTCCTTGGCCGAAATCGCACCATTGCCCGCCCCAAGGATCAACACCCGTTCCACCACATTTTTCAACTGCCGCACGTTGCCGGGCCATTGCATGGTCTGCATCAAGGCCTCGGCTTCGTCCGACAGGCTGCGTAGTGGCAAACCTTGGTTCTTATTCAATTCCTCAATGAAATGCCCCGCCAATAACGGAATATCCTCGCGGCGTTCTTCAAGGGATGGCACCACAACAGGCACCACGTTCAGGCGGTGAAACAGCTCTTCGCGGAATGTTCCAGCCGCAATTTCTTCGGCTAATGACCTGTTTGTGCTGGATACGACCCTGATATCAACACGCACCTTATCGCTGCCGCCGACCCGTTGGAACTGTTGATCAACCAGCACCCGCAGGATTTTGGATTGGGTGCCCAGCGGCATATCCGCAACCTCGTCAAAATATAAAACCCCGCCGTGCGCTTGCTCCAGCAATCCGGACTCAATCCCGCGCTCACCGTTTTCGCGGCCAAAGAGAACCTCCTCCATGCGCTCGGGCTCGATTGAGGCCGAGTTGACTGACACAAACGGCGATGAAGCGCGGTTGGAATTGGCGTGGATGTAACGCGCGGCCACCTCTTTGCCAGCCCCGGCCGGACCCGTCAGCATAACGCGTCCATTGGTGCCGGTCACCTTGTCCAGATTGGATTTGAGCACCTTATAGGCTGCACTATCGCCCAGCATTTCCGATGAAACCGCATCACCACGGCGCAGTTCACTGTTTTCACGGCGCAGGCGCGACGTTTCCATCGCGCGCGATACAACCACCATCAACTGGTCTATATTAAAAGGCTTTTCAATAAAGTCGTATGCCCCCTGTTTGATCGCCGCCACCGCAATTTCGATATTGCCATGGCCTGAAATGATCACCACCGGAATGTCGGGATTATCCCGTTTCACGGTTTTCAAAATGTCGATCCCGTCCATCTGGCTGTCCTTTAACCAGATGTCTAAAATCATCAATGCAGGCGGCGCGGCATTGACCTCGGTCATGCAATCGTCCGAATTCCCGGCCAAACGAGTTGTATACCCTTCGTCCTTTAGAATATCGGAAATCAGTTCCCGAATATCGCGCTCGTCGTCAACAATTAAAATATCAGCCATGATATCCCCCTAATTACTCATTCACGTTTCCGGAATGCAGATCCGCAGCAAGCGTCGAGGGCAGTCTAATTTCTGCCCGTGCCCCGAAATGTGCATTCCCTTTGAATTGTTCAGCATCAAGCAACACCAAGGTGCCGCCGTGTTCCTCGATGATTTTTTTCACAATTGGCAAGCCTAACCCTGTGCCCGAATCTCGGGTTGTCACGTAAGGCTCGAACAGGCGTGCGCGGTCTTCTGGCAACCCGATGCCGTTGTCCGATATGTCAATTTTGATCAGTTCGTCCTGCTGTTCCATTTTGATATGGATTTCTGGCACAAATGAATCGGGCGCACCTTTTTCCTCAAGACTTTCAATCGCTTCACCTGCGTTCTTTATCAGGTTTACCAAGGCTTGAGAAATCATCGTGGCATCCAGATCGGCCATCACGGGTCCGTCCGGCAATAGGGTCTCCAGCTTGACGGCAGGCATAGCAGTTTCTTGCAACAGTGCCGCGTCACGCAGGATTTGAACCAAATCATGGGTGCGCAATTCCGGTTCCGGCATCCGTGCAAATTTTGAAAACTCATCGACGATACGGCGCAAATCGCCGGTTTGGCGAATGATCACATCGGTATATTGTTCCAGCGTATCCGACTGATCCCCCACAAGAGGTGAAAACTTGCGCTTTAAGCGTTCTGCCGAAAGCTGGATCGGAGTCAGCGGGTTCTTGATCTCGTGGGCAATGCGTCGTGCAACATCACCCCACGCGGCCATGCGCTGCGCCGAAACCAGATCGGTTACATCGTCAAAGGCGATCACATAGCCCTCAAGGTTGCCCGCATCATTGCGCCGCGTGCTGATCCGCACCAGCAGGTTTTCCAACGCACCTTCGCGCGACAGCTTGACCTCTTCCTGCACCACTTCGGTATTTTTGCTTTGCAGACGTTGCAACAACGGGCCAAATTCGGGCACCGCAACACTGATGTCGCCGCTTTGCTCATCGGGCAGCGCCAGCAAACGTTCTGCCGAGCGGTTCACAAACATCACTTTGCCCTTGGCATCCAGGCCAACGACCCCTGACGCCACCGAGGAAAGCACAGAATCAAACAAACGGCGGCGGCGTTCGATCTGGCGGTTATTTTCCAGTAAGGTGTCGCGCTGCCCCTTTAACTGGCGGGTCATCTGGTTGAAATAGCGTCCCAACATGGCGATTTCATCATCGCCCTCTTCCTCGATCACCTGCACACCCAAATCACCGGTCCCGACCTGTTGCGCAGCCCCCGCCAGACGGCCCACAGGACGTGCCAAGCCGTTCAGCAAACCATAGTCCCAGCCAGATCGCCGCCAAAATAAGGATCACGGCGAAACCTATGTACAGCAGACCAAACTCGAACAAGATTTTGCCGCGTTCGCTCTCCAATTGATGGTACAACGTCGCGGTTTCCTGAGTGTCATCCAACAGGTTCAGAATATCCCCGTCCACATTACGCGAGACATACAGATAGCGATCAACAAAGGCGTCCAGCTTGAACAGAGCCCGAAACTCGTTGTTGTCCCAATCCTGAATAACAACGACTTGGCCCAAATCCGCCGCCGTAATGTCTTCCAGTGTAGGTTCTTCAAAATCGAACAGATAAGAGCGCTCGCCACGGGCCCGCAATGTACGTGCGCCATCAATCACATAGGCCTCGCGCAGCCCGCGCTGGATTTGCACCTGCCCTTGGGTTAGCAATTCGCGTAGATTGCCGTCATTCAGGAAAAATGTCGCGTTGCGGGTCAGGTTCAGATAGGCTGCCAACGCTTCGGTGTCTTCAATCAGATCGGATTGGTGCTCTTCCTGATAGGCCTCGGCGGCGGCCAGTGAAGTGCCGACCACTTGGCGCACCCGTTCCGAAAACCACCCTTCAAGCCCCACATTGACCGTCAACACGGCAAACACCGCAACCAAAATCGTTGGGATCAACGCAACCAGTGCGAACACCCCCGTCAGGCGTAAATGCAAGCGGGAACCCGCTGATTTTGCGCGCCGCGCCGAGATCATTCTTGCAACGCGCTGCAACACAAGAGCCGCGACCACGAGAATATAGACAACGTCGGTCAGTAGAATCAGGCGTAAACTGGGGGCTGAAGCACTTTTGTCTAAGGGGCCCAACACAATGAACGTCGCAATCGCCAAAACCGGCCCGAGAATCACCAGACCTAAGGTCGCAGCGTTCTGCAAACGCCGTTTTCGCCGCAAACGGCTTAGTTTATCAAATGTTGCGCTTTTGACGGGGGTTGCCACCAAATGCCCACTTTCCTCTGTGTCGCATCCGCGACGAACCACCATATATCGTGACCTCGTTGCGGCTGATGCCATTGGGTCACGCTTGATGTTGCTCTTTTACATCAATTTACGGCGCCGTGTCACGCGAATATCGAGCTCGGAAATTTTCTTTCGCAGGGTGTTTCGGTTTATGCCCAAAAGATCGGCACATTTGGCCTGATTTCCGCCGGTGGCCTCTAGGGAAATTTCCAACAACGGGCGCTCCATTTCATTCAATATCCGCGTGTACAGACCGGAGGGCGGCAAGGCACCGCTGTGCAGATCAAAATACCGTTGCAAATGGCGCGCGATCGAGGCCGATAACCTGTCCCCTCGTGCGCGATCATTGATCGGCTCCATCATGGGCTGCCCATCCAAGGCCTGCTCCACTTCTGCAGCCGATATTTCAGCCTGCCCGCTGGTTGCGCCCAACTGGCGCAAACAGTTTTCAATTTGGCGCACATTGCCGGGCCAACTGTAGGTTTGCATCAGGGTTTGCGCCTCGTCAGACAAATGATGCACTTCATCATCTCCGTCACGGTGACGGGTCAGAAAATACTCGGCCAATAGCGGTATATCGTTTATCCGGTCTCGCAAGGCTGGCACTTTCAACGTAACACCGTTCAGGCGGTAAAACAGGTCCTGCCGAAACGTTCCGGCCTCCATCATTGCGGCCAGATCTGCTTGCGTTGTCGCCATGATGCGCGGCGCATTCTCGGGCAACCTGTCCATCATACGCACAACTTGCGCCTGTGCCTCAAGGTCCAGATCCCCGACTTCGTCTATCACCAGCGCGCCAGAATCAGCCTGTGCCAAAATCTGCTCAAGCGCCGCAGCGCCGGTGATATCCGCGGCACTGGCGACCTTGAACGGCTTGGCGCGCCGATCACTGAAATCATGGATAATGCTGGCAACCAGTGATTTTCCCGTGCCGCTTTCGCCGTTAATCAGCACCGGCAGCTCGTTGTTGAGGATCTGGGCGATCAAACGGTACAAATCCTGCATCACATCGGTATGGCCAACCAGCGGCAAATCACTCGTCGCATTCAAAGCCGGGCTAACCGGGGTCTCAACGCGATGCCGCGTCACCAGGGCCTTGGCCGAGCGTTTCATTAAATCAGGTAAATCAAACGGTTTGGGCAGGTAGTCAAAGGCCTTGGCCTCGGTCGCTTTGATTGTGGTCATAATGGTGTTTTGCGCCGAGATCACGATTACGGGTAAATCGGCGCGCAGTTTTAAAATTTCTGGCACCATCTCAAGCCCGTTGCCATCGGGCATCACCACATCGGTGATCACCAGATCGCCCATCCCCTCGCCCACCCAGCGCATCAATGTCACCAATGACGACGTCGCATGAACCTTGCATCCGGCGCGGGTGAAGGCCTGCGTTAGAACGGTGCGAATCGTGCGGTCATCATCCGCAATCAGAACTGTGCCGTCCATTTAGGATGCTCCTTTGGGGTTTGGTGTGGGTTTGGGGGCCGTTGGTAGAGATATCCGAAAGGCAGTACGCCCCGGCCTTGATTCAACCGCAATCAGCCCCTCGTGCTCGGAAATGATTTTCGACACCAGCGCCAGCCCAAGTCCGGTGCCGTTTTCACGCCCCGAGATAAACGGATCAAACACATCGTCTACAATATCCGGCGGCAAGCCCGGCCCGTTGTCAATAATTTCAATCCGGATCGGCACGGGTGCATCAGTGCCGTCCGCACGCCGACGTCGCAGGCCGTTATCAAAGGAGGTGCGTATNCTGATTTCACCGTCGGATTTTCCAGCCGCTTCGCTTGCATTNTTCAACAGATTGGCCATCACCTGTATCAACTGGTCCGTGTCCACCCATGCATCGGGCAAAGACGGGTCATATTCTTGAATAATTCGCATATGAGCGGCAAAACCGACCTGCGCCGATTTGCGGGCGCGGTCTATCACGTCATGGATATTGACCGCCACCCGGTTGGGAGGACTAAGGTTTCCGAACTGTTCAACTTGATCCAGCAATGCGACAATACGCTTTGCCTCCGAAACGATTAGGTCTGTCATTTCAATATCTTGCGGCGGTAAGTTCATCGCCAATAGTTGGGCCGCGCCGGTGATCCCCGCCAGCGGATTTTTCACCTCATGGGCCAACATTTCGGCCATGCCAATCGCCGATTTTGCCGCAGATTCCGAAGCCGTTTGGTGACTTGCACCCGTGGCATTCAGGCGTGGATTAATGATCAGCAACACCCGTGCATCATCGCGAGACATCGGCGCGATTTGCAGGTTGCAAGGGGTCAGGTCGCGTCCAACCGCAATATCATTGATAAACACCGGACTGTGTGTGTCGCGCACCCGTTGAAAGGATTTCTCTAGCGGAGCGCTGACCATTACCCTGTCGACACAACGCACCCCGCACAACGATTTGACCGAGACATTCAAAAATCCCTCGGCTGCCAGGTTGGCGGCGGTGATTTCATCTGCCTCATTGATCAGAAAGGCCGGACTTGGCAGCGCGTTCCATAGTTTTTCGTGGCTCATGCCGCCACCTTTTGTGCTGATAAGGCGTCGGGCAACAATCCCAATACGATGGCAGGGTCCCGCTCGGTCAGCACAGCTTTGCGCAATTCAGGCGAACAGCCGACCCCATCCATATACCAGCCCAGATGCTTGCGGGCCACGCGACTACCAAGTTTCATTCCGTAAAACGCCAATATATCCTCGTAATGATTGGCAACCAAATCAACCAAAGCCCCCGCCACGGGAATAGTTGGCGGCGCCGTGCCATAAAGACTGGCCGCGACTTGCGCCAACTTCCAAGGTGCCCCTTGTGCGCCCCGCCCAATCATCACGCCGTCTGCATTTGAGGCCGTCAATGCGGCGCGGGCTGTGGTCGCGTTAATGATATCGCCATTGGCAATCACTGGTATCTCAACTGCGGATTTAACCGCAGATATAGCGGCCCAATCGGCGTGGCCTTTGTAAAACTGGCAACGGGTGCGTCCGTGGATGGTGATCATCCGGATGCCTGCGGCCTCGGCGCGTTGTGCAAGTTCCGGCGCGTTTAAGCAGGTGTCATCCCAGCCCAGACGGGTCTTTAGGGTGACTGGAATATCAACCGCCTCAACCACCGCCTCGATCAGACGTAATGCATGATCCAGATCGCGCATCAAGGCCGATCCGGAATAGCCACTCACCACTTTTTTGGCGGGACAGCCCATGTTGATATCGATGATCCGCGCACCGCTGCCCGTGACCATGCGAGCGGCCTCTGCCATCGGGATTGGCTCGCGTCCGGCCAGTTGCACGGCGGTATTGGATTCATTCAGCCCCAGCTCGGCGCGTTCGCGCACACCAGGCTTGCCTTCAACCATGTCATGGCTGGTAACCATTTCGCTGACCACCAACCCCGCCCCAAAGCGTGACACCATCCGGCGAAACGGTAAATCAGTAATCCCAGCCAATGGGGCTAGAAAAACAGTATGTTCCATTTGGGTATCTGCCAGTTTTATAGTCAAACGCCTAATCCTTGTGCAACCGCTTCTTGACTAGCTCGCAAACCAACAAAAGGCAATCGGCATGAAAGGCTTTGCGCCGCAACAAAATCTTTCAAAGATTTTGCTAAGAATTGTTGAACAATTCTTGTCCCACCTTGCCAGCGGCGGCGCAAAAATCTAAACCGTCCTCATGACAACAACTGCTGCCATCATCGTCGCCGCGGGGCGTGGCCTAAGGGCCGGAGGAAAAATCCCCAAACAGTTCCAGCCCCTTAACGGGGTCAGCGTTCTGGAGCGCACGATTGCGGCCTTTGCCAATCATCCCGATATCGCCCAGCTAGTCTTGGTGGCGAACCCTGATGACCAGGACTTGCTGGCGAAACTGAATTTGGGCGGGGCTACTTTGGTCCATGGTGGCGACACCCGTGGTGCATCGGTTTTGGCGGGGCTAAAGGCTGCTGTCACGGACAATGTGCTGATCCATGATGGCGCGCGCCCNTTGGTGTCTGCACGCATCATCAGTGATGTGATTGCGGCGCTGGTCACCCATGCCGGTGCCGCCCCCGCCCTGACCGTCACCGATGCGCTGTGGCGTGGCAAAGATGGCCAAGTCACAGAACCGCACCCGCGTGAAGGTCTGTTTCGCGCCCAAACCCCGCAAGGGTTTCGCCTGCCCGATATCATTGCCGCCCATGCCGCCCACAATGGCGGTGCGGCGGATGATGTCGAGGTCGCCTTGGCACACGGTCTGGATGTTGCGATCATTACCGGCGATGAGGCCAACATGAAAATCACTGAACCGCGCGANTTTGCCCGCGCCGAGCAAATATTGGAGCNTGATATGGATATACGGCTGGGCAANGGCTATGATGTGCATCGGTTTTGCGAGGGCGACCAAGTGATGCTGTGCGGCGTCTCTGTTCCACACACCCACGGTCTGGAGGGTCATTCAGACGCCGATGT
>JGI24724J26744_10001215_pt1 | contig 17840 bp, 16 predicted proteins | sample Cruoilmetagenom7_FD_26744 | JGI IMG/M metagenome (IMG submission 26744) | reverse complement strand
ATGATCGAGCGTTCCAATCGTGTCGCACCGGTGTCTGCACCGCGCCCACCAAACGGATCCAGCGCGAAAATCTCGCGTTCAACAGACCCGAACCAGCCGTTCTTCTCCAACTCGACCCGTTCGCTTTCCAACTCCTCGACCGTCCAGGCCAACACCCAGTCTTCGCCGGGCGGTGATTTCGCCTGCTCCAGCACCTCGCGCAGCGGGCCCGACTGCTTGGTGAACCTGTGCGAATACATCGGCCCCACGTGGATGCGGCGCAGCCGTTTGGGGTGCAGATCATCGAAATCGCGGTCAAAGCCGGATGCGATGGTGACCAGCTTTAGCCCGCCCATCGCCTGGGCCATCAGATGGGCCTGGACCTGCGGCCAGCGTCGTTCATCTTTTGGCAGAGCGATCCGACCGGTGTCCTCGACTTCCATCAGGTAAATTGTCGGGATGTTCTGCGCGCTGTCATAAACCGCCCAATGCACCAGATACGAGCGNCGTTGATCCTGCCCCTGGTGGCCATTGTTACCCAACCAGATCACATCCGGATCGTTCTGCGGCCAGAACAATTCGCCCTTCTGCAATTCCTCGTAATACAGCCGTTGCGACAGGGCGTATTGCAGACCTGTCGGGATGGTCAAGTCGCCAACAATCTGCTGAATCATCTGCGACTTCAGCTCTTTGGCCGCCGGCATCCCCTTTAGGTGCTTCTTCGCTTGCGCCGCATCCGAGGCCATCTGCAACAGTTCCGCCTGTACCGGAAATCCGCTTTCGTGACGATCAAACACCAGCGAGGACCAGCCCGCGCCATCACCGCGCCCGGACCAGAAATACTTGTTGGCCAGCGCGCGAAAGGTGAACCCAAGCCCCATCAAATACCGCGCCAGGATCTCAACCTCATGTCGGTTCAGGTTGCCCTCGGCCTCCATCTGTCCGGCGACACGGGCCAGATGTCCGGTGATGCGCGCGAACTTGTTGAAATACCGCCGCGTGGTCTGCGTATCGCTCAGGAACGCGTGGTCAGTGGTGAGGGTGTCAGCTTCGGTCATGTCTTCCACCTTAATTCAAACCAGCCCTTCAATCGCAGGGCCGGCCCGGCAAGGCCCGGCACCCAGAAGCTGAAAAAGAACAACACCTTGTCCACGAGCCAGATCAACGGGACCAAACAGATCAACAGAAACAGAGTGACCATTCCAATCTCCCCAATCCCGAATACGACCATGACAAGGAACAGACCGAATGCCAAAGGAACAACTGCGCCCGCCCCCCATATCCGCATCAGATCCCGTCGCGTCATCTCCACCGGATGGATAAGGCGCAAGACGGGGCTCAAGCGCTGCGGGGCACTCACGCCCCATACAGGTTCTTGTCATGCTTCTCGACAATCGCCTGGAACCGGCGCGCGAACCGTTCGTCGGCTTTGGCCTTGGCCTCCAACACGTCGCGGGCGAACACCATGTGGTCCTCGTGGGCTTCCATCATGTCGGCCATTTTCTGGTTCGTCGCAGTGCCAATGGCGGCCATGGCGGCTTGGGCTTCCTTGTCGGTTTCCACACCGATTTCGTTGATCCGGTGCGCCACGTCCTGCTGTTGCGCGGTTTTCAACGATTTCGACAGGGCGTCATACAGCACCACGCGTTGCTTGGTGTCTGTCTGCAACTTGTTGATCAAAACCATCTGCGTCGCCGCTTGGTTTTGCAGACTGTCGACCCAGGTCTTGCCCTTTTCGATATAGCGTTCCAGCGTCTGGGACTTGGCCAGTTTGACCTGCTCCTGCTGCACCATTTCGTTGTATTTGGCGTTCATCTCGGCCAATTCGGTTTCCAGTTTCGTGCGTGCGGCGGCGTCCTGTTCGACGGAAATCTTGTTTTCCAATCCAATGATCGTCGGGTCCATGCCGACGATTTCGGTGCGCAACGCTTCCAGCTCGCCCACCGTCATTTCGCGTTCATCCAGCGTTTCGACCAGGTTGACGCCCACGCTTTCCTTCTGTTCGTTCAGCATCGCCAACTGCCCGTTCAGCAGCTGCACGATCGTGTCGGATTGCGCAATCAGCTCCTGCAACTTGTCGTCGATCGACGCCGTGCGCATGCGTTCCTGACGCAGGCTTTCCGATTTCCCCTTGGAGAAGACGCCAACAAAACTCTCCCACCCGGTTTTCGACCGCATTTCGTCGAAATCCTTGGAAAACCCGGACGTTACATCGTCCAGCCCCATGATCAGTTCGGCGATATTGGCGTTCATCGCGTCGGTATGCGCATGCACATCCGCAAGCGAGGCATTTTCGATATCAATGGATGCATCCGTGCGCGCCGTTTCAATCCGCGTTGTCAGCTCGGAAATCTTGGCCTGCGCCTCAGCCACCTGGGCCTGGCTTTCGCGGATCTGGGTCTCAAATGGGGTTTTGACGTCGGACATGAAGTTCCCTCGAAGTAAAATGCTGTAACATTCAGTTGGGGAGAGGTTAGCGCGATTTTAAGAGGGGCAACAGTCAGTTTTCCCGCAAGTTTGGCCGATTTCCACGGCTTTTCAATGCTGTTCAGGCGCACCAGAGCGGATGTGATGACGGCAGAACCGGGCGGAATGGCCCCCATTTGCCCTGACCCAGAGAAGCCCGCGACCAGGCCCGCGACCCTGTGCGCAGGCAGCATCACGGCGCTGGTGTGCTGAGCGGGCTTGCCCCTGCGCNCACAAACCCCTAGGGCTNTGCCCATGAAAATTCTGTTTCTTGGTGATGTCATGGGTCGCGCCGGACGGCGGGCCATAACCGAACTCTTGCCCAAGCTGCGCGAGGACTGGCGGTTGGATTTCGTCGTGGTGAATGGCGAAAACGCGACCTCGGGCATGGGGCTGTCTGCGACACATGCCAAGGGCATTCTAGAGGCCGGGGCCGATGTGATCACCCTGGGNGACCACGCCTTTGATCAACGCGACATGCTGACGTTCTGCGAACAGGAAAAACGCATCATCCGCCCGCTGAACTTTGCCAAAGGCGCACCGGGATCTGGCGCGCGGATTTTCAAGGATCAGCGCGGCCGCCAGGTTCTGGTCACACAGGTACTGGGCAATGTCTTCATGAAACGCGCCTTTAATGACCCGTTTTCAGCCATCGACACCGTGCTGCGCGCCAATCCTCTGGGCGGCAACGCGCAGGCGATCCTGGTCGATATGCATTGCGAGGCGACCTCGGAGAAAATGGCCATGGGCCGTTGGTGTGANGGGCGTGCCTCGGTCGTGGTCGGCACCCACACCCATGTGCCCACNGCAGACGCGATGATCCTGTCCAAGGGCACGGCATATCAGTCCGATGCGGGCATGTGCGGCGANTANAACTCGATCATTGGCATGGAGGCCGAAGAGCCCATGCGCCGCTTCGTCACCGGCATGGTCAAAGGCCGCTTCTCCCCGGCCAATGGTGAGGCGACGCTGTCAGGCCTGTACGTCGAAACCGATGACCGCACCGGCAAGGCCACGCGGGTGGACATGGTCCGTCAGAGCGGATTGTTGCAACCCTCTGCCCCCAGCACACCCACATGACCCGCCACCTTGGCCTGATTGGATTTCTGATCCTGTTGGGTGCTGGCTGGGGTTTGACCGGTGTGCTGGCCAAATTCGCTGTCGATGGGGGATACCGCCCCTTTGGCATCATCTTTTGGCAGCTGGCGATCAGCACCCTGGTACTGGGCGGGCTGACTTTTGCGCGCGGCAAGGGCTTGTCTTTCGCGCCGCGCCACCTGGGCCTGTACCTGTTCATCGCGCTCTGCGGCACTGTGCTGCCCAACGCGACCGGTTATGTCGCGCTGACCCATCTGCCAGCAGGCGTCATGGCCATCGCCATCGCTGCCGTGCCGATGTTCGCCTTTCCCATCGCNTTGGCTCTGGGCAACGAACGGTTCAGCGCGCTGCGCCTCATGGGNCTATTCATCGGCCTGATTGGTGTCGCCCTGTTGGCTGGGCCCGAAAATAGTCTGCCCGCCGGGGCGGCGATCTGGGTGCCGCTCGCCTTGGTGGCGCCATTGATGTACGGCATCGAAGGCAACGTGGTTGCAAAGTTCGGCACCGGTGGGTTGGACCCGATCCAGACCCTGTTCGGGGCCTCATTTTTGGGCCTGTTCATTGCGCTGCCCATGGCTTTGGCCACCGACAGCTTCATTGACCCACGCAGCCCGTGGAGCATGGCGGATGTGGGCGTGATCGGCTCATCCGTCATTCACGCCTTCGTCTATTCCGGTTATGTCTGGCTGGTCGGGCGCGCTGGCCCCAGCTTTGCCGCGCAGGTCAGTTATCTTGTCACCGGGTTTGGTGTCATCTGGGCCATAACATTGCTGGGTGAAAGTTACTCAGCCTGGGTCTGGGCCGCGCTTGGCGTCATGTTCCTGGCCCTNTTCCTGGTGCAGCCGCGCGAAAGCAGCTTGCCCGNCCCCGCGCCCACCGCGTAAAACGATGAAAACCACGTATTGAAAGGTGGAAAATGGGGATTTTCGAGTTGAGCCAAACCGGCCAGGCCATCATGGCGCTGACCGTCGTGGCAATTATGTTCATCCTGTTTTTGCGCGAGACATTCCCGACCGAAGTCGTCGCCATCGCCGGTGTCGCGTTGATGCTGGTCACCGGCATCCTGCCCTATGACACCGCGCTGACAGTCCTGTCCAACCCCGCCCCCTGGACCATCGCCGCCATGTTCATCATCATGGGCGCATTGGTGCGCACCGGCGCGCTGGACTGGTTCACCAAAATCGCCGAGGCCCAGGCCGCCGACCGCCCCATGGTCGCGCTTGGCACCCTTATGGCCTTTGTTNTCGTCAGCTCGGCGATCGTCTCGAACACGCCCGTGGTCGTCGTCATGATCCCGGTCTTTGTGCAACTGGCCCGCAAGATGGGTGTCGCCGCATCAAAGCTGCTGATCCCGCTGTCCTATGCGGCCATTCTGGGTGGTACGCTGACCCTGATCGGCACCTCGACCAACCTGTTGGTCGATGGTGTGGCACGCGCCAACGGCATGAAACCATTCACGATTTTCGAAGTCACCCCCCTGGGTCTGATCNTGGTCGCCTGGGGTATGGTGTATCTGTATTTCATCGCGCCGCGCATCCTGCCCGAACGTGACAGCCTGGCAAACCTGCTGTCGGACCGGTCGCGCAAAAAGTTCTTTACCGAGGCCGTGATCCCGCCCGAAAGCAACCTGATTGGCCGCGAAGTCACCGGCGTGCAGCTGTTCAAACGCGAAGGCGTGCGGCTGATCGATGTCATTCGCGGCGANACCTCGCTGCGCCGTGATCTCAAGGGCGTGACGCTTCATGTCGGCGACCGCGTGGTGCTGCGCACGGCGATGACCGAACTGCTGTCGCTTCAGCGCGACAAAAGCCTGAAGCGCGTTGATCAGGTGTCGGCGGTCGAAACCACCACGGTGGAAACGCTGATTTCACCCGGTTGCAAGATGGTCGGCAAATCGCTGGGCGCGTTGCGGCTGCGTCGTCGNTACGGTGTCTATCCGCTGGCCGTGCACCGCAAGAACCAGAACATTGGTCGCCAGNTGGACGACCTGGTGGTGCGCGTTGGTGATACATTGTTGCTGGAGGGCAACCCCGCCGACATTCAACGCCTGGCCCAGGATATGGAACTGGTCGATGTCGCAAAGCCATCCGCCCGCGCATTTCGTCGCGGCCACGCGCCGCTGGCCATTGCCGCACTGGTCGCGCTGGTCGCATTGGCGGGCTTTGGCGTCGCTCCGATCTTTCTGCTGGCNNTTCTGGCCGTCGCACTGGTGCTGGTCACCCGCTGCATTGATGCGGACGAGGCCTTCGGTTTCGTCGATGGCCGCCTGCTGGCGCTGATCTTTTCCATGCTCGCCATTGGCGCGGCGCTCGAGGCCTCAGGCGCCGTGAAACTGATCGCCGACGCCCTGGCGCCCCTGCTGGGCAAACTGCCGCCTTTCCTGATCNTCTGGGCGATCTATCTGCTGACCTCGGTGCTGACGGAACTGGTGTCCAACAATGCNGTCGCNGTGGTCGTGACCCCCATCGCCATTGGCCTGGCCAGCGCCCTGGGCATTGATGCCCGCCCGTTGGTCGTCGCCGTCATGGTCGCGGCCTCGGCCAGTTTCGCAACCCCCATCGGGTATCAAACCAACATGCTGGTCTATGGCCCCGGCGGCTATCGCTTTACCGATTTCATGAAGGTCGGCATCCCGCTGAACCTGTCAATCGGCCTGCTTGCCTCGGCCATCATTCCGTTGATCTGGCCGCTGTGATCCTGCTACGCGGCCATTGGCAACTGATCGCGCTGACGGCCCTGGTGGCCGCGCTGTGGACCACCCCCGTCATCGTGCCGTTGAAAATTCTGGTGGTGTTCCTGCACGAAGGATCACACGCGCTGGCGGCGCTCGTGACCGGTGGCTCGGTCGAGGCCATCACCCTGTCACCACGCGAAGGCGGCACAACGCTGACCTTGGGCGGCAACGCTTTCGTGCTGATGTCGGCGGGCTATCTCGGTTCACTGTTGATCGGCGTGGCGCTGTTTCTCGCCGCCCTGCGCGGCCGGGCAGACCGGTGGGTGATGGCGGGCATGGGCGCGCTTATGCTGCTGACCGCCGCGCTGTATATGCGCGAAAGTTTCGCGCTGATCTTTACGCTGGTCACCGGCACCGCCCTGCTGACCGCCGCCCGTTTCCTGCCCCATCAGGTCGCCGACCTGACCCTGCGTGTGATCGGGCTGACCAGCATGATCTATGTGCCGCTTGATATCTTCTCGGATACCATTGCACGCGCGCACCTGCCCTCGGATGCCCATATGCTGGCCCAAACCTTCGGCGGCACCACGGTGATGTGGGGTGGGCTTTGGCTGATCCTCAGCCTTGCGACCGTCGCCACAACGCTGCGCTATGCCACCGGATCAGACAGCAACATCACCTTGCGCACCCGCCCCACCTGAGGAGAAGGCCGCATGGCCGCCGACGAGGCATCAAGCGCGCCGCAAGGCGCACATTCGGGTACAGCCTAGAGCGGCCAGAATACCAGGATTGCTGGGATCGACACCGCAACCACCAGCACCTCCAACGGCAGACCGATACGCCAATAGTCGCCAAAACGATAGCCACCGGGCCCCAGGATCAGCGTGTTGTTCTTGTGGCCAATCGGCGTCAGGAACGCACAGGAGGCGGCCACGGCCACCGCCATCAGAAACGGATCCGGATCCTTGCCCAAAGCCTGCGCCATCTGGATGCCCACAGGGGCCGCCACAATGGTCGTGGCCGTATTGTTCAACACATCCGACAGGGTCATCGTCACGATCATCAGAACGGTCAACACAGCCCAGGCCGGCAGGCCCGCCGTCAGGTCCACCAGAGTGCCGGCAATCAGCTCGGTCCCCCCCGAACTTTCCAGCGCCGACCCCAGCGGGATCATGCTGCCCAACAACACCACGACGGGCCATTCTATATGGGTATACAGTTCGGCCAAGGGCACGATTTTGGCCAACACATAGCCGATGACTACAATGCCCAAAGCCACGGGCAGATACACCAGCCCGAAACTGGCCGCAGCCACCGCCGCTGCGAACATGCCAATGGCCAACCAGACCTTTTGGTCCTGGGTTACGGTCAGACCCCGTTCAGCCAAGGGCAGACAGCCCAGCCATTCGGTCACATCGCCTTCGGACCCTGCTGGCACCAGCAGCAACAGGATATCGCCCGGCCGGACTTCGGTTTTGCGCACCTGCTGACGGATCGTCTTGCCCGCCCGCGAAATCCCCATAAGGACCGAGCGCTGCCGCCAGGCCAGCCCCACAGCCTGGGCGGTCTTGCCCGCGATTCGGGCGTTTTCCGGCACCACGACTTCGATCTTTGACAGGCCTTCGCCCTCGGCGGTCAAATGCGCCTCGCGCCCCGGTTCGGCAAAGGACAGCGACAGCGCGGCACGGAATTCGTCCAGCGCCACAGGGGTCGATTCCAGCACCAAAGCGTCATACGCCGCAATCATCGTATTGCGCTGGGTGCCGTATCGCCGCTTGCCATCCCGCACCAGGCCCAGGATGGCGACATCGTTCTTCTCGGCGTCTGCCTCAAGCTCCTTCAGCCGCTTGCCGATCAGTTTTGACCCCTCGGGCACGGTCAATTCGGCCACATACTGACCAAATTCGTCCATCGGATCGGCGCCACCTTTCGCGGCCTCGGGCTGCGGGATCAGGCGCCAGCCGATCAGCGCCACAAAGATCAGGCCCGCAATCGCCGTCACCCCACCCACGGGGGCAAAATCGAACATGCTGAACGGCTCGCCCAGGGCCTCGCCCCGGATCGAGGCGATGATGATATTGGGTGGCGTACCGATCAGCGTGACCATGCCCCCCAGGATCGTCGCAAAAGACAGCGGCATCAGCGAAAGCCCCGGCGCGCGGCCCGCCTTGCGGGCGGTTTGAACATCAACTGGCATCAGCAACGCCAAGGCGGCGACGTTGTTCATAAAGGCCGACAAGACGCCGCCAATGGCCCCCATCAACGCAATATGTGCGCCCAGGGACCGCGACGCGTCCACCAATGTGCGGGTGATCAGAAACACCGCCCCCGACCGCACCAATCCGGCCGAAACCACCAATACCAGCGCCACCACCAACGTGGCAGAGTGGCCAAAGCCCGAAAACGCGTCCTTGGTGGGCACAACGCCCAACACAACACCTGCCATCAGCGCGGAAAAGGCCACGACATCATAGCGGAACCGGCCCCACAAAAACAGGCCGAACACAGCGCCAAACAGCGCGAAAAGAATGATTTGATCACTGGTCATGGCCAAGGGATAGCGCGACGCGGCGGCAAGGTCACGCCCCAAGCCCCCCCTGTGTCAGGAAAAGATCACCGGATAGAGCGACGCCAGAAGCAGCGCCGCCATTGTGCCGTTGAACAGGCGCAACCGCATCGGGTTGGTCAACACGCGCTTGATCTGTTGCCCCAGCACGGTCCAGACCGACACGGTCGGCAGGTTCACGGCCCCAAAGATGACCGCAACAAACAGCACGGCGGACAAATCCCGCGNCGGTGCATAGGCCGTGATCGCCGTCAGCGCCATGGCCCAGGCTTTCGGGTTCACCCATTGAAAGGCGGCGGCTTGCAGGAACGACAAAGGCGTGCCGCCAGCCTTGCCCGTGCCCGGCTGACCAGCGGTGGCAATCTTCCAGGCCAGCCACGTCAAATAGACGACACTGCCCCCCTTCAAAACGGTATAGGACACCGGAAACGCATCAAACAGCTGCATCAACCCGCCCCCCACCAACACCACCATAAAGGTAAAGCCCAACCCGATCCCCAGCATATGCGGGATCGTGCGGCGAAAGCCGAAATTGGCACCCGAGGCCATCAGCATCAGGTTGTTGGGCCCCGGCGTGACCGAGGAAACAAAGGCGAAGGCCAGGAAGGCCGAGATGAGCTCAATTGACATGGCGCAATAATTGGCGAAACCATGCGCATGAAGATTGCAAATCACCAAAGCTATGCGAAAAAGGCGCAATTATTGATGAAATCAGACAATATTACCGCGCGAATATTGCGCGAACTGACCCGTGACGGGCGCCTGCCCAACACCGAGCTGGCCGAGCGAGTCGGCCTGTCCCCGTCCGCCTGTCTGCGCCGGGTTCAGGACCTGGAACGGCGCGGCGTGATCCGCGGATATCGCGCCGTGCTGGACCCTGCTGCCATGGGCGTGGGTTTTGTTGCCTACATCACGGTCGGTCTGTCCGACCACACCAAGGCGGCCCAAGAGGGGTTCGAACGCGCCATCGCCCGGTATCACGAGGTGCGCGAATGCCACAATATCACCGGCACCGTCGAATACCTGCTGCGCGTCGAGGCCGAAGACCTGCACGGCTATAAGGCGTTTCACACCGACAAGCTGGGCACCCTGCCGCAAGTGCATCAGATCGTCACCCATGTTGTGATGGACTCGCCCAAGGATGAACGGGCCTAGGTCCGACTGGATCAAGCCCACGGCCCCGACCACTGCCCCGTCCACGGCCCACGCCCCCTTGCCCCACCCCCGCCGCCTGCGCTATGGAACCGGGAACTCAAATTTACTGTCGGAGGTTGCCATGGCTGGCCACTCAAAATGGGCAAACATCCAGCACCGCAAAGGTCGCCAGGATAAACTGCGCTCGAAACTCTTCTCGAAACTCGCCAAGGAAATCACCGTGGCCGCCAAAATGGGCGACCCGGACCCCGACAAGAACCCGCGCCTGCGCATGGCGGTGAAAGAGGCGAAATCGCAATCCGTGCCCAAGGACGTGATCGACCGCGCGATCAAGAAATCCCAGGCGGGCGAAGGCGAAAATTACGACGAAATCCGTTACGAAGGCTATGGCCCCGGCGGCGTTGCCGTGATCGTCGAAGCCATGACCGACAACAAGAACCGCACCGCCTCGACCGTGCGCTCGACCTTTACCAAGAACGGCGGCAACCTGGGCGAAACCGGCTCGGTTGGCTTCATGTTCGAACGCAAAGGCGAAGTGACTTATGGCGTGGGCGCAGGCAACGCCGACACCGTCTTTGAGGCCGCCATCGAAGCCGGCGCCGAGGATTGCGAAAGTTCGGACGAAGGCCACGTCATCACCTGCGCCGACAGCGATCTGAACGAAGTGTCTACCGCGCTGGAAACGGCGCTTGGGGAATCGGATTCAACCAAACTGGTCTGGCAACCGACCACCACGACCGAGCTGGGTCTGGAAGGCATGGAAAAGCTGATGAAGCTGATCGACGCCCTGGAAGACGACGACGACATCCAGCGGGTGACGGCCAATTTCGAGGCCTCCGACGAGGTGCTGGCGCAACTCTGAACCAATGCGTCAGGTCGCAATGCAAAGCCCCGGCCATTGGTCGGGGCTTTTTTGTTTTGCTGACAGGCGGGAAATGAATCACCAGCGCGGTCAGACCGAATTCTATTGAACATGTCAAAGTGATCTCGCAACCCGACGGAATAGATTGTCACTTCGAGGATCGCGCCATCCCCACGCCAGCGTCTTGTCATCCCGACCTCTTTGCGAACGAAATTCTACGGGAGAACGTGGTGTTGGTCGGCGATGGCCAACGACAACAGTGCTGCATGCCGGTCTTGCCCCCTTTCCAGCCCCCCGCCCACATACCGGGTCACTGCGTTGACCTCCAAGTTCGTCAGGTGCCTGGCAATCGAATGCATGTCGTTGGCGCGGGTGCGGTCTTTCAACGCCATCACCTGTTCGACCCAGATTTGCTTCAGGACGGGGCTTGCGCTTGGCGCGCCATTCGGATCAAGTCGGCGCCATGACCCAACCCAATCGCCCTATCGCCGGTGTTGCCTGGATGCTTGTCACCGGCTTGTGTTTTGTCGGCGTGACGGCCGTTGTGAAACATGTCGGGCGCGGTGTGCCTGCCGCCGAGGCCGCGTTTCTGCGATACCTGCTGGGGCTGGTATTTCTGTTCCCGATGATCCGCCCCCTGATGAACGCACATCTGTCACGCCGCGGCCTGGCGCTGTTCACCCTGCGCGGGGCGGTGCACACGGGCGGCGTGATCCTGTGGTTCTATGCAATGACCAAAATCACCGTCGCCGAGGTCACGGCGATGAATTACATGAACCCGATCTATGTCACCNTGGGGGCCGCTGTCTTTCTGGGCGAAAAGCTGGCCGCGCGGCGTCTGATCGCCATTGGGGCCGCTCTGATCGGCGCGCTGATCATCCTGCGCCCGGGGTTCCGAGAGCTGAACTCGGGCCATTTAGCGATGCTGTTCACCGCCCTGTCCTTTGGCGCGTCCTACCTGATCGCCAAGCGCATGACCTCTGAGGCCAGCGCGACCGTGGTTGTCGCCATGCTGTCGATTACTGTGACCATCGGCCTTGCGCCCTTTGCCTGGGCGGTCTGGGTTCCCCCGACANTTGAACAACTGGCCTGGTTGTTCCTGGTCGCAGCCTTTGCCACGGCGGGGCATTATTCCATGTCCATGGCCTTTGCCGCCGCGCCGGTGTCGGTCACCCAACCCGTCACCTTCCTGCAACTGGTCTGGGCGGTCACGCTGGGCGCCGTCGTGTTTGGCGAACCGGTCGACAGCTGGGTCGTTGCCGGGGGGGCCTTGATCATGGGCGCCGTCAGCTTCATCACCCTGCGCGAGGCCATGGTGAAACGCCGCTCAATCACCCCGCCTGCCGAAAGCACGCGGATCTGATCAGGCCCTAGCAGACAATGACGACCTCTGCCTCGACCACCTCGACCCCTTTGGCGCGCAAGGCCTTGATCTGGGCCATGACCTTGTCGGACGCATCATAGGTTTCCAGCGACACTTTCTTAAGGCCGCGCAGTTTCAGCAGCGGTGACAGGTCATCCAGTTCAAGCCCCAACAGCTCGATCCGTTCCAGTTTGCGCAAGCCACCCAGGTCCGACAGGTCGTTGACCTCGGAATAAGACAGATCCAGCACGCGCAGGTCTTTCATCCCCCGCAACAAAGCCAGATCAGCAAAATTTGAATTGCCGATTGCCAGTTCGCGCAGCCCGGTCAGACTGCGAATGGGTGTATAGTCCGACACATCCAGTTGCTGCACATGCAATAGATGCAACCGCGGCAAAGCGGACAGGCCGGACAGGTCGGTCACGCGCGAGGCCCCGATATGCAGTTCTTTCAGCGCGCCCAGCGTCGCAATATCGTCAAGCGAGGCGAAATCATTATAGCTGGTCATCAAGACGCGCAGGTGGTCCATCGTGCCCAGCACGGCATACTCCGTCAGCCGTGCACTGTCCAAATCCAGCGTCTCGCACCGCGTGGCGATGCATTCAGCCACCCGCGCATTGCCCCGTTCCAATTGTTGGGTGGCATAGTCGGGGGTCGTGTCGACCTGACAAGCCGCCAAAATTGCGCCCGCCAGAAATATTGGCAAAAATCGCTTCATGTCTAATCCTCCGGTCAAACAGAAAAGGGGCGCCCGAAGGCACCCCTTGATCGTATGGCTGGCGCTTATTCGGCCCAGCTGACACCAGTCAGGTCATTGGCCTGGGTCGGCGCATTTTCCCACAGCCCCTGAATACGGGCGTCGGCCACGCCGGTTTTGGCCAGCTGGAACAGGTATCCGTTCACGTAATCCTCGGCAATCATACGCTGTGCCTGTTGGTTCAGTTGGGTGCGCATGGCCACATCGGATGTGATCTCCAGCTTTTCGATCAGCGCCTGGAAGTCCGCGTTGTCATACTGAAAATAGTACTCCGGCCGGGCATAAATGTTAATGTCGGCGGGTTCCGTATGGCTGATGATGGTCAGGTCGAAATCCTTGCCCTTGAACACCTGTTCCAGCCATTGCGCCCATTCCAGATTGCTGATTTCGGCTTCAATCCCAACGGCGCGCAATTGTGCGGCGATGATTTCCCCCCCCCGGCGCGCATAGGCAGGCGGCGGCAGCATCAGGCGCAGGGTCAAGCCCTCCGGCGCGGCCTCGGCCAACAGGGCACGGGCCATGTCGGGATCATAGGCAGAGCCACCGGTCAGATCGACATAGTCCGGGTTGTGCGGCGCGAAATGCGTGCCGATCGGCGTGCCAAAGCCGAACATGGCGCCGTCAATGATTTCCTGTCGGTTGATCGCGTGGGCAATCGCCTTGCGGATGCGGATGTCTTTCAACGCCTCGGCCTGGTTGTTGGTGGACAGGATCGTTTCGCCTTCGGTCGAGCCAACGATGACGTTGAACCGCGGGTCGGCTTGAAACTGGCTCAGGGTTTCGGGGGCCGGAAAATTCGGGAAGGCGTCGACATCGCCCGCCATCAACGCCGCGAAGGCCGCGTTCGGGTCGGAAATGAACTTGAACGTCGCCTTGGACAGCGCCGGCGCGTCGCCCCAATAGGCCGCGTTGCGCGTGATGGTCACATGGTCGCCCTGCACCCATTCATCAAAGGTGAACGGGCCAGTGCCGACGGGTGCGGTGGCCGCGTTCGCGGCGCTTTCAGGCGCCAGAATGACCGCGTCCCCCCAGGCCATGTTGAACGGGAAATTNCCGTTCGGGGCGGACAGTTTCACGGCCACGGTCGCTGCGTCCACCGCCGTCACGGTTTCGATCCCGGTGAACAACGCCTTTTGCGCGTTGGTCGATCCTTCGGCCCGCGCGCGGTCCAGCGAAAACACCACATCATCGGCGTCCATGGCGGATCCGTCATGGAACATCACACCTGTGCGCAGGTGGAACGTATAGGTCAGACCATCCTCAGAGACATCCCAAGCGCTGGCCAGGCCGGGGNTCACCGCCCCATCGGGGCCAAACCGTGTCAGGCCCTCGAAGATGTTGGCATAAACCACCTCGTCAATCGCCGCGGCGGCGCCACCGGTCGGGTCCAGGTTTGGCGGCTCCAGAACCATGCCGATATTGATCGTGTCCTGGCCTGCCAGCGCAGTGCTGGTCATCAGCNCCAGTGCGGCGGCGGTAANCTTCAGCTGTTTCATGTGATCTCCTTCGTCGATCCCGTCATGCGGGTGCCCCGCCATGAAACGCGCGATGCGCCGCCAAGGCAAGGGGGACCTTCTGACGCAACGTCCCTTTGATTTCTGCCGCAGCGCAGCATATACAGGGGGCGCGAACCGGAAACTGGGAGGATTTCATGAGCGCATCCGCACGGATCACGGCCCCGACGCCGTCCGATATTCGCGCCCGTAAAGGGGGCGATCCGCTGGTCAGCCTGACAGCATACACCACACCCATGGCCCAGATGATGGACGACCATGTTGACATCGTCCTGGTCGGCGACAGCGTTGGCATGGTGCTGCACGGCCTGCCCGACACGCTGGGCGTGACGATGGACATGATGTGCCTGCACGGGGCGGCGGTGAAACGCGGCCTGGCGCGCGCGATGATGGTCGTGGACATGCCGTTCGGCTCCTATGAAGAAAGCCCTGAGCAGGCGTTTCGCAACGCCGCCCGCCTGATGCGGGAAACCGGCGCGGCGGCGGTCAAGCTGGAAGGCGGCGTGGCCATGGCCGACACGATCCGGTTCCTGACCGCACGTTCGATCCCTGTCATGGCCCATATCGGCCTGACGCCACAGGCGATCAACACGCTGGGCGGCTATAAGGTGCAAGGGCGTGGCGAAGACCGCGACCGCGTGTTGGACGACGCCAAGGCTGTGGAAAAGGCTGGCGCCTTCGCCGTTGTGCTGGAAAAAGTGCCCGCATCCCTGGCCGATGACATCACCGATCAGGTCGCCATTCCGACCATCGGAATTGGCGCATCCGCAGGCTGTGACGGCCAGATCCTGGTGGTCGACGACATGCTGGGCCTGTTCACCGCGTTCAAGCCGAAATTCGCCAAACGCTATGCCACGTTGGGCGCTGACGGGGGCGCGGCCATCGCCGCCTATGCCACCGAGGTGCGCGCGCGCAGCTTTCCCGCGCCCGAACATGTCTTCGCCGATGAGGGGCCCACAACATGAAACTGGTCCGCACCAAGGCCGATCTGCGCACCCTGCGGCGCAGCTGGATTTTCAAAGGCGAACGCGTTGCCGTCGTGCCCACCATGGGCGCGTTGCACGCGGGCCACCTGTCGCTGGTCGAAGCCGCCAAGAAAGGCGCCGACCGGGTTATCGTCACGATTTTCGTGAACCCGAAACAGTTCAACAACCCCGGTGATCTGGACCAATACCCGCGGACCGAAGACACGGACGCCGCAAAACTGGCCCCCTATGGCGTCGACGCGCTGTATGTGCCCACACCCGACCAGATTTACCCGGACGGCTTTGCCACCAACGTCAGCGTCTCGGGCGTGTCCGAGGTTTTGGAAGGCGCCCACCGCCCCGGCCATTTCGATGGCGTGGCGACGGTCGTGTCGAAACTGTTCCTGCAATCGCGCGCCGATGTGGCCTATTTCGGCGAAAAGGACTTCCAACAGTTGCAGGTGGTGCGCCGCCTGTCCCAGGACCTGGACATCGAAACCGAGGTCGTCGGCTGCCCCACCGTGCGCGAGCCGGACGGCTTGGCCATGTCATCGCGCAACGTGCATCTGGGCAGCGAGGCGCGCGCCGTGGCCCCCACCATGTACCGCGCCATGCTGGCGGCGGGCACGGCGATCCAGGGGGGAACGCCGGTTGACCACGCCCTGGAAGACGCCCGCGCCGCGATCCTGACTGCGGGCTTTGACCAGGTCGAATATATCGACCTGCGCACGTCCCAAGGGCTGAAACCCGCAGGTGATTTGTCCCAACCGGCACGCCTGTTGGCAGCGGCGATGCTGGACGGCGTACGACTGATCGACAACATCGCGGTGTGACCAAAACTGGGTCCGCCCGGCGGCTTCAGTGCAACACATGCCTCTCACCTCAGGCGCGTGCATTGCACGGAGGGGACAGGGATGGCTCAGGCGGCCCTCTCCTCTGCCCCCCGTCGAAAATGCATCAGCCAGCGAACCGTGACATCGCGGTTCGGAAACTTTCACGCGCAAGTTATCCGGCNTGCTCTCTCCAAGTTGAAACCGCCCGCCTTGCACTTTAAGGACGTTAAACCCGCCCCGAGAAACCCATTAAGGATGTTAAACTTGGACCGTTTTCGACGTTAAGGTTATGAAACAAGCAGTTCCTGCAACACCAAGGCCATCACACCTGCGCTGTCCTGCATATCCTGCACACCGACCCATTCGTCGGGTTGGTGCGCCAGNTCCAGGATGCCCGGCCCGTAAGCGATGCAGTTCTTCAGCCGCCCGATCCGGTCAATGTGTTTCTGATCATACGTGCCGGGGCTGACCACGTATGAGGGCTGTTCGCCCAGCACNTTTTCGATCGCCGNCGCGGTTGATGTCACAACCGGCGCGTTCTTGTCCGTCATCGTCGGGATGACCTCGTGCATGTCGCGGATCTCGTATTCGAACTCGGGGCGTTCGGCCTTGATCTTCTCCATCATGCGGTGAACTTCTGCCTTCACCTCGCCCAGGTCTTCTTCGATCAGGAACCGGCGGTCGATCACGATGCGGCAGCGGTCGGCAACGCAGGGCGCGGGGAACCCGGTAAAGCCCTGTTCCGGCTCGGCCTCGCCGCCATGAATCGAATTCACGTTCAACGTCGACTGTTTCGCGCCCTCGGGCACCACCGGCATATCGGTGCGTTTCGTCGCGAGCAGCGGATACAGATGCGCCTCCATCTCGGCCAGAACCGCGCTCATGTGGCGAATGGCACTGTCACCCAGAAACGGCATGGAACCATGGGCAATCCGCCCCTTGGTTTCGATTTCCGCCCACCAGACACCGCGATGGCCCAGACAAATACGATCTTTGTTCAGGGGTTCGGGGATGATCACATGCTGCACGCGGTCGGGGTCGAAATACCCCTGTTCCGCCAAATAGGCGACACCGCCATAGCCGCCGCTTTCTTCATCCGCCGTCGCCGAAATCTCGACCGCGCCCTTGTGGTCGGGGTACAGGTGCACGAAGGCCTCGGCGGCAATGATAGACGCGGCCAGCCCGCCCTTCATATCGCAGGCGCCGCGACCGTAAATCTTGCCGTCTTCCAGCTCACCACCAAACGGGTCTTTGGTCCAACCATGGCCGACCTCGACCACATCATGGTGCGAATTGAAATGAACGCAGTCGCCCAGCGCGCCACCTTCGTGACGCGCAACCATGTTCCAACGCGGGTATTTCACGCTGTCACCAATCGCCCCCTCGGCGCGGATCATTTCGACCTTGAACCCGGATTTCGCCAGCCTTTCCGCCAGATAGGCGCATATCTCGCGATAATTCTGCCCCGGCGGGTTCAGCGTGGGAATGCGGATCAGGTCNTGGGTCAGGGCGATCAGATCGTCCCGCCGGGCGGCGATTTCGGTAAGCATTTGGTCAGTCATGGCCGCAGCCTAGGCTGGTTCACGCGCGGGCACAACGGGGCGAAAT
>JGI24724J26744_10001214_pt1 | contig 17842 bp, 16 predicted proteins | sample Cruoilmetagenom7_FD_26744 | JGI IMG/M metagenome (IMG submission 26744) | reverse complement strand
ATATAACTATAATAAGGGTTTTAACTGGCTTTAGGTGTGATATAACAAATAAATATAACAAGCAAAAAAAGCGCATACCGTTTAAGATATACGCTTTCAAACAAATAACAAAATCTAAGTTTTAAGTTTTATACATTGTTGCAATTATTGATAACTCGAATACAACGATATTACCCTTTAGCTTCCAACCATCGCAGGCTAATTCGTTAACCTTTGCCTCTAAATCTTCGGGATCATAAGCTTTTAGTATCCTATATTCAATCATTTTTTAATTTGGTATTACTAAAATATTATCAAAATTTAACTCGTATTTGATTAAATCTCTCTCGAGGTATTTAATATACTTCTCAATAGGCTTCAAAGTAGTATTGTAGTCTAAGCCTAAATTTTTACAAGCTATAATATAAGCATCAATATTATTAATAGTTTCTACTTGATTTGTATTGACTGCATAAACTTTGTAAAATTCGTCAGTTACATTTATAGTGTAATCATTACCTTTTATGGTTAAGAAGTCAAATGCTTTATAGGTTTTCAATTTTGGTGCATTTTTTAGAGCCTCTTTATGTGCCGCAGTAACATTAAACCCTCCGAACTGACAAGTTTTGTAAAAGTCATCATTTACAGAATAAAAGGGATGAGGTTTATCGATTAGACCTTTATACGTTTGCTCCATCTCCAGCAATATTTTATCACTAAAACCGCATAGGTCTAAGTATTTAGATAAAATGAATTTAGAATTTTGCTTTTTACATTCTTTTTTGTGGTATGTAGTAAATAAATCTGCGAAATTGCCTTTAGATAATTGTTCCAATGTAAAAGCGGTTTCAACTCCTTGATTCTTTAATTCTGTTTGAGCTTGCTTCAGCACGTCTATAACGTAACCGATAGTATTATTTTTAAAGCTTTCGTGAGCTTTCTTGTTGTATTGAAGTAGTTTCTTCATAAGTATTGTTTGCCTTGTTTAGAGGTCTTTTATTAAATTAAAAATATAGTAGGTATTAAAAATCTGGTCGGGTATTTGTGGCAAATATTAAACACGAAGCATTAAGGGGCGTTAACCCAAATATTAAATTTCATAATGTTATAAGGTGTTTATTTTGCCGCTACAACGTAACCAACCGCAGCACGTTTAACGTATAATTTATGATGATTCAAACGCTTTTTAAAATTGGTTTTATTGACTGACTTAAAACCATCTTCAAAACAATATGCTCGATATTCATCGTACATTTTTTTAACGAGCGTGGTATCTCTTAAACTAGGTTTATAACCATATTCATCTATAAACGATTTTACGCTGTCAGATTCATTTTCATAAACCTCTTTCATTGATTCTATAGCCTCACTATAAGTAAATCCTTTTTGTAACAAAACTCTTTTTAAGCCATCTAATACCAAATTAAATACACCGCTTAATTCATTGTTAATAATCCTGTTAGCAAGATCTTTATCCTGGTCTTTATCTGCGATAGTTCTATCAAAATGAAGTATCATAAACCGCCTAAAAAATGCGTTGGTATGTTCAACATCTCTAGGTAATGTATTACAGTTAAACATTAACTTTGCGTACTGTGTTAAGGTAAATGGCTCACAGTATGGCAATCGCGCCTCCATTGGTTCGCCGCTTATCATTTGCTTAAATACGTCGGTTTCCATTTTTCCGTTTAACTCACTTGCATAATTTAAAAGCTTATCTCCAATTTTTGCACGATAGTAACCATTATCATTAGTTAAGGATTGTAAACTGTAACCGCTTATATTTTCCCTACCTAATAAAGCACTAACTATCTCAAATACAACACTTTTACCGTTCGCTCCAGATCCATACAGAATTAAAACTTTCTCTAATTTTAGTACACTAGGATTTATAAAAATGTAACCTAAGTATTCAGATAAAACTTCCTGCTTTGATTTGTCGGTTAGAACCTCATCTAGGAACTTTTTAAAAATTGGTGCTTTTGCTTCGGGATCGTATTTGAAAGGTAATTGATGAGTTAAAAAATCTTTAGCATTAAAAGGTCGTAATATTTGCTTTTGGGGCGTAATTTCAAAAGTACCATTAAGCAAGTTTATAAGCGTTGTTCCTTTACTTGCCGTTGGGGGTTCTAAATAAGCGGCACTAACAAACTGGTTATACAACTGCTCTTTGAAAGCATAGTATTTAGCTGTGTTTACTTCAATACCCGACTTTATGGCTGCACGACCTAAAAAGTTTTGAAATTTAGGTTTCGATATTTGCTCCCAATATTGACCGTTATACAAATAAATAGCACCGTTTTTAATACAGATATTCCACATATTAACCGCAGCAACTTTTAATATTTCATCTATACAGATAACTATATAATCACTCCTATTTAGTTTTGACCCTTTAATCTCACTATTCCCATATTTAATTTTAAAAAAATCCAGCTTAGGAACTAAACTAAGTAATTCTCTAATTATCTCATCTTGAGATTTTTTTGTATATTTAACCTGTAAATCCTCTGAAAAATTTTTTAGGCTATGTTTGTTTTTTATATCCATAGCCTTTTATTTTGTCTTTAAAGGGATTAGACTTTCTAAGATTTCCGAACGTTTATAGTAACGTCTTGATCCTGCAATTCCATAAGCCGTAATTTTACCTTGATTTTGCCACGTCCATAATGTGGAGGGGTTTATTTGTAGTAAGCTGCAAACCTCATCACGTGTAAGTATTTCTTCGTATGTTTCTTTGCTTAATAGAGCTTTAGAAAACTCTTTAAATTTTTGCTCTAGCGTTTCGCTAAACAAACTCTTTGCCTGATCGGCTGTTAATAATTTAACCATCTTAAACTGTTTTTGAATTTATAATTATTCAAATTTGGCTTAAATGGCTAGTCACTTTATTAGTGTCACCGTGTCAAAAAAGTGTCAATTATTGTTTAAGATTCTGTTAAATGGTATTTTTCATAATTCTGCTTAAAAATAGGACTGATCTCTATATTTTTTTCTTTACAATAATTAACTATTTTTTTGTATCGTACTTTTGTATAAATACTTTTACTACCTCCAAATAAAGTATCATTTATATACTGATGAGGTGTATCAATCTCTTTACCTAATTCCCTTGATGAATACTTATTATTTTGATATAAAATACTATTATAGCTTCCAATTGTGATTAAATCTTGAGCCATTAAACCACCAAAATATAAATATTGTTCTTTGCGTATTTTATCCTCTTTACTTTGTGCCGCTCTAGGTTCTACACTCTTAACCACAAAGCTATTTTGTATTCGAGTTTCAAAAGTTTGTCTTAATTCTTTTAATCGTTCTATATGATTTTCTGCAAACTCACTAATTGAGTAATTATATTTTGCATCGTGTAACGCTTTGGTTATCTCATCGGCTTTAGATTGCAAAGATTCGTTGCTTTCGTTTTCTGCAATGCTATTTAATGTACTATATAAACTATTAAAGTACCGTTCAAATTGTTTGTTTAAGTCTATATCAAATTCAGCTTTCTGTCTACCTACTTCCTGATAATATTCAAGCCTCGATTTAACTAAACTTTCTGCTTCTTGCTTTTGGTTTTTTATTAGTTCTATTGTGGCACTATCAAAATTATTAACTTCAATATCTTTATTAACAATACTTTCAAACTCTTTTAGGTTTTTATGTAAATTAAACAAATAAACTCCAGCAAAAACCCCCAAATCATTTTCAAGGATAAACAAGTTATCTTCATGTAATTCATTTATAATATGCTCATAAATTTCATGCTTCATATTCTCAAATTGTAACATATTTTGTAAGTACTGATCTAGTTTATTTTTAAGTTTTTCCATATTGTAAAATTGTGTTTTGTGCAAAAAATGTAAAAAATGATGCTTTTTAAAAACCTTTTTTTTAATCAAAATATTTATAAGCGTCCTTTGCTTTGTCTTTTTCCGACTTCTGTAAATAATTCAAAAATTGAATTTCAGTACTATGACCCGTTACCGCTATTAAATAACTGGTTGGTACTTTGCCGTAATGTAATGTTGCAAACGTTCTACGTCCTATATGAGAACTTACAAGCTCCCATTTTTCAAACTCTCCAGCAACATCTCTATAATCGTTTTTAGTAGGTTTCTTTTTTTCGGGTGCTATGCAAATACGCTTTTTACCTTTACATAGTTTGTTAAGTCCAGCAAGCCCGCAAACCTCTTTTATATAATCGTTATATTTTTGGTCTGAAATTCTACGAGGGAACTCGCCTTTATTTTTGTTTAGTATTTCCCTTGCCGCTCTCGGTACTGGTATTGTCATTATCTTATCCGTTTTTACTTGTGTAAACTCGAGTAAATGTTTACCATCTTCAATGCGTATCATATCTTTAGTAAATCTCATAAAATCCGAAACTCTTTGACCTAAATAACAAGATAGCAACAACCATTTACGAGCGTTATTTAAATAATCATGTGGCAAATTGACTTTTTTAATAGCTTCTAAATCTTCATCCGTTAAATAGATATGCTCTATTTTCTCCCTTTTAAAATTCAATTCTTCTAATTGATGACTAACTTCTAAACCGCAATATTTAGCATAAAAACAAAAAGTTTTAACCATTACAAACTCCCTTTGTATTGTGTTTTCTGAATATTGATTTAATAAATAATAATTTTCAAATTCCTTTTTAAAATCCTCGTTTACATCTTTAATTAAAATTTGCTTTTTTCTGTAAGATTCAAAACGTATCATTTTATTCTGAACAACCTTATATTTTTTTTTGGTGGCTTCTCTTCCAGCACCAATTTTATTATCTAGGTAATAATCTATAAACGAAATTAAATCTTTGGGTTTTTCTTTTATTTCTCGAGGATTGTAATAAGTATTAATACACTCTTTTAACCAATCTTTATTATTTATAATATCGGTTTCATTTGCCACATTAAAAGAATTTAGAACGTGCCTTTTAATATTAGCTATTTCGGTTTCTATTTCAATTTTTTTATTATCAAGGTGTATGCCTTTTAAAATTTGATTAGGTTTTAACCTTGCTTTACTTTCTTTGTAGAATTTATTAAAATAAGCTTTAGCACTTAAAAAGGGATTTTCTGTTAACTCGTCATTACTATAAATGCTTAATTGAGTTTTTGCTCCCTGAACATAATCTTTAAACAATAACCGAACGGTTAACGGTGCATTATCTTTTGTACTTCTATATAAAAATTTTACAGTTGCCATAAATACGGGTTTAAAACTTACCGTACAAATATAGCTTTTTTTGTACTGTACCGTACAATTTAATACAACTTAATACAATTTAATCAAATACTCTTAATTACGCAAAACCTTTGTGCGTATTGTTTTTATTGGTAATATTGAATATTAACGGGATATTCAAGAGCTTACAATATTGTACTAGGTGCTCTCTCCGACTCCACAAAAACCCTTTTAACTATATGGTTATTAGGGTTTTATTTTTTAGAGGTGCTGTATAGGTGTCAAAAATGAAATAAACTTTCAAAAAATATAATTATTCCTTTCGAGAAAACTCTAAGGTAAATATAGCCAAATTATCTAAAAATTCATTCTATTATATTGTATATGTTTTTTGCATCATTTATCACAATTAACAAAGTCATGTCCTTGCCACATTGCCACATTCAAATCAAAAACTATTATTAGGATGTATATCTTAGATATTCTATAATATTTTTAAATTTTTTAGTTTTATTAAAAAGTAATGGAAATATGGCAGATAGACAACAAACCCCTTATTATTAGGTTTTTATAGGTGCCACTTACGTGCCGTCAACATGCCAGAAATAAATAATTTGCCATTAAAAATCTATATTTCAATAGTATACAAAAGAAGGACATGTCATAAATCTGCCAATATCCATAAAATTGCTAGCTAAAAGACGGCAAACATGTAAGTAATGGCATTGTTTGCCATCAAATCATGTGAGTTGATGGCAATCAATATCCCAAATTAAAACGGATAGTTTTCTATAATGTTTGTGTAGTTTTTCGTATTTTTAAGACTAACAAAAAAGAGTAATATTTGAATAAAACAAACAAAAAAATCCTCTACATTGATATGGACAATGTATTGGTAGACTTCCGTTCAGCGTTCCCTTTATTAGACGATACTGTAAAGGAGAAATTTAAAGATAATATGGATGACATAGAAGGGGTTTTTTCTCTTATGAAACCTATGAAGAACGCAATTAAATCCTTTGAAATACTAGCAAAGCATTTTGATGTATACATTCTTTCCACCAGCCCTTGGGACAACCCAACAGCAGCATCAGAAAAAGTAGTATGGGTTAAGAAGTATCTACCTGAATTAGCCTATAAGCGATTAATCTTATCACATAATAAACATTTAAACATAGGGCATTATCTTATTGATGACAGGTTAGCTAATGGTGTTGACCGTTTTTCTGGAGAACATATCCATTTTGGTCAGAAGAATTTTGAAAATTGGAATTTGGTTGTGGATTATTTACTTAAAAAAGAGACTATAGATGACTGATAAACAAAAAGAAAAATTCTTAACAGAAAATATTTACAAAGGACTAACCAATTTAAATACAGGTTGGGATGCATCTTCAATTTATTATTTTACAAAATCGGATTTCAAAGTTCTTCTATCTCGAGTAGAGAATTTAGGAATTGGTATATACGGAATCGAACCATGGGATTCTGATAATCATTATTTTGGAGTAAAATTATATGATGACTATTCAAGCAAACCATCCGACCCATCATGGTACAATAAAGCTTTTCGTGAGTTTGTAAAAACTGGAGAAGAACTACAGTATTCTGCTAGTTATTATGTTCCTGAAGACCTATTAAAATTATAAATTTAATGATTCAAAAAAATCATCTACAAGATACTTCATGGGCATAAGTGATTCCTTTTCAAATTCAAGAATTAGGTTTGCAAATGTTTTTTTATAATCATCATCGATTTTATATAAAATAATAAGAGATTCCAAATTAGTAAATCCTAATTTCTCTAATTCCTTTTCGGTAATATCCTTTTTAATCGATATACTAATTTTTGTATCATCAAATACCAACTTAGTTAAATCTCTTTTTTCTAACCACCCATTCGTTTTAGCTTGTTCCCAAATGTCTTCAGAAAGCAAATCCTCAATAACAGTAGGGAATGTAATCCCCTTTTTCTTTATGGATTTTAATATTGGAGAATATTTAGCACTGCATTTTCTTATTAGAAATGTTTTAGATTCAGCAGAGTTTATATCGATAAGACTTCTTAGTTTATCAATTGATTCTTTACCTGCTTTATCATCATCAAATAGTCCAATTGCTTTTAAATATTGTTTGTCATTTGGTTTTATAGCTAACTGTTTCCCCCAAATAAATAACTGCCTTTCAACCCAAGAAGCTCCTCCTCCATATTTTATAGTGTCTATGAATAATAGCTTTTGTTTATTAGGATAAAACTTTGAAATAGTGAATTCAATTATTTTCTTATCAGTTGTTCCTTCTACAAATAAGGTTTCTATTTTTTCGACGTTTATCCTTGATTTAACTAAACTGATATGAAATATTAAATCTCTTAAACTATCTTTCCATTTCTCTTCACTTGCATCATAATACCAAACATTCCAAACATTCTTTAAGTCTTTTTTTAACTCTATGAATTGAGTTAAACCTATAATGTACATTGGGACATTTGCTTTTGTTTTCCTTTTATACAAACTTCTTACTAATGACTCGCCTCCTGAACCATCAGGAGAATCATCATGTTTAATTGGCATTTTTAAATCAGTAATTAAAAGATGAAACTCCTTTCTTTGTAAATATTCAATTGCCTCTTGAACGCAAGATGCTTGATTTATAGATAAAGTTTCTGTAACTCCTTCTTTTATTGCGGTTATAATCGATGTGATTTTATTTATATCATCGTCAACTATAAGAATACTTATAAAACTCATTTTTTTATCTTGATTATCAATTCATTCAATTTCTCAATCCAATTATCTTCATTTGTCTTAAAAAGAACTGCACCAATATAAAACTCTTCATAAGATTCTTTATACCTTTTATCTAGTTCTTTAAATGTTATAGCTCCATTATTTGTGGGAAAAACATCAAACATCGTAAACAGTATTGTAGGCAAAAAGTACTTCTTCCTTTTCATTTCCCGAAGAATTTTCTCTCCTCCAAATTGCTCATAATTACCACCTAAATCATTCTTGCCTTTTTCCCATAAAGGAATAGTCATATCTAAAATTAAAAAATCATAGTCTTTAAAATTGTTTTTCAATTTGGTAACACCTCCTTGAAATGATTCTTCCAAAGTGATGTCATCTTTAGAAAAATACTTAACTAGTCGAGCAATTTTAGTTACATCATCTTCTATAATTAATACTTTATTCATTAGAATTCGTTTTTGTTATTTTAAAGAATAAATCTATAGATAATTCATCTTCAGAAATACTGAAGTCGAATTTATCTGTTTTAGAATAAGTCTCATATAGTAAAATCCTTTTTATTTTATCAAACCCACTCTTATCCTCTTTATTTGACCTATCGATATTAGTATGGTCATTCCAATTGTCTTTAACCTTTTGTAGTCTATTAAAATTCAACGAATAGTCATGACCCTTCTTTAAATTATTTCGAAAGGAGACCTTTGCGAATGAATCTTCATATTGTTCTATAGTAATATTAATACATGTTTCTTCTGGTCTTAATTTTGAGTGACATATGATATTGTTTAAAAAAATATTAAAAACAAAGATTAAACTAGAATAAACCCCAAAAGGCTCTATATTACATTTTACTATTGGTTGAATAGGGAAATTTGGATTAATACCATTAGTTAAAACAATACTTGCATCAATAACTGTTTTTATACTCAGTAATGATTTAGAGTCTGTAGTATTTAAATAAAACCAATTTGAAATCACTTCTAATTCTTTTTGAATTTCAGTACCAGATTTGATTAAATTTGGTATTAGCTCACAATCTGGAGGTAAATTATACCCTCTTATTTCCTGTATGTATTTATCAATTATACTTTGAAATACTTGTCTGATTTCTCCATTAAACCTGCTTACAATATCCTCTTGAAGAGTAATTAAAGTGTGATTTACTAAAGAGACTAATAACATATCAATAATTTTCTCAGTACTATCAAAATTTGCCTTATTTCTCATGTAGTAATCTAGAAGAACTTCATCATTAGTCAAAAATTCAAAAATCCCGTATTCTTTATCAATAGATTTTTCAGTTCTAATTTGTATAAGCTTATCAACAATGAATATTGTGTATTCATCTATTTCAGCTGAGAAGCTCTTTAATGCTTTTTGAACTCTAATATTTTCTACAAAATTATTATTTAATTGTTGCTCCCAAACTTCATTGTCTTTGTACTCACTCTTTAATTTAGATGTAACTAAATTTAATTTTTCAAAAACACTTCTTAAATGATTTTTGAGAGCCCCATGGCGAATTCTTGTACTTAGACAACTATCAAGCCCATGTTCTTTACTGAATAAAAAATTTTCTCTTGATTCTAAATAAATATTCTTAAAAGCTAAATATTCAGCCGAGTTAAATGAGTTAACTTCGGTATTGCTAAAAGACAATAAAGTGTCCCAGTTTTGTTTATTAGAAGAGTTAAAACTAATTAATTTTTGAACTGATGAGGATTGTTCTATTTCTTTAAATCTTTTAAAATCATCTTTAAATTTTTTAATCTGATTCTTTTTAAGGTTGTCCACGTCAATATATAATCGTCCTTCATCTACCTCTTTTAAAACTTTTCTAACTGAATTGATTCTTAATATTTCATTTATTTCCTTTTCATATTCTAATTTGGAACCTTTATTTAATTTTATCAAAATCTTAAGCACCATAACTCTATCCTCCTCAACTTCGCTAATAGAACCATAGTCTGAAGAATATTTAATGGTGTCAATTATTGATACATTTTCAAGGAAATAGATAGTTTTTCTTAAACCAAAACGATGTACAAAAGATTTAATATCTAAATCTTTAAGGTCTTCAATATCATTTGCGAATAAAAAATCATCATAAATTTCATAAAGGTCAAACTCTTTACTGTGTAATGACATCACTATAGGCAACTCAATATGCGCCTCAAAATCTTGTTTATTTTTACACTCTTTAATTTTAGTAAATAAAAGGGATGTGTTAATTTTTCTTGAACTAAAATTCTCATCAAAAAAAACAAGTCCATATAATTTTAATGCTTTGCCTATTAAATTTTGATGAAGATAAGCGCTGAAAAGCAAACTAACTTTTCTTTCTTTATAATAATTAACTGAATCAAGTTTTGGTTCATTTTCTAATAATCCTATAACTTTAGCATATTCTTTTTTACTAAAATACCTTATAGCTTCAAAAGTCTTATTTTGTCTATAATCGTTTGAAATCAATCCTTTTAAATTGGTGTTTAGACCTAATTTGTATTCAGCTACTTGGAATGATAAATTATCTCTAACAGGTTCAAGATTTTTTATAATGTTCTCCCTTGTATGATGGAAGAAAAGAAATTTACATGTTGTATAACTAGATGAAAACAAACCTCTAATATAGTGTCTATTGTTATTTGCTTCTATTTCAGAAAGTAAACTGAATACTTGTTTCCCAAAACTTGTGTTCATATATTTTAATGCAATTGTTAACAGGAAATCAAAATGTTCTTTTTCATCATTTTCAAACCTAAATATCTGAAATACACTAAAAAGAATTTTGTCAACACCTTCACTAATACCTATCTCAATAAAATCGGATTCTAAATTAATTAAAGACTTGCAGTAAAATTCGTAAAATTCAAACTCTAATGGGTTTTCTTTTAATCCTTCTGTAGACAATTCAAGAGTCTTTTTAAATAACCCCTTGTAATAAGAGTTCGAACAATTTAAAAAAAGTTCATTGTCATTAGCTTTATCATAATCGCCTTTATCATTTACTAAATTATAAAGATTTATTAGTCTACCGTCATTATGAATAATTGTTTTAGCTTTTTTAAGGAAGACTTGATAGAACCTATCGTATTTACTTACATTGTGTATATTGTAAATAATAGCATCAATTAAAATCAAATATTGGTCTACTATAGATAGTGTATTTGCTACGTAATAAACACTTTCTAAATTTTTATAAGAATACTCGTAATAAGGATAATTAAAATTTTTAAATACAAAAAAATCTTCAATCATTCCATCTGCATTTATAGTGTCAATGTCATTTTGAAATTGATTTAAAAAGCTCTCAAAATTCATCTTAGATTCAACTCTTTTACTACTGGAGTTAATGATGAATTCATAAATAGGATTCTTAATCTTAGTAAGGTAATTACTTAGCAAATTCCAATTGGCTTCAGTCCCATTTATATTATCTTCTAACAATAAATTAGCTTCAATACTCCAAAGGCTAATTCCAAATTTAGATTCTATTTCTTCAACTATTAATCTGGCTTCATCATACTTATCTAATATTAATTGTGTCTCAAAATGATTTTTCAATTTTATGAACTCATTTATTTCTCCAAAATAATTTTCTAAAATATTAGTTAGCCATCTAAACTCAATCTTCAAATCTTCAGAAAAAGTAAAAGGCTCTTTCAGTTGTATATCTTCAATTGATTTAAAATAGGGGGTTTTGTATAAAAATTGTTTGAACGAGGGATTAAGAGAAAGAGCTTCTTTAAATTGACCTGAATTTACATTACGCTTAATTTGGTCAATTTTCTGAGGTAGAGTTGTGGCTCTGTTTCTTAATATTTCACTTACTTTTTTTCTATAATTCATTTTTTAATAAACGTATTTTTTTACAACTTCAGCCCATGTGTCTTATCATCTAATTATTTCTATATCTAAAATAATATCAATTCTTTAGGGTTGTTTTTAAGAGTGTCCAATTTAGACTCTTCTGGAAGTTAAAAATAGGTGTCGTCTTCAGATTATTCTCTAGAATAGTCTTCTCTTGCCATAATGACTTCCATCTATTCTTCAAAAACATCGTTAGAACGTTTTTTGAATAAAATAGAATTTATATTCATAAAACTATTAGAGTAATTAAGGGAGTGTTAAAGATATAATTTATTGTTTAAATCTAGTCAAATTACAATTTAAAAAGAAAAACAATAGTTATATGTTACTTATCAAAAGACAGAAGTTGTGAGGTTGTAATATCAAAAGCATTAGCTATACGCTTTAGCATTGAAATTTTCATTTCTTGTTTGCCAAGTTCATACTTCCTAAGGTTTTGCGCATCAATTTCTGCTTTAAAAGCAATCTCTTCAATGGATAAATCCCTTTCTTTTCTCAAAGTCCTAATGTGTTTGCCTAACTGAATACAAAATTCGGGAATGTCTTTTTTACGTTCTCTTTTTATCATATTCAAATTTGCTTACAATTAGTTGTTTTTAACCAATTGTTTGTAACAGGTTGAATACAACCTTTTTTTATTTTACATTTGTGTAATGAAATTGTAGTTTTACGGAAAACCATAAAGAAGGAAAGACCTACTTTAATATATTTGAAAACCTTAAAATATTAATCAATAAATTATAATAATGAAAAACAACCCAATCACTTTTAGTATGCTTTTATTAGCAACAAGCTTATTTACTATGTCTTGTTCTGATGACGATACAACCGAGCAAAGAGCAGAACCAACAACACAACTAGACCTTTTAAAAGGAACATGGGAAGAAAGTAATGTTACCCATGATGGAGTTGACAGTCAAACTCAAATTATATGTAATAACGAAAGAGAACAATATGTCTTTAATGAAGATAACTCGTTTACAGAAAGATACTTTGATGATTATTGTGATGAAGACTTTGATTATGGTGATTTTACGATAAACGCTGAGTCGCTTTTGTTTGTTTATGATGATGCATCAACAGACACTTATCAAGTAAATGAATTAAATGACACTACCTTAAAAATTAGTTTTGATGATAGTGGAATCTTAGTGGAAGAAACATACATTAAAATAGATTAACATGAATATGAAATACAAAATTTTAGTTGTTCTACTTCTATTCAATTACTTACAGGGTATTAGTCAAGAAACTTTTAAACTTAGAGACATTAGTAGATATAGTGTTTACACCATAGAAGAAGTGACATTGTATATGCCTGATTATGATGCGGAAATTAAAGACCCAATGTATGAAGGTGTTTATAATGAAGGCGTAAAAGAGTTTATAGTAAATTATAAAGACATTTTAATTGATTTAGATTACGCTGAAACTTTAAAGGGTAAAGAGGGGCGAAAACTTAGAAAATCGTTGAATATTAGAAAATCAGAAATTCTATCAAAATATGCACCTTACTTTAATGGATTAAAATCAAAATGGCACTTTGTAGGAGTAGATTTTAATAGTCCCAGTTTATTAGAAGAAAGTAAAAAAGTACTTAAGAAAATAGAAGGTACAAATTTGAGTGCAAAACATTTAACAGAAAATGAACTGCTAAATAAAATCCCTAAAAAGAGGGTAACATTTAAGAAGCTTATTTATTTAGGAGACAAATCAAATATAAAAGGAGATTATTACATAGCAGACAGAATAAAAGTCTCTTATTCATATAACCCTGACGACAATACTTACAAAGACCAAATACTAGAAGGAGATAAAGACTATTCTAAATATGGCATCTATAATTATTTCAAAAGTGTTGATGGCTCTGGTACGGACTTTTATAATAGTGATATTGATATTTATGACCCTTACGCTGTAGAACGCAAACCTAAAAAACTTACTTCTAAAGAAAAAAACATCGTTAACAAAATGAAAATCTATAAGAAAGAGATGAATTATCTTGTGGATAAAATAGCGGAGTATAGAAGTAAAACTAAAACAGCTTATGACGCTACTAAGAAAGGGCAAGCTCTTCAGAAAAAAGTAGAAGCATTATATGATAATAATGATGACAACTATTACGACTTTATGCAACTGTTAGACATGGACACAAAAGAAGTCATGGTTGAATTTAATCAAGTTTTACGAGGTGCTGTTATACTCTTTGGATTGTAGATTAATAATCAAAGCTTAAAACAAAAAAACCACTCATGAAAATGAGTGGTTTTTTTGTTTTTAATTTAAATGTTTTTTGATAAAAGCATTCACTTCGGGTTCTGTAAATCTAATTATATTCTGAATTTTAAATGGCTTAATCTTTTTTGATTTGACCCATGAGTCTACAGTTCATAAGGAAACATTAAAATAGTTGGCTAGTTCTTTTCTTGTATAAATTTGAGTACTCATTCTAGTAATATATTGGTTTATATAATATGTATAGTTTTCTAACCATTGCACAAGTCAAAAATGGTTTCAACTTGTTTCTACTTCTATCTCAATAAAATAACTAACTATTCCAAACCAATCTAAACTCGTTTTAACCTCTTCTAACCATACATATAATGTAGAAAATAAATGAAATGCATTTTTATTAAAAAACCTGTAACTAAAAAAGAAAAATTACGTGTTACTATAAAGTAAGTATAAACTCAAACCGTCACATAATGAAAAATAGGTCACCATGAATATAAAAAGTTTAAACAAAAAAACAGGAGTATCAAAGACTCCCATGTAAATAACATAAACACAAAAAATAATGTTTGATAAAAACAATACCATAAATGTTTCTAAAATAGAAACGATAGATACCGAAACTTTAGCAGAGATATATAATTCACAAATAATTGTTTCTGGGGAGTTTTCCGAGCTTGAAGAAACCTTATTAGGGAATGATATAACTAAAGAAGACCTAAATTTAGCTCTCAATTTTTACTGCAATACGCCAATTGCAACTCCTGAAGAATTAAAGGAATATCCAATTTTGAAAAAAGAAATGTGGGACGAATATAGACTCTGTGGTTCAAAATCTAAAGTGTATAAAAACTTAAAAAAGAAATTTGAAGCATTAGATTTAAAACTCACTCCTATTGGACGTCAAAAGGCTATAGAAGCGATATCTAATAAAAAAGAAGTGACATACTTCTCTGATTTATATTCAAATGCGCCTGAGTATTTAGACGTTGACGATATATTGAATAGGATAAAATCAGGTGAATACTCCCAGTTGATTACCAATATTAGAAGCTCACAGACCAAAGAAGAAAAGAACCTACTTAAAAAGAAGTTACCTGTCGTTTTATTTAATGGACTCTTTTATAAGAGAACTGGAAGTAAGTTTATAAAATTCACAGATTATATGTGTCTGGATTTTGACGATTTTAAAACTATCGAAGATGTAACAATAGTAAAAGAAAAATTAAAAATAGACCCTTATGTTTATTCTGTATTTACATCACCAAAAGGGTTAGGACTAAAAGTGTTACTTAAAGTGAAAAGGCAAAACCACCAAGACCATATAAGTCTTTTCAATGGAGCTGAGGAATATTATTCATATATACATGGGTTTGATGTTGCTTGTAAAGATATTACTCGAGCAGCATTTGTCTCTTATGACGAAGACCTGTATTTAAATAAAGAAGCAGAAGAGTTTACGCACAGAGCGGAAGTTAATCACAAAAGCAAAAATGTAAAAAACCTAAATCATGAAAAAAAACAAAAGGCTATGACGAAGCAAAAAAATGAAACAAAAACTAGAAAAGAGAATTCTATATTTATGGAAAACGAGATAGAAAGAATAAAAGAATTGCTACTAAAATATTGGGAATCTAAATATTCTTTAGAAGCTGGTCAGCGTAATAATAACCTCTTCAAACTTGCAATAAAATTGTATTCAGCAGGTGTCCCAGAAACTGATATCACAAATTTATTTCACGAGAGATTTACAAATATTTTTGAAAGTGATGATGAACTTGATTCTATTGTATCAAGTGCTTGCAAAGATGAATCTGTTTTTAATTCTGCACCATGGGAAAACTTTGAGCTGAAAAGAAATGTAATTGCTCTTTTACAAGATGAGAATGAACTTAAAGAATTACTTAAAAAATATAATATAAACTTTATGGACTCAAAAGTCCAAAAAGAGTTAGAAAAATTAAAAGAGAGTAATCAGGTTTTCTGGCACACTATAACCGATAAAGATAATAAGGTTACAGGTTATAAGGTTGACGAATATAAGTTGATAGAGTTTTTAAAATCTCAAAATATTTTTTGCTTAAATAACGGAGGTAGCTTTCAATATTATATAGTAAAACAAAACCTAATCTATGAGCTAGATTTATATGACATAAAAAATATAATCGTTGACTACATAAGAGAAAACCAAGATAACAAAACACTATTAGTTAGTACATTTCTAAAACAGCGCGCAATTTTTAGCGACTTATTCTTATCAGATTTAAAGATAGAAGAACATCAAGTACAAAGGGATTCAGTAGATACAGTATACAAATACTTCTTGAATGGAGTATTGGTTATTTATAAAAGTAAACAAAATGCGTTTATAAATTACTCTGAATTGGATTACCCTGTTTACGCAAGTCAAATTATACAACATAATTATAATCCTGAATCTAAAGGTCAATCAGATTTTGAAGTTTTTGTTGCTGATATTGCTGGTGAAAATGTTGACAGTTTTCGTTCTGCTATAGGTTACCTATCTAGCAACTATAAGGCACAGTCAAACGCTAAAGCAGTAATCTTATCAGATAGTTCAACATCTTATTCTGAAGCAAATGGTGGTCGCGGAAAAGGAATACTGAGTAAGGCTTTGTCTAAATTCTCAAAATTAGTAAGAATAGATGGTAAACGTTATTCTGCTCAAGATAATTTTGCTTTAGCTCCAATAAACAGAACCCATGAAATTGCTTATGTTGATGACCTAAAACAAGGTTTCCATTTTACAGATATGTATAATACAATAACTGACGATATGGAGGTTACGAAAAAATATTCTGATAAAGAGATAATACCGTTTCAACTTGCCCCAAAACTATTGCTTAGTAGTAACTATCCTCTGAAGGGCAGTGACGAGAGTAGTAAAAGGCGCCGTTTTGATTTGATACTATCTAACTATTATTCAACTAAATACACGCCAATTGATAAATTTGGCAGAGAGTTCTTTACAAGTTGGAATGAAAATGATTGGAACAATTTTTACCACTTTATGATAGGTTGTGTAGAATTATTTCTCGAAAAAGGATTAATACATATGTCTACTGAGTCGATGAAGCTTAAAGAGCTTATTGGAGATACCTCTGAGGACTTTTTGGAATATATAGAAGAGAATCAAGAGACGTTGTCTTTAAACAAATTTAGTCTAGAGGAAGTAAAACAAGCTTACTATTCTAACAGTAACCATAATATATCTGTTCGAAAAATAAAGCACTGGTTAAAAAAATGGTGTCACTATTATAGTCACGATTTAAAAGAGTATAGAGAAAACAACAAACGAGTATACAAACTAATGCCAATAGAAGAGTTTAAACTATTGGCATCATAATAAAACTATAATTATGAATAAACATATAACAGAATTTAAGGGATGTGAAATAAGCATCCAAAATAAATCAAAAACACTAAGTGATAAAGGTGTTATTAATTTTTGTCAAAAATACATTGAATACTATTTAGCACAAGAAGGAAGTTTTATTCCTAACATTGTTGAAAGACAAGAGAGTTTAGATGTCATTTTATATGAAAGTAAAAAACATTATTTTATTAATATTAATAATGTCACTCACATCACACTGAACCGTAATGGTTTTCATAATGCTCAAATCGAAGTAGAACAACTAACAGCAAGTCATGGAGCTTTTTTTATACAAATTCATAGTCATAAAGTTTCAGGGGTAGACATTATAGAAAACTATCCGTTTTAATTTGGGATATTGATTGCCATCAACTCACATGATTTGATGGCAAACAATGCCATTACTTACATTGCCGTCTTT
>JGI24724J26744_10001211_pt1 | contig 17859 bp, 21 predicted proteins | sample Cruoilmetagenom7_FD_26744 | JGI IMG/M metagenome (IMG submission 26744) | reverse complement strand
AGCCTAACAAGATGCGCCGCCCTCCGATCGAGGGCGGCGCTTTTTTGATTCTAAACGTGACGTATTGGATATCGCATGAGAAGGGTCCTGATCTATCGACCGCTGTCCACAAAATCAGGACTTCAATTTGTCAGCCCACTCTTCGACAAAGTTGGCCCGAGATAGGCGTACACAGAATAGATGTCGATATCGAGTGTGAGCGTTGTGCCGGTCTAGGGCGCGAGCTTGGTGGTTATGTGGTCGGCAAGGAGGCGGCCGGGTTCGGTGAGGGCGAGGTGTGGGGCGTTCCAGCGGGCGACGCCATTGTCGACGAGGGATTGAATTTCCTGCGCGTTGATCGGCGTGCCGGTGAGGGCTTCGACGCGCGACAAGTCGAACCCACTGGCGGGGCGTAGGCCCATGGAGAGCAGTTCGCGCGCGATATCTAGCGGGGGCAGGACAGCGGTCTTGGCCGAATTGCCCGCGATATAATCCGCCGGTCGGCGCGCGGCTTCTGTGGCGAGGCGTTGGTGGTTTTTGGTCAGGCGGCCATGCGCGCCGGGGCCGACGCCGATCCAGTCGCCACTGTTCCAGTAGATATGATTGTGGACGCTTTGATATTGCGGTGCACGGGCATGGTTGGAGACCTCGTAAGCGGGCAGGCCAGCACGATTGCAGATGGCCTGTGTCGCTTCGTACAGGTCCGCCTGGGCGTCATCGTTCATGGGAATCAGGTCGCCGCGCGCGGCCTGATGCCAGAAGGCGGTGCGTTCGGCAATGGTCAGCTCGTACAGGGATAGATGCGGCGCGGCGAGCGAGGTGGCGGCAGTGAGTTCAGCTTGCCATGCTTCGAGCGATTGGCCGGGCAGGGCATAGATCAGGTCAATCGAGTGATTGTCAAACTGACGTGCGGCGAGTTCCAAGGCGCGCAGGGCGCCGGCGCTGTCATGGTCCCGGCCAAGAAAGGTCAGGGCGTCATCGTTGAGCGATTGCACGCCGATAGAGAGGCGGTTGATGCCCGCCGCGGCCCAGTCGGGCAGGTCGGCAGCGAGGATGTCATTTGGGTTGGCTTCCAGACTGATCTCCGCGCCGGGTTTGAAATCAAAGCAGCTGCGGGCGGTGTCGATAATCGCGGCGATGTCACGGGCCGGCAGGAGGGACGGTGTGCCGCCGCCAAAGAAGACCGAATCAAGCGGCGGGTGGTCTGGTAGCTCAGTGCGGTGACGGTGGATGTCGGCCTGAATTGCGGCGACGAGTGGGGCGGTGTCACGCGCCTTGGCGGCATAGACATTGAAGTCGCAATAGGGGCAAATTTTGCTGCAATAGGGCCAGTGGATATAGAGGCCGAAGCCATATTGCGGACCGACCGGCAACATCAGAGCACGGCAGCTTTCAGCTTGGCGAAGGCGTCAGCCCGATGGCTCATCGCGTGTTTTTCTTCTGGTTTTAGCTCGGCGAACGTCTCTGTACGGCCAAGCGGGACGAAAACCGGGTCAAAGCCGAAGCCCATTTTGCCGCGTGGTGGCCAGGTCAGCGTGCCGTTCACTTCGCCCGAAAAAGTTTCTTCATGTCCGTCTGGCCAGACAATGGCCAGGGTTGAAACGAATTTTGCGTTGCGATTGTCCGCGTCGATGTCTTGCAGCATGGCTTCGACTTTTTGCATGGCGACATAGAAATCACGCGGTTCGCCCGCCCAATCGGCGGTGTTGACGCCGGGCATACCGCCCAGGGCCTCAACCATGATGCCACTATCGTCCGACAGAGCGGGAGCACCGGTTGCCTCGCAGGCGGCCCGGGCCTTTAGCAGGGCATTGCCGACAAAAGTTAACTCGGTTTCCTCCGGCTCAGGCAAATTCAGGTCCGCTGCCGACACGACGGAGAATCCCAGCGGCTCAAACAAATCTTTTAATTCAACCACTTTGCCGGAATTGTGTGTCGCGGCGATCAAACGACCTGGTTGTAAGCGTCTGGCCATAAATGTGGCTCCGTTCTTGCTTTCGTCACGAATATCGATATCGTTTAACGGTAAGTGTTAATGTTTGTAGGGCAATATTTAGCCCTAGACCAAGACGGGATGACAGATAGGCATGTCAAACGCCAAGACAAATTCAATGGCCGCGATTCTGTCGCAAGTCGTGCTATTTATCTACTGGCTGGCGATTATCAGCGGAATCGTTGGCTTTTTGCTGGCTGGAACCGGCCTATTGGGCAGTTTGAATGGCGGCGCAGTGAAATTGCCGGGTATGCAGGCCTATGTTCAAGGTGTGCACCCCGGGCGCATGTTTGTGGCCATGGTTGGGATTGTCGTTTTTGCGGTTGGTATCACATATGTTTGCAGTCAGCTGCGCCGAATCTTGTCGACTTTGGCCGCGGGCGACCCGTTTGTTCCCGAAAACGGCCCCCGCCTGACGCGAATTGCCATAGCGATTGCGATGATCGAAATCGTCCGCACGCTGGCGACCTTGATCATCGCCGCAACGGTTGACCTTGGCGAGGGGTTCACGGCATCCGTGACGCTTAACCTTACCGTGTGGGGCGCGGTGGTTGTCCTGTTTGTATTGGCCCAGGTCTTTCGGGAAGGCAGCCGCCTTCGTGAAGACGCCAAGATGACGATTTAGGAGGGTCAAATAATGGCAATTCGTGTGACCCTCGACCGGGTATTATTAGACAAGCGCATGTCGCTTACGGAACTTTCAGAACGAGTTGGTGTGACGCTGGCCAACCTGTCCATCCTGAAAACCGGCAAGGCGAAAGCCGTGCGTTTCTCTACACTGGAGGCGCTGTGCCGTGAACTAGAGTGCCAGCCGGGTGATATCCTTGAATTCGATGGCCCCAGCGTCGCCAGTAAAGAGACCGAAGCGGCCTAAACTTTAGGTCGCGCCAACATATTCCAGCGCTGTTGAGATCAATGTGTCGGGTTGTTCGGTCGCGGTATCTAGAGTCAGTCTGGCCTTGTGCCACGGTTCAAATTCATTCCGCCGTTGTTCAACCCGCGCCCACGTCACCTCGGGCATGCCATCAATATTTCGGACGCGGCTTTCGATTCTTTCGCGGTGAATGTTCAAGTCGCTGCACACGCATTCAATGAAGAAGACTTGCACGCCAAATTGATTTGCGAGATCTCGCCACATCATGCGGGCGGCTTCAACTGGGTTCACCGCATCGACGATGATTGACAGACCCTGTTTGAGGTTCTCTGTGGCCATCGCTTCGGCGACTTTGTAGGCGGCAATTCCGGTGTTTGGTTTTGGTATCCCAGATGTCCACATGGCCGCTTCAATCGGATCAACCGAGAGAATGGGGGCTGGCAAGGCGCGGGCGAGGCCTTCAGCGATGGTGCTTTTGCCGGAGCCGGGCAAACCAGATGTGGCGATGAGCCTTTGTTGTTTCATTCATCGCCGCCGATCTGCTACCCAATCGCTTTGCGTTGGGCTTCGAAGAGTTCGGTGCAGCCTTTTTCGGCGAGGCGCATCATTTCGTCGAGTTCGGCGCGGGTCATTGGGCGTTCTTCGCCGGTGCCTTGAACTTCGATGAAGCCGCCATCCGAGCTCATCACCACATTCATGTCGGCTTCGCCTTTTGAATCTTCTGGATAGTCGACGTCGAGGACAGGATGGTCCTGGAACAAGCCGACCGAGATAGCGGCGGCTTGTTTGAGGATTGGATCGGTTTCCAGAACACCTTCCGCCTTGAGGTATTTCAGAGCCATAGCAAGCGCCACATAGCCGCCCGTGATCGAGGCAGTGCGTGTGCCGCCATCGGCTTGCAAGACATCGCAATCGACGGTGATCTGGTTTTCGCCCAGCGCTTTGAGATCAATTACCGAGCGCAGGGAGCGGCCGATCAGGCGCTGTATTTCCTGTGTGCGGCCAGATTGTTTTCCGGCCGCCGCCTCCCGCCGCCCGCGTGTGTGCGTGGCGCGGGGTAGCATGCCATATTCCGCCGTGACCCAGCCGGAGCCGGTGCCGCGCATCCAGCCGGGAACTTTATCGGTCCAGCTGGCGGTGCATAGAACATGGGTGTGGCCGAATTTGACCAGACATGACCCTTCCGCATAGCGCGTCACGCCGGTCTCTAAGCTGACATCGCGGAGTTGATCGGCGCTGCGGCCAGAGGGGCGGGTAAGGGTGGTCATGATGCTGGGTCTTTCTAGCTGTCATCGTATGTTGAACGCAAATTGCGGGTTTCGGGGGATGTGTCTAGCATCAAGCTGCCCGGGACAAGGATGAGTTGATGAGCGCGATTGATTTGAAGGCCGCAGCGCGCGCGTCGATCCGGCCACGGCGCAGTTTTGGTTATGAGCTGGCGCGGGTTGCATTTGTTGGATTTCACAAATTGTCGGGCTGGTCAGTGGAATCGGCTATGCCACCGGACCTTAAGACGGTCATCATTGCCGCGCCGCATTCTACCAATTGGGACTTGCTGCGCATGTTGGGGATCGCGTTTTACTACCGCGCCCCGGTGCGTTGGATGGGAAAAAAATCGCTGGGCGAGGGGCCGTTCGGCTGGCTGATGCGCTGGTGGGGGCTGTTGCCGGTGGATCGTGACAGTTCGACCAGCCTTGTCACGCAAGTGGTCGAGGCGTTTGATGCGGCTGAGGAGATGATTGTGGTCATCGCGCCGGAGGGCACACGGTCAAAGGTCAAACGCTGGAAAACCGGATTCTACAATATTGCGGTCGGTGCGCAGGTGCCGATCTCGATGGGATTTATCGATTATAAGCGCAAAATGGGCGGGGTTGGTGGGCCGGTCATGCCGACCGGGAATTTTGTCGCCGATATGGAAAAGATTCTCGCCTTCTATGACCGGCACTTGCAGGTGTTTGATGCGCCATCGCTGGAAATGCCAGAGGATGATTGAAACCCGGCGTGCGCGCGCTTATTCATAATGTGATGACAAGTTCGCCGAGCCCTTCTTTGCTACAAGCCCTGGATGAGCGGTCGCGCGATATATTCCGGCACGTGGTCGAGACCTATCTGGAGACCGGGGAGCCGGTTGGGTCGCGGACCCTGTCAAAGGGCGGCATTCAATTGTCGGCCGCGTCGATCCGAAATGTTCTGTCTGACCTGACCGATATGGGCCTGTTAAATGCGCCGCACATCTCGGCGGGACGGATGCCGACACATGCCGGCCTGCGCCTGTTCGTCGACGGCTTTCTGGAACTGGGGGAGCCGGGAGAGGATGACCGGGCGGCGATCGATGCGGGGATTAGCGGTGCCGGGAGAGATTTTGGCGATGTGCTGAAAGAAGCCTCATCATTGCTGTCCGGCCTCGCGGGCGGGGCGGGGTTGGTGTCGTCGCCGACACAGGATGCACCGGTGCGGCATGTTGAATTTGTGCCGCTGACGACCGGCGAGGCGCTGTGTGTTCTGGTCAATGAATTGGGCGATGTTGAAAACCGGTTGGTGAAACTGCCGCCGGGCCTGCCGCAAACGGCATTGGTGGAGGCAGGAAATTTCCTCGCTGCGCGGATGAAGGGGCGCACGCTGCACGAAGCCTCAGCCGAAGTGCGCGCAGAGATTTCGCAGCACCGTGCGCAGCTAGACAGTGCCGCTGCTGATCTTGTGCAGCGCGGCTTGGCACAATGGGCCGGCGAATTGCCGGGGCAGGAGCGTAGCCTGATCATTCAAGGCCGGGCCAACCTGTTGGAAGATTCGCAAGCCGCAGATGATATGGAACGGGTGCGCCAATTGTTTGATGTGCTAGAGCGGCAAAAAGGCTTGCTTGAAGTGCTTGATTCAACCCGGGAAGCAGATGGTGTGCGACTGTTTATCGGATCGGAAAACAGTCTTTTTCCGTTATCGGGTTCCAGCGTGATTGTTGCGCCCTATATGAATGCTTCAAGACAGGTTATCGGGGCGGTCGGTGTGATCGGGCCAACCCGGTTAAATTATGCGCGGGTGATCCCGATGGTTGACTATACAGCGCGGATGGTGGGGCAAGTGCTCGGCCGCCGCGGGCAAGAGTGAGAGACTGCAATGAGTGATGAGACGGTAAAAGACGATATGCCGGAGATTGGTGCAAATGCGTCGAAAGCTGATTTGAAATCGGCGGCCGATGATATTCTGAAGGCCGCGAAAAAGGCCGAAGCCGCAGCGCCATCAGATGCCGGCGACGACGCGCCGAACGAAGAGTTTGGTGAGCCGGTGCCCGAGTTGGAGCCGGAAATTCAGTATTCGCCGGAACAGCGCATCATGATCCTTGAGGCGGAAAAGGAAGAAATGCGCGATCAATTGCTGCGCACCCTTGCCGAGGCGGACAATATTCGCAAACGCGCCGAGCGGGAAAAGACCGATGCGCGCGTCTATGCGGTTGAGAAGTTTGCGCGTGATCTGCTGAACGTGTCTGACAATCTGGCGCGGGCGCTTGAGGCCTTGCCGGAAGAAGAGCGTGCGGCACTGACCGAAGCGGGTACCAACCTGTTGGGCGGGATCGAGATGACGCAAAAGGAATTGCTGACCGTGATGGCACGCCACGGCGTGACCGTGATCGAAGTTGAGCCGGGCGGCGTGTTTGACCCGAACCTGCATCAGGCGGTGGCAAATATTCCATCCGATCAGCCAAACGGTACGGTGGCAGAAATGTTCCAGTCCGGCTGGATGATTGGCGACCGGACGCTGCGTGCGGCGATGGTTGCCGTCAGTGCGGGACAAGCGAGCTAAACCGGGCTGAATTGGGCCGATTTAAGTTGAACAGGCCGGGGGTTTTCGCGTAGACCGATCCTAAATAGGAGAGTGATACGATGAAGAATCTCATTTTGGCCGGTGTTAGCGCGGTCGCCTTAGCAGCTTGTGGCGCACCAGAATCGACTGAGCCTGAACTGAGCGTACCTGCGCCGCCGCCCGCCGAGGCGCCAGCAGAAGCCGCTGTGGAAGAGGCGAGTGCCGCGACGCTGAAACTGTACACGTTTGACTGTGGTAAAATCGAGATTTCCGACATTGGCCTGTTCGCCAATGATGGGTCGTATGATGGCCAGACCGACACCTATAGCGACGGCTGTTTCGTTATCCAGCACGCCGAGGGCACGTTGCTTTGGGACCTTGGTCTGCCATCGGCGCTGGTCGGACAAGAGCCGAATACGAACGGCGTCTTCACCGTGTCGGTTGAAACCGCATTGAGCGATCAGATCGCCGCAGCGGGGATTGAGACGCTGGACTATGTCTCGATCTCGCACATGCATTTCGACCATACCGGGCAGCCGGAAGCGGCAGGCGGTGCGATTTGGTTGGTGCATGAGACCGAGCTTGCGGCGATGCAGGCCGCCGAGGACACTGACTATTCGGCTTTCTTCGAAATGGAACGCGAGACCTTTACTGGCGACCATGACGTGTTCGGCGATGGCAGTGTGAAAATTCTCGAAATGCCGGGCCACACGCCGGGCCATACGGCGCTGTTGGTTGATCTCGAAAATGCTGGGCCAGTATTGCTGACTGGCGATCTGTACCACCGTGAGGAAAGCCGTGAAGGGCAGAAGGTTCCAGTGTTTAATACCGATGCCGACGAGACACTGGCCTCAATGGCGAAGTTTGAAGCATTGGCCGAGGAGCTGGGCGCGCGAGTGATCATTCAACACAAGCCCGCCGATCTCGACGCCCTGCCGCAACCGCCGCTGGCCCTCGATTAAGCTGGACAGACTGTCGCGCGGCAGGCCGCCTCATCGTGGAAAATACCTAGCTTCCCCAAGTCTGTTCTAACAGGCGAGGGAGGCTAGGTTATGGCTGATCGAGGCAGTGTGGTTTTGTCACCTGAACCAGCATTTGCATCTGCGCAGATGGCGCAGTTCATAATCAAAAACGTGATGTTCGAACGCCCGAAGCCTAGTCGACAAGTCGCCAGGCCGTGACGGTGCCGGGTTGCCAGTTGGGGACGATGATCAGGTCGCCGACGCCGGTTAGGTCATTTTGCAGGATGCCGTCAGCTTCGGTGTCGAGCAAGGCGGTGACAGTGCCGTCACCCGCCACGTGCCAGATGCGGCCGCGCCAGCTGGAGACGAGATATTCGCCATTGCCGAGCACCGCGATACCGTCAGCATTGGTCATGCCGCGGGCGATTTCGGTCAGGTCGTTGCCATTGTCGGTGGACAGAAGCAGACCCTCATCCATGGTTGAGATCAGCAGGTTTTCGCCGTCACCCAACAGGCCATTGATGCCGTCCATGCGGTCATCCTGAAGCCAGAGCTTTGACCCATTCTCATCGAGCTGGTGAATGCTGGCCGATTGCGAGTCAGAGGCGAAAACACCGGTATTCCAGACCGTTACATCGTTGAGAAACTTGCCGCCTAGAACAGAAAAAGTGTTTAATATCCGGCCGGTATCTGCATCTATTGTATGATAGGAATCAATGTCGGCGACAAACAGAATATTACCGCGCACCGCCATGCCTTTAGGGGCGTTGAGGCCCTCGACCCACTTCTCCTCCAGCATTGTGCCATCCATAGCGACCCGGGAGATCCAGCCTTCGCCATCTTTTTCAGCCCCTTCCCCAACTGCGTTCGAAATCAGCAGCGTATCATTATACACCGCGACGCCCTCCGGAGAGCTGAAGCCGCTGGTCAGCCAGACTTGCTCCAGATGTGGGGCTCCCGCATCGGGCTCAGTCGGTTCGGCAATATCGGATGCGGTGTTGCAGGCGGTTAGGAAAGCGGCGGCGATAAGAGCGGTTAGGCGCATGAGGGTCGGGTCCTTTGAAATGCTGGTGACGAGTGTAACACGGGGTCAGGACAATATTCCAGCGAAACAAGGCGAAATCATAGCTGCACCAACACAATTTTACCCCTTGAACATAGCCACCGAGTTACCACATCGCAGTATATCGGGGTGATTGCAGTAAATTACGTTGTCACCTCTATGTATCTTATTGTAGAGCCGCCGGATGCTGGTGCTGCACGTCAGGCCGATTCTAGGCAGAAGGCGGCGGCTGAAGAAAAGAGAGACTATTTATGGGTAAAATCATCGGGATTGACCTCGGCACCACCAATAGCTGCGTTGCCGTGATGGATGGCGGAGACGCCAAGGTTATTGAAAACAGCGAAGGTGCACGGACCACGCCATCCGTTGTGGCATTTACCGAGGGCGGCGAACGCCTGATCGGGATGCCAGCGCGGCGCCAGGGTGTGACCAATCCGGACTTCACCTTCTATGCGATCAAACGCCTGATCGGACGGCTCTATAGCGACCCGACCGCGCAAAAAGACAAAGAAATGTCGCCGTTTGAAATCGTCAAAGGCCCGGGCGGCGATGCTTGGGTTAAAGGCCGCGACAAGGATTATGCGCCACAGGAAATTTCAGCTTTCATCCTGACCAAGATGAAAGAGACCGCCGAAGCCTATCTCGGTAGTGAAGTCACCCAAGCGGTGATTACGGTTCCAGCTTACTTTAATGACGCACAGCGCCAGGCGACCAAAGATGCCGGTAAGATTGCGGGTCTTGAAGTGCTGCGCATTATCAACGAGCCGACGGCGGCTGCGCTGGCCTATGGCCTGGATAAGGGCGACAACAAGATTATCGCTGTTTACGATCTTGGTGGTGGTACGTTTGACGTCTCATTGCTGGAGATTGGTGATGGCGTATTTGAAGTGCTGTCGACCAATGGTGATACATTCCTCGGTGGTGAAGACTTTGATATTCGCCTGTACGAGCACATCATTAGCGAGTTCAAAAAAGAGACAAGCATTGATCTGACGGCCGACAAGATGGCGGTTCCGCGGATCCGTGAAGAAGCCGAGAAAGCCAAGAAGGAGCTGTCATCGGCGTCTTCTTATGAGGTCAATCTGCCCTTCATCACGGCTGATGCGTCTGGGCCGAAACACCTTAACCTGAAGATTACACGTGCGACGCTGGAAAGCCTGGTCGATGACCTGATCAAGCGGACGATTGCGCCGTGTAAGAAAGCCTTGGCCGATGCGGGCAAATCAGTTGGCGATCTCGATGAGATCGTTCTGGTTGGCGGTATGACACGTATGCCAGCGGTACAGGCTGCGGTTGAGAAATTCTTCGGTAAGGCGCCGCACAAGGGCGTGAACCCGGACGAAGTTGTAGCGCTGGGCGCGGCAATTCAGGCCGGTGTTCTACAAGGTGACGTGAAAGACGTTGTCCTGCTCGACGTGACGCCTCTATCGCTTGGGATTGAGACATTGGGCGGTGTATTTACCCGTCTGATCGATCGCAACACGACGATCCCGACCAAGAAGACGCAAACCTTCTCGACAGCAGAAGACAATCAACCAGCGGTGACCATTCGGGTTTTCCAAGGTGAACGCGAAATGGCGGCGGATAACAAAATCCTCGGCCAGTTCAACCTTGAAGACATCCCGCCTGCGCCGCGCGGTCTGCCGCAAATTGAGGTGACGTTTGATATTGATGCCAACGGCATCGTATCGGTTGGCGCCAAGGATAAGGGCACCAATAAAGAGCAGCAAATCACCATTCAAGCCGATGGCGGCCTGAACGAGGAAGATATTGCGGCAATGATGAAAGACGCCGAGGCGAATGCCGAAAGCGACAAACAGCGCCGTGATCTGGTGGAAGCCAAAAACAATGCTGAGGCCCTCGCGCATCAAACTGAGAAACAGTTGGAAGAGCATGGCGACAAGGTTGATGATACCGTGAAGACGGAAATCACCGACGCGATTGCCGCGCTGAAAGCCGAAGCTGAAGGCGAGGATGCGACTGCGATCCAGGAGAAGCACCAAGCCTTGATGACGGCGGCGATGAAACTGGGCGAAGCTATTTACGGCGCCCAGCAAGCCGAAGCTGCCGAAGGCGACGCGGCTTCCGATGCCGCCGCTGACGGTGAAGATGTTGTCGATGCCGACTTTGAAGAAGTCGACGATGAAGACCGTGCGGAAGCCTAGTCTTTAAGCCATCAAAAATTGAAAAGCCCGGTCAGAAATGGCCGGGCTTTTTCCTTTATGGGGTGTTCGCGGTGGTTCAGGCGCCGACGCGTTCGCCAATTGTCGTGCGGTGCAGAAGGCGATCATGGCCTTTATAGCCGCCGGTTGCCATGTGCAGCACAGAGCGATTATCCCACATGACCAGCATGTCTTTTTGCCATTTGTGGCGATACTGAAATTCGGGGCGGGTCTGCCAGCGATAAAGCTCCATGAGCAAGTCGTTGGACGCTTCCTCGTTCATGCCTTCAAACCCGGTAATGTACCCGGCGCACCCGAAGAGGCCGAGTTGCCCGGTTTCAGGATGGGCGCGGATGACGGGATGGGTATGAGTGGCATCGGCTTCGTCTGACGGGCGGATGTCCATGCTGCGGCCCTTGTCCTGTTCGCCATAAAAGCCTTTCGGTGAGTAAGCGCCCTTGGCGGAATGGATGGCCATTTTCCCCGCAAGCTGATCACGCAAGTCGGCAGGCATTGCATCGAGGGCGGCATGTTGGTTAGTGAACAATGTGTCGCCGCCGCTTGGCGGGATGGTGATCCCGTAAAGACAAGTGCCGGCGGGCGGGGTGACCTGAAAGCTCCAATCGGTGTGCCATGTTTCGGCAAAGATCGGCGCGGTCTCATTCGCCGTGCGTTTGACTGCGATAATATGTTCGCGGCCCGGAATTGGGGCGATGAATGGGTCATCGCCGAACGGGCCGAATTGCAATGTGTAGGCTTCGAGTTGATCATCGGTCAGTTTTTGGTCTGGGAAAGCGAGGACGTGGTGTTCTAGCCAAAGCCGCCTGATCTCAGCGACTTGGCCATCCGATAGCGGTTTTGTCAGGTCGACGCCGGTGATGCTTGCCCCGCAGGCCTGTTCGCTGGGCGTGACGTTGAGTGCCATTACATGTTCCTCCCACGGGCAAACTAACAATCAAATTGGCGGTTTGGATAGGCTGACGCAGGGGCGGATACAGAAAAACCCGGCACTTTCGTACCGGGTTCTTCGACTGTTCGGGTAACAGACGTCGCGTTTAGGCGGCGACAGCTTCCTTTTTCGGTTTCGGGTCACGCAGAACGTAGCCGCGGCCCCAAACGGTTTCGATATGGTGTTCGCCATTGGTGGCCTGTGCCAGCTTCTTGCGGAGCTTACAGATGAACACATCGATGATTTTCAATTCAGGCTCGTCCATACCGCCATAGAGGTGGTTGAGGAACATTTCCTTGGTCAGGGTTGTGCCCTTGCGCAGAGAAAGAAGCTCGAACATTTGGTATTCTTTGCCGGTCAGGTGGACGCGCTCATCGTCGACTTCGACGGTTTTGGCATCCAGATTGACCAGAATCTCGCCGGTGCGGATGACGCTTTCAGCGTGACCTTTAGAGCGGCGAACGATCGCGGTAATGCGGGCGATCAATTCGTCTTTGTTAAACGGCTTGGTCAAATAATCGTCAGCGCCGTAACCGAGGGTCTTCACCTTGGCTTCAATGTCAGGGTTACCTGACAGGATCATCACTGGCGTGTTGATGCGGGCCATGCGCAGCTGTTTCAGCACGTCATAACCAGAAATGTCTGGGAGCGAGAGGTCGAGGACAATGATGTCATACTCGTAGACCTTGCCGAGATCGACACCTTCTTCGCCTAGATCAGTCGTATAGATATTGAAGCCAGCGGCTTTCAACATCAGTTCAATACTACGGGCGACGGCATTGTCGTCCTCAATTAGTAAGACTCTCATTTTTCAACTCCCCGAATCAGTCTATTCAATAGTTAGCCGCATCGTTAACGAATGTGAATCTAGGTAATGATAGTTACCAAGGATTTAATAATCGGATTCGAAACGGTTTTTTTGTTCATACCTCTTAATATTCCAAGTCTTGACCGGTCCGCCCCAAGAGGGTGTGAGCGATGGCAATGGCATCCATAATCGGTTGTGATGATGGATCAGTGGAAATTAAGGTCCGCTGGCTGCGAATGGCTTCTCTAACGGCATCGTCGCGCATGACGGTGCCAGCCAGCACTGGTCGGAAGCCAAGGAAAGTCTGACAAGCGCGGGCGATGGCTTCGTAAGTGCGTTGCCCCCCGGCGCGTGTTTCGGCCTGATTGATGGCCACGACTTGTTCGACATTTGGCGCATAACCTTTGAGCACTTTGATAAAGGCGTAAGCGTCGGTCATCGAGGTCGGCTCATCTGTTACGACCATCAGAACTTTATCAGCGGCGCGGGCGAGCCGCATGCAATTGGCTTCAATCCCGGCGCCAAGATCGAGAATGACCTGGTCATATTGTAAAGCGAGGGCGGAAAGACCCGCGGCGAGACGCGCGACTTCTTCAGAACTCAGCTCGGCCAATGCGCCCGAGCCGGAACGGCCGGGTAGCACATCAAAACCGCCATTGCCGGAGCCGCCATCCACTTCAGTGACAGCGTCTTCAAGCTCAACCCATCCGGCGATTACCGCCGCCAGGTCGGTTTCTGGCGCAATGCCAAGTTGAACATCGACATTGGCCAGGCCAAGGTCGCCATCGACCAGCAATGTGCGTTTACCGGCTTGGGCGAAGGCGGATGCCATCGTGATCGACATGAAGGTCTTACCGACGCCGCCCTTGCCAGAGCCAACCGCGATAATCGAGGCCGGTTCAACCCGTCGAGGCGGTCTCTGCGCCGGACGTTCCTGAGATTTTGGAAGTAGGAAGCTCATTTTAAGCGGCTCCTCTCAATGCGACATGGGCAGGCGCGTCTTCGGTCAGAAGCTGTGCGAGCCGGGATGGCGTGGCGGGGACAAGCCCACCGCCAATGAATGGGGTAACGGCCAAGTGCGAGAATGCGATTTTTGAGGCCGATAGGGCAGACACGATACCGCCGCGTCGCCGAGTAACATCCAGCTTGGTGACAATGGCGCGCCGGATACCGCAGCGCGCAAAGGCGCGGGCGGCTTCAATTTGATCTTCGGGATGACCTTCGGCACTGACCACCAGAACCGGTTCGGCATCGATCACCGCGAGCAGGTCTTGCAGGCTGGCCATGTCATCCTCATCGAATGGGACGATGGCTGGCAGGTCGATGACGCAGCGTTTTTCGTCCATGCGGATTTGTTTGAGGAGATCGAAAAGCGCTTCCGGTGTGGAAACTGAGCGGATCTGATCCTGTTCGCGTTCCAGATAGGCGGCCAATTGTGCGTCGCCTGCGGTTGCATCAAGGTCGGCGGCCACTGGAAGGATTTCCGATTTCGCCACTGCGGCGCGGCGCGTTAGTTTTGCAGCGGTTGCCGTGCGGCCATGGCCGGGCGCGCCGACAAGTAGAATGTCGCGCGATGGGCGCGCCAGGATCGGGTCGCATGTAATAAGTGATTCCAGACCGACCGCGATGGCGGTGGTTGGGTCGGCACTATGGTGATTTGCGTGAACACCAGCATCGGCGGCGCGATCAGCAAAGCGTTGTGGCGCACCGTGCCAGAGCAGGGCATCGCGGACGCGATTGCGGATTGGACTTTCAACCAGACGCGGCGGCGGGGTGGCCCCCAAACGTGTCAGAATGCGCGATTCACTCGGCACCATGCCGCCACCAAGCTTGTCGGTTGCGGCACGAACCTCAACACCACCAGGAACTTCGCGCTCAGACAGGATGATCGCATCATCCCCCATCTCGGCGAAGATCATTGCTTTAGCTGTCTCTAAGGACTCAGCAGCAAACATCTTCATACGCATACGGCACACTCCACTCTATGATGTGCAGTGTTGAAATGAATTGGTTAACAGAGTCTGTCGATTTGTTAGCTTTTCACAGGATTAAATCTGGCTGTGAATTTTGCCGGCCTTAAGCGGCGCGCCGTTCGTCGACGATTTCGCTCAGCGTGACGCCCAATTCGCCATCCGCGATGACTAGCCGTCCACGCGCCATCAGGCGGTCTGACACGTAAATATCAACAAGGTCATTGGTCTTGCTTTCCAGGGCCAGAATCTCACCCTCTGACAAGGCAAGCAGGTCTTCAACCGGCATCCGGGCTTCACCAAGCACAACATCCACGCGAACAGGGACATCCAATAAGGAGTTTTCGAGGGCTCGGTTTACGCTCATGTTCAGATCATCTCGTCTTGGTGCAGAACCATCAGAATCAGTCGGAATGGTTGCCGAGTGATGAATGGGGCGTTGCTTTTGTGAATAATTCGCCTTGTCCGTCAATCAGTGTGCGGGCGAGATGTTGAATGCTTTGCAACGCAAGCTGGCGGTCATGCTCATCAATCGCTGCCTTCTCTAATAGGGTAGCAAGGTTCACAATCGCGGCGAGGGCCTGTTTAAGGTCGGCGCTGACGGCCTGTAGCCGCTCGCTTTCGGCGCTCAGCGTGTCATCGCGTACCAGGGTTGCGGTGGCCTCGCGTGTATCGGCAAGCAGAGCGGCCANATCGNCGGCGCTAAGTTCAATCTTGTCATCCGTGTCCGTCTTTGGCGGCGAGAAGTCGCTTTCAAAGGCAAAGGGTTTCAGGGCTTCAACGCGGCGTCTCATTCAATCAACTCGTCATCGTCTTGTTCGCCGGATAGAATATCGCCGCGTGTAACCAAGGTTCGCGCCAGCGTAATGATTTCTGCGCGCGCGGCTTCGATTTCACTGCGGCGGACCGGGCCGGAGGCCTCAATTTCGCTGCGTAGCAAGTCCCCGGCGCGGCCGGTCATATTGCCCAGAATGGTTTTGACGGTTTCTTCCTTCGCGCCTTTAAGCGCAACAATCAGCACGGCGCGATCTGTAGCCGCCAGTATTGTCTGAATGCTGGCCGGGCCAAGTGTGGCTAAATCGTCGAAGGTGAACATCAGGGCGCGGATGCGGTCTCTGATCCCCGGCTCTGCATCATCCAGCGAGGCGAGCAAGTTCTGTTCGGCGCGGCTGTCGAGACTGTCAAAAATTCGTGCAACACGCTCGTGGCCAGAATGTGCGGTGACGTTCGGCCCGCCATTCAGCGCGGCGGTTAGGGTGGTTTCAATAGCGGCCAATGCGGCGGGGCGCACCTCGCCAAGATGCAATAGGCGGTGCAGTGCCTCGGTGGCCAAGGCTTGTGGCAGGGCCCGCACGGTGGCCGCCGCCGCCATTGGCGATAGGCACGACAGGATAACCGCAACAACTTGCGGGCTTTCTTTTTGGATGAGGCGGGCTGTGGCCACGCCATCACTATTCGACAGCGTTTGCCACAGGCCGGATGTGGCGGACGCGTTTGGCGTTTGCGGGACCGCCATTTCTCTTACATAGGCGTCGGCGGCGGCGTGTTCGGTCGCGGGGCTTTCGGGCATGGCCTCCATCGCCTGGGTAAGGCGTTGGGCCTCTTGCGGCGAGAGCGTTGCCCAGACCGATGCAGCGCGGGCGCCCAAAGCTCGCATCAAAGCAGCGCTGCGCTGAAGGCCATTGTCAGCGATCTGAAATTGCGGTGCGGCAAGAGAGGTCATGCATTGCCCCCTTCGCTAGCGCCCATCCATTTTCGGATAAGCCGAGCCGTACCGAGCGGATCATTCGCGGCAAGATCACCGGCGCGACCAATATTCTCCTCAGCAACGGGCACCGGGGCAGGGGGCGCGGATACCGGCACCGGGCGCGGCACCGCCGGATTATCAGAGGGGTGCGCTGCCGCATCGCGAACAATCGCCTGGTTCGGTGAAATAAGGATAAGCAGTAAGGCCCCGCACAATAGGCCGAGACCGACAAATTCGAGCACGTCGAGCGTCGTCAGCTGGCCGCTAGCGCTGTGCGCGAAGGGCAGTTGTGTAATGGTCAGCGTGTCGCGATCGGCACGGAAACTTGTGGATGCTGCGATCACGGCACGGACATCGCTGGCGGTGATTTCAGATGCGGCACTGGGCGTTCGTGGTCCATTGATCAGGATCAGATATGACTTTTCCGGGGCGCCATTAATCGCGACCCGGACATTGCCCTTGCCAGTGATCGGTTCAAGCAGATTAGATAGTGTGCGTTCGGCCGATGGGCGCGCGGTTTCAGCGGTTGGGGCGGCGGTGAAAAGGTCGACGGTACGTAAAGAAAGTACCCCCACCGCCAAGAAAAAAGCGATGAGGGTCAGGAGTCGCGTGGTGGGCGATTTTGTTGTGATAGACATGTAAACAACACCTCACGGCCAAGGACTACGGACCCTACTTCCGCAATCTTGTAGGCGAGGCGTTGTAAACACCGCTTTAACGATAAAGCTAAAGCGTTTGGATTAGCGGTATTGCTGCACCCTGGTGGCGCGAAGGCCTTTGCGGCCATGGCGATCATACATTTGACGCCAGCCGGAAAATTCTTCTTCGCTCAGGTCGTAACGTTTGCAAGCGTCGGTTTCGCTGAGCAGGCCGCCAGTGACCGCTGCAACAACTTCGGCCTTGCGGCGGGTGACCCAACGGGTAATGCCGGGTTTTGGGAGGTCTTCGAGCGTGATCGGACGCCCATCGGGGCCTCTTACACTCATTTGGTGTGGGTTATGCGCCATACTGTTTCACCATCTTCTAGGGTTTAGGGTAGCCACTTTCTGTGACCATGAAGACGGTTTTACACGACGTGGATTAAGGGCAGTTTCAATCAGGCCTGTGAATTTTCATCAAAATTCGTCAGGTTCTTGGAGACCGCGTTAGGAGCCTGTTTGTAAACTTGTCCCGGAATGGGGCATGATTGCGGTTGTGTAATGCTCATTGCTGATTTGGCGATCCCGTTTTTGGCGATCATGCGCCCAAACTCAAACGGCCGGGCGCATGATCCAATTCAAATTAGCCGTCCATATCGGTTTCAGCGGCCCAAGGTGAAATCGTCAGGCCGCTCTGGTTTTCTAGCTGTGCTTTAAAGCCCCAGCCGCCAAAGGATTCTGAAACTGCCGCGATAATTTCCGTTTCCCCAGCCTTCAAGTGAAGCGCGATTTGGTCAACCAAGGCCACGGTTCCAAGAAAGCGATGATCACGCGCGCGCCATTGGGCGTTGCCGCTATAGATCAGCTTGCCATCAATGTAGAGGCGGACGCGGTCTGAATAGCCGAAACTTAGCAGGCG
>JGI24724J26744_10001210_pt1 | contig 17866 bp, 17 predicted proteins | sample Cruoilmetagenom7_FD_26744 | JGI IMG/M metagenome (IMG submission 26744) | reverse complement strand
AAAATCAAGTCCTGGCGGTGCCATCAAGCCGACCCGATCGCCCGGGTTGACACCTTCCGCAATCAAAGCTTTCGCAATTTCATCAACTCTGTGTTTGAGCTGACAATAAGAAAGCCGCAATTCGCCATGAATTGTGGCTTCTGTATTTGGGTTAGATTTTGCAAAATGAGACAGTAAATTCCCAACTGTCTCAATATTTCCAAACGTCATAATTCAACTTTTCTGCCCAAATGCCCGCCGCGGCGCCCCACGCAGCGAACAACTTTTAAAAGTTCCAAACTCCTTCGACACCCCATGTACGGCCAATACCGGGATAACGAACTTTAGTACCAAAGAAATCCTGGAAATCAGAAATGACTTGCTTCTCGTCCGTAATGTTACGGCCCCACAAATACAGCTCAAATGTTTCGCTATTTGGTAACAGGCCAATTCGCCCATTGAACAATGTTTGCGAATCCACCTTTCCAAACGGGAATGTGCCAGGTGCTGCCCCATAAGTCCCTGTGCTTACGTTATCAATGGACTGGAACATGCTACCACGGTGGGTCATATCACCACGGAGCATAAGTGAAGCGTCCAAGGCCTCTAGGTTGTGATAGTATAAGAAGCCAAGAGACGCACTGAAATCAGGTGATCCTGGAAGCTTTTTGCCACTCGCATCCAATCCGCCCGATGCGCCGCCCGGGAAGCTATCAAATTTTGCGTCCAAAATACCTAGTGAACCCTGGAACCGTAAATTTTCGGTAGCTTGCAAACTTGCCTCTAGCTCAAACCCTTGCGATTTAACACTCGCCGCATTGGTAATACGAATAGATGTCAAAGGCGGAGAAGCATTTGGATCAAGAATGATAAACTGGTTTACTTGGAAATCATGGAAATTCGACAAGAACACGGCTGCATTAAAGCTAAATGGTCCGGTTGAACCTTTTACACCCAGTTCATAACTATCGACAGTTTCTTTTTCAAATTCCAAATCAGGATTAGCGATCAACTCATTTGAATTGATATAGTCTAGGTTAAAGCCACCGCTTTTAAAGCCAGACCCATATTTAGCATAAACATTGGTTCTGTCCGTCAAGGCATAAGTAAGGCTGACAGCAGGGGTAAATGCTTTATCCGAACGGTCATTCAAATATGTTCCCGGCGCACCTGTTATTGGATCTGGATTAGTTGTACCAATTCCAAATAGTCCAGAAGTACGGCCATCAAGCACCCAATTTGCATCTTTATTGACAATAGAATACCGCCCACCAAGTCCTAATGTGAGACGCTCAGAAATGTCATAGCTTGCATTGAAATATGCCGCATAGTTTTTAGTCGTTACTGAACCGCTATTTACGACCCTTGAGCCTTCTGGGCCAAAGCCAACAAAATTCGCAATAAATGCTAATTGTGCCTCGGTATAGGGCGGAACAAATGGGAAGTTTGGCGCAACAAAAGGAGCCACAAAACCTTCAAAAAAACTATCACCGAAAACAACGTCTCTTTGTGTATCAGAATCTTGTTTATACAAATACACCCCAGCCACATAGGTAAGAGCGCTTTCATCTGGTGAGATTACCTGAAACTCTTGGGATATCTGCTTGTAATCGTCCGTATATTCAATGAATACGATATCAATCGGTGAATAATCCGTTGCATTGGTATAGAAGGCATGGGTATCACGCCAACCGGTCATGGATTTCAAAGTAAACCCGCCGTCCGTTTCATATTCCAAATTGGCAGTTGCACCATAAACATCCCGGTTTTCATTCGGGTCAAAGCTATAGTTGACCTCACGATCCTCTGCAACAGGGAAAAGCCCAAGCATATCGGTAACGGGTTCACCGTTCATAATGAGAGCTTCGGCATTTAGACCGTCAAATGACAAATTCGCTTCAAATTTTTCATTTGGGGTAAAGCGCAACTGGCCGCGATAAGCAATTTTATCGACTGTAGACAATTCATTGCCTGTGCCCGTATTTAAGATATAGCCGTCGCGGTCGGTTTTTGATAACGCCGCCTTGAATGCAAGTGTGTCACCGAGAGGAATATTTACGATCCCTTTAAACTCAGTGTACCCCATATTGCCAAGGTCACCGCTAATTTTACCTTCAAACTTATCACTAGGCTTTTTGGTGATTAGGTTTACCGCGCCCGCAACCGTATCCTTACCAAATAGAGTACCCTGTGGACCACGAAGAACTTCGACTTGCTGTAAATCAAGAAGTTCTTGGTTAAGCGAGGGTGATTGACCCATATAAATGCCGTCAACATAAACACCAACGCGTGTATCAAAACCAATATTTCGGCTATTCGCACCAACACCGCGAATTGTTACTGTTGAGCCGTAATCGTTATTTTGGGAAATTTGAACATTTGGGATATAATCAGATATCCCCTTCAACTCGCGCACACCAGTTTGGGCAATCGTTTCTGAATCCACCACAGACATAGAAATCGGCACATCGACTAACCGCTCATCACGTTTTGTCGCCGTAACAATGATTTCATCTTTTGCGGCTGCGCCGCTCGTTTGCGCATAAACGGTTGATGAGCAGACGCCCGTCAACATAGTGACGAGCCCCAAGGCTGTTGTTCTTAAATATTTATGATTTTGCATATTCCCCTCTAGTGGTTTCGTGGCCAAGTATTGTAGTTTATTGAGCCCCTAATTTTATTCAAACAAACCGCCCATCCTGTATGTACATTTAACGTTAAATGCTTCAGTGTTAAATGTCAACCTATTTAAAGCAAGAATAAGGATAGATGATGTCGGAACCTATTTATGTAGACCCAGAAATGGTAACTGCTCTGGAGCTTCTCGCCGCTGAACATCCGCCTGCGCCTGAAAATGAAGTTTTTAATCTACAAAATGTTCGCGCTCAAACCGAAAAAACCCTTGCTAGCCTTAATCAAAATCCACCTCCAATTTCCTGTGTTGAGAACATTGCGATAGATGGACCTTTTGGTCCGCGCAAAGCGCGTATATACGACAATGTTCCTAGTCAAAACCACGCGCCCGGCCTGATTTATTTTCACGGCGGCGGATGGATACTTGGTGATTTAGAAACCGAAGATGCCAAGTTAAGACGTATGGCAAAATATAGTGGTGTGCGTATTATTTCCTATGATTATGTGCTCGCACCGGAACACAAATTCCCTGCCCCTTTAGATGATTGCTATAGAGCTGCTCTAGCCATTCACGGCAACGCAGATGCTTACGGCTTAGATCCATCGCGCATAGCCATCGGTGGGTCTTCGGCAGGTGCGAATTTGGCCTTAGCGACGGCACTCAAACTACGTGATGGGAATCAAGATTGGCTCAAATTTATGCTCTTGTTTTTTGGCAGTTACGACATGGTCAACCGCGCAACCTCATGGGATTTATTTGGTAAAGGCTATATGCTGGATGCAGATTATATGGAACGGCTTTTTGGACTTTACCTAAACGAAGATAGTAAGCGAAATAACCCCTTAGCCTCCCCGCTATTCGCAAACCTAGCAGGGCTACCGCCTGCATACCTAAACGCAGCAGGTTTGGATATTTTACGAGATGAAAACCGCGCCCTTGCAAAAAAATTAATAGCCGCAGGAGTGAAAACCCAATACGAAGAAATCCGCGGTGTGCCCCACGGATATACTCTGCTCGCAAAAGAAGTCACAGCCGCCAACAGTGCCATCAAGTCTGCCGCACAAGCTCTTAGCGCCGCATTAACATAGATGCTCAAAATATCCAGTGATTGAGGGGCTCATTATTTGCAAGCTTGTCTAGGTTTTCCGCGACTTTGACCCAGCGGCGTTGGTGTTGGCCTTCGGACCATGCGCTACAATGGGGCGTCATGACGACATTATCCAAAGTTTCAAAAGGAAACGCAGATGGTTTTGGATTAGGGTTTGTAGGCGTTGGGTATTGATACCATGTGTCTAAAACCGCGCCACCAATGACGCCGTCTTTTAGGGCAGTGAACAAATCTTCTTCCACACAAACTTGCCCGCGCGCCACATTGATGAGCACGGCGTCCGGCTTCATTTTGCCGAGCGTTTCTTTGTTCATCATCCCAACAGTATGCGCGTTCGCGGGACATGCCAAAACTACATAATCACTCCGCGCTAGCAGTTCTTCCAAATCATCTGCGCCGCCAAGCCATGATAGTGGCGCAGGTGCGTCGCGGCGTGTGCTTGCTGTCGCGATGACCTCCATATCAAATGCATGGGCACGCTTGGCTATGCCTTGGCCGATATCGCCATATCCGACAATGCCTAGGGTTTTGCCCGCTAGTTCTCCGTGGCGCTCCCCTACTCCTGCGGAGCCACCATAGTGCCATGACCCGGTTTTAAAGTTCGCGCTTATTTCGGCCAATTTGACCTCGAAGTGCAACATGGATGCCATCACATATTCTGCAATCGTGCTGCCATGGGTGTAAATATTACAGGCGGCGCAACCTTCTGGGATCATAGATTTTTGTAGCCACTCATGCCCTGAAAACGGGGTTTGAAACAGGCGCAAGGACGGGGTCTGCACAGCGGCAAAAATGCGTCCAGACAAAAGCGCATCTGCGCCAACCACAACGGCCTCTGCCCCGCCCATGACGGTTTTCAAATCATCGTCACTATCTGCCGGTTCCCACGCGTGGACATCCCAATCCGTAGATAGATGGCTGCGTAATAGATCTTGCGCGGTTTTGCAATAGGCACCAAGGAGAACCAGTTTCATGAGAAGCCTTTATGTTTTATAACTAGGGTCGGATTTATCAAGATTATGCAACAGCGCAGGCCATTCCAACGTGCCTGCAAATTTGAAATGCCCCGTTTGTTTGGGTACCGTGTCAATTATTTCTTCGGATAACGTCACTAATTCCGCACCCCCTGTCATGGCCGCTAGTTGATATTCACACGCCCGCTCTAGGGCATAGCAATAGGCGAACGCTTGTGCCACAGATGTGCCAAGCGTGAGCGTGCCGTGATTGCGCAAGAGCACCAACCATTTATCAGCACCGATAGCTTTGCCGAGCGAAATGCGTTCATCCGCGTCCAGTGCAATACCTTCATAATCGTGATAGGCTAGCATGTTTTGAAAATACAGCGCCCGCTGGGTCACTGGCAAAAGACCATTCTTTTGGGTCGAAACACCTACGCCCGCATTGGTGTGTAAATGCAGCACCGACTGTACATCTTTACGCGCGTCCAAAACGCCGCCGTGAATAGTGAAAACAGTTGGGTTAATGGGGAACGGTGTTGGGGTTTCCACCTTGCCGTAAAAATCAGCCTTGATGAGGCAAGAGGCCGTGACCTGATTAAATAAAATGCCGTAAGGGTTTATCAGCAATTTATCTGGCTCGTCCGGGACACGCACGGAGATATGATTGGACAGCATATCGTCCCAGCCAAATTGTGCCACAAGGCGGTAACAAGCCGCAAGGTCAACACGCGCTTGCCATTCTGCATCCAAGACTTTGCCCTTCAGAGACGGTACGTCCTTCATAGCAAATTCCATATTGGGGTGGTATTTTGTTGGATCATTCATGATTTTGCCCTTTCCTAATATATTATTTGCCTAGCAGGTGACCTGCGATAATTTTCTGCTGAATTTCTGAGCTGCCTTCAAAGATTTTCGTCAGACGCGCATCACGCCAATGGCGCTCCACGGCGTGCAGGGTTGTAAACCCTGCGCCGCCCAAAATTTGCAACGCTTCGGATGTGACCCGTTCGGCCATTTCTGCGGCATAATATTTGACCATTGCGGCCTCTTTATCACAGCGCCCGCCAGCATCAATTTTATGACATACGGAATACATCAACTGCCGCGCCGCTTCAATTTCTGTCGCCATGGTGGCGATCTTGAACCTAATGGCTTGGAAGCGGGCTATGGGCTTGCCAAATTGTTCGCGCTCATTGGCATAGGCTATGGCGTCTTCGAGTGCACCCTGCGCCAGGCCGATTGACCGCGCCGCCGTGTGGGCTCGTGCAGTCTCCAGCCCCGTTGCAATAGAATAGAATGCTTTGCCCGTATCGGCTTCGGACATGTTGGCAGGAACGCGCACCTCGTCAAAAGCAAGCTCCCACGTCTTCCAGCCATAATAACCGATTTTTGGAATGACGCTGCCCTCAACGCCTTTGGGTAATTCGCCTTTTGGTTTTTCAACCGCAATCCCCGTAAGGCCAATATAGCGCTTGGCGGGGTCTTCGTGTTTTTCGGTGCGGCAAATAACGAAGATGAAATCTGCCCCGTCCGCAAATGTACACCAATATTTATTGCCAGTAATAATCCAATCGTCGCCATCTTTTTTTGCGCGGCAAGAAATTGACGCGATGTCGGAACCAGCCTGCGGTTCTGACATAGCAAATGCGCCCAAATATTCACCCATTGCCATGGCTTCTATGCGCTGCTTACGTTCGTCTTCGTTGCCAGGTACGGTTTTATAAAATGTATTCCCCCGCGCGATTAACGACGCCACAGACATCCATCCGCGCGATAATTCTTCGGCCACTAGGCAGTATTCAAATACGCCGAGGCCAAGCCCGCCTAATTCCTCGGGGATTAAAATACCAAAATATCCCATCTCCCCCATTTTCTTAATAAGTTCAGGCGGGATATCTCCTTTTTCAGGATCCAATTTATTGGCCAATGGCAGGACTTCGTTTTTGGTAAATTCGCGCGCGCTCTCTTGGATCATGCGCCGTTCTTCGGTCATATATATATTTGCGTCACTACTCATATTAAAGCCCCATCAAATCAGCTGCATCGATGATATTTCTGGCAAGGCGGATGGTGGCTGCATCCACCATAATCCCGCCGACTTTAATCGAGCCCAAGCCTGCGGCTTCGGCCTTTTTATATTCGCCCTCCATAAAGCGTGCCATTTTGACTTGCTCTGCGTCTGGCGAAAATACCTCAAGTGCCGTCGGAATTTGTTTTGGCGTCAGCGCCCATTTTCCCGCCATGCCGAGCGTCATGGCCCGCTTACATTCCTCGCGGTAACCGTCCATATTTCCAAGGTTTGCATAAGGCCCATCAACCGCATCAAGACCATAAGTGCTCGCCGCCATAGTAATCCTAAACCGGGCATAATGCCAATGATCGCCGGGATAATCAGTAATGCCCGACACGGATAATGGTTCTATTTTTTGCGAGGCGGCATAATCCCCAAGGCCAAAAACAACGCATTCCATACGCGGCGATGCGGCGCAAATTTCTTCGACGTTTTGCAAGCCTTCCGTTTCTTCGATGAGGACTTCAAGCCCGATTTTTTTCTTTAGCCCCAAGTCCATTTCAAGCTGGTCAAGCAATGTCGAGACAAAGAAAATGTCGCGGCCATACATGGCCTTAGGGATCATAATCGTGTCTATATTTTCGCCTGCGCCCGTGACCACTTCGACTATATCTTTATAGCACCATTTAGTGCGCAAATCATTGATGCGGTAACAGCGCACTGTCTTGCCCCAATCAAGATTGTTAAAGGCATCGATAACGGTTTGCCGTGCACCGACTTTGGCATTTGGTGCGACCGCGTCTTCGAGGTCCATAAACACATGGTCAGCATCGCTGGCCACAGCTTTTTTGATAAGATCGCCTTGGCTACCCGGCACTGCAAGCTGGCAGCGCCTAACGCGTTTTGGTTGTTTACTCATATCTATCTCCAATCTTTTTTTCTTATCCCAACAAATTTATCCGAGTGCGCCGCTTGTGCGAAGCTCGTCTATTTGTGCGGCGCTATATCCGGCCTCTTTTAAAATTTCGTCTGAATGTTCGCCCTTGCCCGGAGAGCGCATTTTTACGGCGCCCGGCGTCTTGGTCATTTTCACGGGTACGCCCGCAACCGACAAAGGCTTGGCGCTACCGGGCTGTTCAATATCTACAATCATATTACGGGCTTTGACATGAGGATCCGTGGGCAGATCTGCCATCGTCATAACGGGGCCATAAGGCAGAAGCCCTCCAATTTTTTCGGTGAGCTCAGCCTTAGTTAATTGGCATGTAATTTCACAGAGCCGTGCATTGAGCGTATCTTTGTTTTGTATCCGCGCCATTTGATTGGCATAGCGTTCGTCTTGTATCAATTCAGGTGCGCCCAAATTTTCTGCAAGGTTTTTGAAAAACAAATCATTGGTGGCCGCAATAGTGATAGAGCCGTCTTTGGCGGGGAAGACACCAAAGGGGCATAAGAAAGGATGGAAGTTCCCTTCGGGTACAGGTACCATACCGCTTATGCTGTTTTGATATATGATGCGCTCACACACGGCCAACACACTGTCCATCATGGCGACATCAACGAACTGTCCTTCGCCAGTTCTGCGCGCATGATGAAGCGCCGAGACTATGCCAAAACTGAGCATCATGCCGGGGATAATATCGCCTACGCCCGGTCCGATTTTTGTTGGCTCTCCTTTGGGCCCCGTAATGCCAATCATACCGCCCATAGCCTGCGCGGTGACATCAAATGCGGGCCAGTCAACATAGGGGCTTTTGGCTGTGCGCGGATCGCCAAACCCGCGCAGTGCGCCGTACACAAGTTTAGGGTTTATCTTGGCAAGAACTTCATAGGATATGCCCAGCTTTTTCATGACACCTGCACGGAAGTTTTCCACCAAAATATCAGCATCCTCGACGAGCTTTAACAATACATCGCGCCCCGCTTCGGTTTTAAGGTCGAGACATAATCCGCGTTTATTCCGGTTGACGCTTTGGAAATATGCGCCGTGGGTTTTTTGTTTGTCGTCCGCGCGAAATGGCCCCGCTGGGCGGATCATATCGCCGCGCGGCGGCTCTATTTTAATCACCTGTGCGCCTTGGTCAGCCAGCATTTGCGTGGCAAATGGCCCTGATAACATCTGGGTCAAATCGAGGACTTTTACGTCTGATAAAGCACCAAAACTCATGCCACACCTCGCTTACGCATCAAGACTGTGCGCTCGCCTTCAAACACGATTTTATCGTTTTGGTTTACGCCCCAATGCTTAAAAGTAATAATGCCTGCATCCGCGCGGTCTGCGTCTTTTGCCGCCAAAACTTCGCTATAGGCATAGAGCGTATCGCCGTGAAACACCGGAGATTTGAACCGCATTTTATCCATACCGATTTCCGCAATAGCGTTCTCCGCTGTGTCTTGCGCCGCAAGGCCAAGTACGATGGACATGTTTACGCCGCCATACGAAAGACATTTTTTAAAGGGCGTTCGTGACATTTTATCTGCGTTAAAATGTGCGTCTGCCGAGTTCATAACTAGATTTGTAATGAGGACGTTTTCTGTCACCTCAACGGTTTTCCCGCGTGCATGTTTAATCACTAAGCCAGGCGTAAAATCTTCGAAATAATTGTTTTGACCCGTTAGCGTACTCATGAACTTGCCTCCTGCATAGCTTTCACGGCCTGCGCAAATTCGCGGGTCATGATTAGGTTGGCACGCTCAAACGTGATGACGATTTCCTCGTTTTGGTTTTTACCAATAGTCTTCCAACTGACAACACCAAAGCCGCGTTTGCTCTCGGACAAACGCGCATCAATAGTTGTTGAGCTTGCCGTGATGGTATCGCCTGCATAAACGGGAACGCCGTAAACCAATTTCTCGACACCAACAAATGGGCCGCCCGCTTCGCTAAGGTCTTCGACCGATAGGCCAAGCACCGTATTAAATACGAACAATGGATTTATTTGAATATCCTTATGACCGTTTTTCTGCGCGTATTCTTTGTTAAAATACAGCGGGTTGAAGTTTAGGGTCAGAGTGGTGAATAAGCTATTATCGCTGTCATTTATGGTGCGTCCCCAATGATGTGCAAAGGTTTGGCCCTCTTTGAAATCTTCAAAATAATTACCCTTTGGCCATTCTACGGCGCGGGTACGAAAATCATTGCTCATTTGTTTTGCTCCTTTAGCCTTTGAGTTGGTTCAACCACGGAATAGTTTGCGATAGCCCGTCCGTGAATTGTGCTGGAACCCAGTTTAGCTGCTCTTTGGCTTTGGCTGCGCTTGGACGCCCTGTGCGCCGTAAGACGCCAAGTTCACCTTTGGAAATGAGCGGTTTGCCCTTGGTGATTTTGGAAATCAGTTCGCCCGAACTCGCAATCAACCCCGCCATAAAATTCGGCATAATTTTGGGCTGCTTAACATCCGGCTCTAAGTTCTGCATAGCCTGCGCCATGTCGGATAATGTTTGGTAACTGTCCGAGAAAATATAGTGCTCACCAAATGCGGATTTTTTTTCTGCCGCTAACATTCCGTGCGCCAAGTCCTTATTAAACACGACAGGCATACCACCGTTGAGAAGTATGGGAATATCATTGCTCAACAGATCTGCAAAAAATCTATTGAGCCCACTAATGTCCGCCGCACCCGGCCCGTAAACGGCAACGGGATGGATGAAAATAGCTGGTAAGCCTTTTGCGGCAGCGGCCTCTACGATGTCTTCGGCTTTGCGTTTTGAACGCTCATAGGCCGAATGTAAGGGCTCCGTGCCGGGCATGGTTTCATCAAACGGATTGGCGGTCAGATCGAACATATCCTGCGTGCTCACATACACGAAACTCTTTACTGAATAAGCGCGCGCCGCATCGACCATGTTCTGTGTGCCGCCCGCATTGACGCGTTCGAAAATCGTATCGTCCGGTGTCCACTGTTCCGGCATGCCGCCCGCATGAAACACATGGGTGACGCCTTTGAAAGCTGCCGTTATGCTGGCCTTATCCGTCAAGTCGCCGCGAACAAATTCCGCGCTATCAAGTCCCATATTTTTGGCTTTTGCAGGGTCACGCACAAGGCAGCGGACGGCGCGTCCTTCGGCCAGCAAAGCCCGCACAAGTGCACTCCCGATTGTACCCGTTCCGCCTGTGACGAGGGTCATATTCGGGGTTGAAGTCATTATGCTGGTTTTATCAATTCAATGACATGACCATCAGGATCAGCAATCCACATTTGTCCAATCTGCGGGTTGGTTTCAAACACGAACAAGCCGGCTTCCTTTATATGGTCAACGGCTTCTTGATAATCATTAACTTCAAAGGCCGCATGACGAGCACCGGGATTGACCATTTTAGGCGTTGTGCCAACGTCAACACCTTCCCCCACCTCGATCAAGTGGACTTCGCAGGCACCCGCCTGAAGCCACATGCCTGCAACCCCAAACCGATCTGGGCGCGGTATTTCTTCAAGGCCGAGGACATTTTTATAAAATGCAACGGACGCTTCCAAGTTTTTCACTGGAAACGACATGTGATGTGCTTTGACTTTGAACATATTTTCACCTCTGAAGACGCCCCATTATGCGTCATTTGAATTTGACCCCACATCAATTTGATTGCCCTCTTAGCAATAAACTTATTGGCTGGTCAATAAATATCTTGATAAAAGAAGCAAAGAGAGGTAAGGCATGATAAAAAGCGGGAAAGGAAAATGAGCAGCATTAAAGCAGTGTTGAAACAAGAAGCCTAAATCGAAATAAGAAAGCTAAATTGTAACAAGAAGGTTAAATGAAACAAGAAAGCTAATAAATATTATGACAGTCGCACACAAACAAAAAGAAACCCCAAAATCAGGGAATGGCTACCGCTACTACGTCACGGGGGCCCTAACACTTGCGTTCACATTTAACTTTATCGACCGACAAATTATCTCGATTCTTGCCGAGCAAATCAAAGCCGAATTTTCCTTGAGCGATACACAGCTAGGTCTATTGATGGGATTTGCCTTCGCCCTGTTTTATACTTTTATCGGCCTTGGCATTGCCCGTATTGCGGATCGCACCAACCGCGTAAATCTAATATCTATCATCATAGTTGTCTGGAGTGTCATGACGGCGCTTTGCGGATTGGCGGCAAATTATGTGCAGCTATTTATCATGCGTATGTTGGTGGGTGTGGGTGAAGCCGGGTTAAGCCCATCGTCGCACTCAATTATTTCAGATTATTTTGATGAGAAAGAACGGGTGCGGCCCATTTCTATTTACTCACTTGGCACCACCTTTGGGCATATTATCGCCCTCTTGCTGGGTGGTTACCTCGCTCATAAATATGGCTGGCGCATAGCATTTGTAGCCGTCGGCTTGCCGGGTGTTTTGGTGGCGGTATTAATTAAACTAACGGTGCGCGAACCTGAGCGCGGCGCAATGGACAAAAAACCAACGGCTACACCTATTCGCCGCCCATTGCTCAGCGAAATAAAGTCCATTCTCACCGTCCCTCTATACCGTTATGCAGCCGCCGGGCATGTGTTTACCGTGATGTTTGGCTTTACACTGGCCGCATGGATCGCGGCACATTATATGCGCAGCTTCGGACTGGAAGAACACAAAGCGGCACCTATTGTCGCGCTAATCCTCGTTGTAGGCGGTGTTCCGGGCATGATATTTGGCGGATTTGCCGCCGCTAAATTATCCGAACGCAACATGCAATGGCTCTCGCGATTGCCCGCATTTTTCGCGCTGCTTGCTTTTCCGTTTTATATTTACGCCCTACTTTCTCATAATTTAGTTTTTGCCACCGCCGCCTTTATGGCCGGAACATTTGCATTACAAGCCAGCTTTGCGCCGCCGCTCTCGGCTATTCAGCACGCCGTACCAGCAAGCTCTCGTGCTCTCGCCGCTGCTTTGGCATTTTTCTTCTCGAACTTAATTGGCCTTGGTATGGGGCCGCTAATCGTTGGTATGGTTAGTGATAGCAACGCCCCTCAAATGGGACCAAGTAATTTGTCTTTGGGTCTGCTTGTGCTGACGATCAGTTTACCGCTTGCTAGTTTGTGCCTATGGCGCTCACAGGCATTTCTGAACCCACAAAGCGAGTCATAGAATGAGTACTGTTACTGTAAAACCAAAACGTAGAACTCAAGCCGAGCGCATAGCGCAATCAGAACACCAAATTCTCCATGCCGCCGTTACTCTGATTGCTTCAAAAGGGCCAACCGATTGGACACTTGCCGAGGTTGGTAAAAATGCGGGATATACAGGTGGGTTGGTTAGTCATAGGTTCGGGTCAAAGAACGGGTTGCTCTTGGCCGTCACCGACCGGATTGTCGAGTTGTTCGTCGAGAAAAATTTAGCGCAGATAGTTGGCGGAAAATCATCCTCAAAGTTATTGGTTTCGTTTTTCGATTTGTACATACAGCAGCTTAAAGAAGGTTCAGATTTGTTCATAGCTTATCACCGCCTCATGGCCGAAAGCCAAAGTACCCTCCCCCAACTCCGCTCCGCATTTGAGAAAATCAACATCCGGTTACGCGCGGCATTTGAAGACGCCATAATCGAAGGACAAACAGACGGCAGCTTGAGGCCAAACTTAAACCCAGAGTTCGAAGCCTACAGCTTCGCCGCCCTCTTTCGCGGCCTAACAAATCTATGGCTAACGGGCCCACGAGATATAGATATTGACCGCTATGCCAAATATGAGTGCAAGCATCTTTTGGCCCGCCTGGCACATAATTGATGAAAACTTAGAGAATCCTGCATCATAAGTAAACGTGGGTGGTTACAGAAAGTTCAAGACTTACCGAGAGTGTTCCTGAGCGCCTGTTTGTCGATTTTACCATTGGGCAGGAGTGGAAAATTTGCAACAAGATTGAATTGTTTGGGAATTTTGTAATTAGCGAGCGTTTGTTTCAACACTTCGGGCAAAGATGCCATATCCACATTCGTATTTGTTTTTGGAAGAATATAGGCACAACCAACTTCATGAAATTTCAGATCAGGTATAGCTATAATAATAGCAGCTTCGATTGACGGTAGCTTTTCTAGAGCCTGCTCGATTTCGAGCGGATATACATTGTAACCGCCGGATTTGAACATGTCTTTTAGGCGGCCTACCATTTCGTAATTGCCGTCCGTGCGCTCTATTGCCAAATCCCCAGTGCGGAGCCAGCCATCAGGCGTGTAGGCTTTTTTCGTAGCCACTTCATTGCGCCAATAGCCTAGCATGTGCACGGAGCCTTTAACTTGTATTTCGCCGGATTGTCCTGTGGGTGCTGGCGTGCCGGTCTCATCTGCGATGCGCACATTATATGGATTTATGGGTTTACCGATTGTCCCGGAAATTATGTCATCGTCCCCGCCTAGCACCCACAAAATAGAGCCAACCGTTTCTGTCATACCGTAAGCATTTTGAATGTGCGGGCAAATATTTCGCATACGTTTCACTAATGGAATGGGTGCGGGTGCACCTGAGGTGAAGATGCGTTTTATGGATGATAAATCTCGCGGGATTTGGTCTTGCACATCAAGGGCGAGTTGGAACATTGTTGGAATTTGCCCCCACCAGCTGATTTGGTTTTGCTCAATAAGGTCGAGCACACCGCTTGGGCTAAATTTTTCTTGAAAGACAATGGCGCCCCCAGCCAATAAAGTGAACGCCGTAATGTCGCCAATACAGCCAATATGATTTATCGGCAGATTGTTGAGCGTTATTGGTTGCTCTAGCCCCACGGCTTTTATTTGCGCTTCGCAGCACTCAACCAAACCCCCATGAGGGATAAGTGCACCTTTTGGTTTGCCTGTTGTTCCGGACGTATAGATAAGGGCGCAGGGCTCCAAATAATCAATAAGAACAGAGCTAATAGCCGTTGGTAGGATTAACAGTTCTTCAAAGTCGTCATATATACCAAGGTGTTTCAATGATGGGTTTGCACATATCAGCTTGCTTATATCATCTGAATAATCTCGCCCACGTACTGTGCGGCGGCCATATAGCGCTACAGGCTCAGCGTCCTCAAACACATAATTTAGCTCTGCATAGGTGTATTTTGGATTAAGCCCGACAATAATAGCCCCAAGAGATGTGATTGAGAGATAAGCGACAAGGAAGTCCAAGCTTGGTGGAGCCAGAAAGGCTATACGGTCACCTTTTTGCGTATTATTTGCAATCAAAGTGGCGCTAAACCGCTCGACCTTGTTTTGGAGCTGGCTATAGGAAACCGCCTGTTTCCCGCTAAGCACGGCAGGGCGGTGTGGGTCTGTTTCCGACAGGTTTTTCACATGTTCATGAACTAAAGTTACCACGGCTTCGTCCTAATACTACTGCACGCCGAAGAATTCAGACAGGATTTCTGTAAGCACTTCTGGGCTTTCAATAGGCGGGGTATGGCCTGTGTCGTTCATGACATGGGCTTTTGCGCCTTTAATGCCTGCGATAATATGGTTGGCTTTTTCTATGCCGTTCACATGGTCGTCTTCACCGACCACGAAAAGAGCTGGGCAGTTCACCAGTTCAAACATGTGCGAAATATCTACACGGCGCAATATGGGCGCGGCGGCGCGGCCTACGGCGAGGCCGTTATTGGCCAAGATGTGCGCTTTCCAAAAATCAAATTCCGATTTCATTTCAGGGGCTTGGTTAAAGCGGGAGCCAAAAATGAGCGGCATCAGAATATCTATTACGCTTGCAGGTCCTTGATTAGCAAATGGCTCCATAATATCTTCGTAACGGGTCAGGGTTTCAATATCTTCGCACATGCCCGACGAGCCTATGCCCACAATAGATTTTATCAGTTCAGGGTATTGCGCGGCCAGACGAATGGCGAGAACACCGCCGACCGACACGCCGACTATATGACAAGGGCCAAGATGCAATGCCTCTATCAGAGCGCGAGCATCACTTACAAGCCCGTCTCCGTCATGACCAAAAGCCGCAATTTCGCTTCGCCCTTGTGAACGCCAATCTAAGCTAACGCAGCGGTATTTATCTTTGAGCCCCTCGACCTGTTTAGCGAACATACGGCCATCAAAAAACAGACCGTGGATGAACAAAATCGCTGGGCCGTCACCGCCTGTGTCTTCATAATAGTGATCGGTTTTGTTAAGTATGATACGCGGCATAAAAAGTCCTGTTAGGTAAATGTCAAAAGACGTTTGGGGGTGCCAAGGATGATTTGGTCTATTTCAGATTGGTCAAATCCGCGCCGAGCCATCATGGGCAATACGTTTCGAAAAATATGGCCATAGCCATGGCCACCAAACATCGACAAGCGGGTGCGGTAGCAAATATCTTGGGCGATAACGACTTGATCCGTGTGCCCGCGGTCCAACAGTTTGCGTATCCATTTCAGGCGCACGGCATCGTTGGGCATGTCGATGTCCGACCATTTATAGTAACTGGTCTCCATGCCAAACAAATCAAACTCAAGGACACAGCCCGTATCGGCGAGCCTGAACATGCGTTCTTCGTCAAAAATTGTGCGGTCAATATGGCTGATGATAAGACGGCTCATATCACCGCCGTGCTGCTTGACAAACTCGGCGACTTCTTGGGGCTGGTCGTCTTCGCGCCCCGGATGTATGCACAGGGCGGCGCCAGTTGCGTTCATAGCTTGCACTGCCGCCGCCATGACTTTCTTTTCTTGGTCCGTCCACGGAGACTGGCAACCGATTTCGCCGATAATACCGGCGCGGATATCCGTATCCCATGCGCCGACAAATATTTGGTCGATCATTTCTTGGGCGAGAGTGTCAACAGTGGCGTCAGCCACACTATCATCTTGGTAATCGTGCACATAATGACCGCAGCCCATGACGATATGAACGTCCGCGTCTTGGGACACGCGCTGTAGGCCTTTTGGGTCTGGGGTTAGGCCGCCGCAGCTGACCTCTACCAATGTACGCCCGCCCTCTTTGCGCATTTTGCGTAATTCCGATACGGCTACAATTTGACTGTCGAGCACCAGATTGCCCGGCGCATCAACTTCGCCGTAATCAATCGGCCAATGGTTAGCGAGGGTCAGCTCTATGCCGTGATCGTCTTTGTCACGCCAGTCGGGTGGTCGTATGTCGCACAGCACATGCTCGTGCATAGACGTAGGACCGATGTCATTTGGATCAATGATACCAAGGACCGTTTGGGTTTTTCCGCGTAATGTTTCTCTTGTTTGTGCCATTACATTTCACCGTCCAGTTTTTTAATATAGTCCACATGTAAAAGGTCTTTGTGGGCTTTGCCGTAAATTTTAGCGTCCGGATAATATTCGCTATTCATTTGTACAATACTTGCGGCGTCTTCTCCTGCTATTTCTGCGATAAAGGCCAGCGTCATATCTATGCCCGCAGATACGCCTGCGGATGTCCAGGTATTGCCGTCCCTGACCCAGCGTTCGGACACAAGGTTCACATTAGGGAGAGCGGAAAATTGTTCATGGGCTTTCCAATGGGTCGTCGCGTTCTTGCCGTCAAGCACACCTGCTTTGTGCAATATGAATGCGCCGCTACACACGGATAACACATGCTTTGCGGACTCTGCCGCTCGCTGAACGAATTTTATCAGAGGCTCATTACCAAGTTCATCAAATACGGAAAAACCGCCCGGCACAAGTAAGTAATCCAGTTGTGGGCAATCCTCAAAATCATAATCCGCAATAACACCTAAGCCTTTGGCGCAGCGTAATGTGCCTTTGGTTTGCGCAACAGTTATTAGCTCTTTGGGGCCATCCGCATAAGCAGACCACATGGCCGCCATTTCCCAAGGCCCAACAAAGTCGAGTTCTTCAACCCCCGGAAATAGCAAAATGCCAAATGTCATACCTGACTTCTTTTTGTGTGTGAACGCGCCGCGAGCGCAAAGAACAATGCCGCTAATGGATAGACAATCGTAGAACATACTAACGCCCAAGCAAGCGGGTTCTCTAAGCCTGTTGTGGTAAAGTGGTCGCTTAATTTCCCCACCCAAAGCGGGCCTAAGCCAAGGCCGATAAGGTTGATAAAAAGCAATATCAATGCCGACGCCATAGCGCGGGTTTTATCAGGAGACACCGCCTGTACCATCGCCCAATTTGGCCCCATCCATGCGAGGAACAAAATATAAGCGGGTGTGAAGAACGCCATTGTGACCCACAAATTCCCTAATAAGAACCCCGCACACAATAATGGTGCCGTGAGAATGGTAATCCAGACGCATACCCATAGCGGCCCTGCAGCAGATT
>JGI24724J26744_10001198_pt1 | contig 17974 bp, 16 predicted proteins | sample Cruoilmetagenom7_FD_26744 | JGI IMG/M metagenome (IMG submission 26744) | reverse complement strand
GAGCATGCCTGGGGGGAATATAGCGCTGATGAACTGCTGGAGGTGGAGGAAGTGAACCGCAGCCCGTTGGGATGGGGGGCGTATGTGATGGATGAATGGCAGCCGGGTGCATTTATACGGTTACAGAAGAATCCCTACTATTTCCGCGCGGATGAAGGGCTGCCAGTATTTGATTTTCTTACCTTCAAAATAACAAACCCAAATGGGGATACCAATATTAGTAATTTGAAATTTAACCGTGAACCATTTGATTATTTCGATTTAGATATCGGTAACTTCGATAACGAAATAAGAGAAAATGGATGCGATCTAATTTCTACAACAGTAGATATGCGCGATCAATTATCAGTTCTGAATATTCTGACTAATTATTATCAAGACCCATCCGTAAATTTTTATCACAGAGATGAAGGGGATCAAGATATTTTATTTTTTAACCTACGGGACACCTATGAATCATTTAATCCCGATCTAAGTAAAACAAAAAACCCGCTTGCTTACACTGAGCTCAGAACAGCAATAACATTCTGTATGAATAGTGAAAGCGTAAATGAAAAAGTCTTTTATGGTTTGAATGATATCTCTCCAGAATGGTCCTTGACCAAAAACCCTTCAGAAGAAAACAGCAGTCCTGTTTTTAACCCTGTTAAGGGATCTGATATGCTTGAAGCAATGGGATGGATAGATCATGATGGAAATAAAAAAACAGGAAGAATTGTCTCGGGTTTCCGTGATATTCCTGAAGGGACCAGTTTAACTTTTTCATATTTAATTATCGATACCAAGGATGACCTTGCTGCCGCATATATTTATAAGGAATCTTTAGGAGAATGCGGCATTGATATTATTATCAAACCGGTTCCGGCGGAACATTTCTGGAACCCGGTATTTGATACGTCTATTTTCCAAGGTCATTTTGATCTTGCACAAGTAAAATGGTCCACAATTATTGATAATCCCTGTCCGCTTTTAACCAGCACCAATATTCCCAATGAAGAAAATGGATCCACGGGGTTAAATTTCTCCGCTCTTAGCAACCCGCTCATTGATACATACTGTGCCAAGCTTGATGAATCAGCTTTTAAATATGAACGTAAACAAACTCTCGATAATATCCAACAGATCATCGCAAATGATAAATCAATGCTCAAATTGTATGCATACCACGAGATATTAGTTACNCGCAATGATTTCTGTGGANCTAAGGCTGTTATAGAAACCGGACTTTCAAATATCGAAGAATTCGATTATGGGATCAGCTGCCATTAATCGTTACCTTTTTAATGCTTTTCTAATTGCAGCATATCCTTTATTGGGATGAAAAACATAAAAGAATAATTTTCCAAGAAATTGAGAGCGTTTATTCGTTAGAAGGAAAATCTCAATCTCACGAATCATTTTTTCCAAAGTATATTTCTTCTTCACCAATTTTCTATTCTTGAGGTCATATTGCGCATCAAAAAGCGTGAATATTGTATGTTCACCACCACCCATGATCACATTGTGTTTGGTTTCCGGAAGGCGGTAATGCGGCTTTCCACCTGGGAGATGCGCATAATCATGTGATTGGTGAACGATCATCACATCATGTGTACCATCAACTACTACCCACCCTTCCAATCGGCTTTTATATATAAACCAGTTGTCCCACCCGGCTCGTCCGATAGCGAGATCAGGAATTGACTGGTAACAGGTTCGCGGAAAGATGAAATAATCGCTGCCCATGGGTGGGTGCATTTTCGCTTCAATTGGCACTCTTTGCTTCAAAAGCACGAAATCTGAATCATGTTCTCCGACTTCTTCAAGCACATTCATATCCCATCGTTGGCCAATGATCAGAAATTCCCGTTCGATTTTGGATACATCCTTTACAGCTTGAATGAAATCTGGAAACAAGATGATATCCGCATTAACAATTGCCAAGTAAGGTGTTTTGCTCTCTTTTCTACCTATCTCAAGCATTGAACTAATCAGTGGTGTACCTTTTTCATTACATCGCACATCTGGATAATGTCTGATACCCATGGAATGAGTATTTTCTTTAATTCCTTTATCATTCCCAAAAACAACCACATCTATCAGATTCCCTAACGCTTTCCAAGATCGCATCGCATTTTTTTGGATCAACTGTATATGGGGATCCGCGAAAGGTTTTTGAGCCGTGAGAATCGTTATAAGAGGTTGATTCATTCTTTTTCTTTCTCCGATTCAACAGTTGCTCGGTTATCAACATCTTGGAATGATTTGTGGGCTATGTCCGCATTGATTTTTTCCAACTCTGGATTTTCCTCTAGCGTTTGAAGTACTTCACGCCAGGAAAAATTATTTCGGCAATTCAATTTATTTAATAAAGCACGAATAAATTCCAGATCTTCTGGCATATCAACTGTCCATCTGCAGTCACCATAATTCTTCTCAGCGTCGAGGACGAATGTCAAGAACCTATCTTTCACAGAATATAAATACGGCATTACATGCTCACGTTCGAAAGGTAATCTTGCCTGGTGCCATGCCCTCTCAAGCGCGGAATAAGAGGCAACCTCGATATCCAATCCAATTGGGTAAGTGCGTTTATACGGCGGCGGAAGACGATTCGCCGCGAAATCTACTCCTCTATTGAAGAAAACAGTGATAACTTCATCCATCAATACTGGATCAATCAAAGGACAATCTGCAGTAAGGCGGACAATAACATCTGCCCGATAATTTTTTGCTGTTTGATAATAACGGTCCAGCACATCAAACGCGTCACCTCGAAAGCATTTAACATCATGTTCCAAGCACCATTCAACAATAGGATCATCCGAGTTATCATTAGTAGTTGCTACAATTAACTCATCAACCAATTTAGCTTCTGCCGCCCGGTTTACTACCCAATGAAGCATTGGATATCCACAAATATCTTTTAGCACTTTACCTGGAAGGCGGCTGGAGTCCATGCGGGCCTGGATTATGCAAACAACTTTACCAATCTTTTCCATATCTTATCGAATACCTGTTCCCGAAGATATCTGGTACAAATCACTTACAGTTTGATATGTATCTAATAATTTTTCCACATTATTATTCCAGTTTGCAAATCTCTCTGTTTTAGACCGTGCAGCTTTGCTGAGTCCATTCAATTCTTTTTGCATACCTGCGGCAATCACGATCTTCCTTGCCAGATCATCTGCATCTCCATCATGGAAAGTCCATCCTTCTACACCATCCGTGANCCACTCTAAATTAGAGGGTATATCCGACACAAGTGCTGGGCATCCACATGCCATTGATTCCATAAGCGCAACAGATGAACCATCAATATGGGACGCGCTTAAATACGCATCTGCTGCCTGATAATATGCAGCCAACTTCTCGTTCTTTTGATATCCATGAAGGTAGATCCGGTTGGATAAGCNATGAGAATCAATAAANTTNTTCACTCGTTTTTCCTGCGATCCCCCTCCCAGCATTATCATATGAAGGTTAGGNACAGATCGTGCTGCGATTTGGAAACCACGGAGCATGATATCCACTCCATATCGGGGTTCCCATGATCGAGTATGAATGATTAGAAAATCATTTTCAAATCCAATCTCTTTCCGCATTTTACTTCTGCCATCTGGAGAAAACAGCTTCAGGTTAACTCCCCAGGGAAAGACCGTGATCTTTTCATTCGAAAAACCAAACCCGATAGCTGTTTGCTTAACCGTTTGGCAGTCCGTCAGNATCCAGTCGCTTTTGCTTAAAACATATTGCGTGATCTTTTTCCANAAAATGTTTCGGTGTGCATCTTCAAGCAAATCAAAACCCCAGGACATACTGATCAGTGGATGGGAAGAAGTTAAAGCCGGAAGAAAAGCCACTTTCTGGATTGGCCCGGCATGAATAATATCTGGTTGCACTTCTTTAATCACTTTCTCAAATTTCGTCTTCAGGAAAGGGTAATCCAACCAGGATATTTTTTCTTTGTTAGTCTCCCAATTAACCAGATGGATTCCANGGGGATATTTTCTTTCTTCCTGGATTCTGCTGCCTCCTTCAAGCCGNAACCAAAAAACAGTATGACTGGTCTTTGCTAAAGCCGAGAGGAATCGATAATCATGTGGGCAGTAATTTTCAGAACAGTAAAGGATACGCAGGATAACCTCGCCTTATCTTTGCAGATTGCCCCAACAAAATTCTTTTCCGCCAGGTATGGCAGAAATTAATTTCATCCCAATAACTTCATCCATCTTATCTGGAAGAATCGCACCGGGAGTTGCAGGCCGCAGAACATCGATTTTTTNCCGTGTAATAACCTCACCTTCCCTCAAGTCATGTGCTGCCCGTAGACACCNCCGTTGAATNATCACAGTTTCTTTTTCATTTTCCGCTACTTGCTTATCCGCAGATCCTAATGCTTTTTCTAGTTGGCGTATATTTTTAACCATTATCTCCCACATTACCGGATCCATCGCAAACTTATGATCAGGGCCATCTCGCGAGGTATCATCAGTAAAATGTTTTTCTACAACACGCACACCTAAAGCCACCGCACCCAATACCGTCGCATGGCCGGAAGTATGATCAGATAAACCAAGGACAACATCTGGGAACATCAATGCATAAGTCTTCAACACATTAAGGTGAATAAATTTAAAGTTCTCCTCATCGGCAGTGTAATTTGTATTGCACTGCATCAGAACCAATTGTGTATTTATTTTCTGGATCGCATGAACGGCCCGCTGGACATCACCTATAGTCGCCGCACCCGTTGACAGGATTACGGGTTTCCCTTTTGCAGCCATACTCTCTAATGCTTCAATCCAATCGATTTCACCTGAACCAATTTTATAGGCCGGCATAAAATCATCGAGATAATCAATCGCCTCAAGATCATATGGGGAAGAAAAATAATCAATGCCAACTTTGTCACATTCTTCTTTTAAGATCGGTGTCCAATCAAAAGAAATTGATGCATCCTGGTAGACTTCAAAAACGGATTTTTTCCACTTCGATTGATGGGACTGCTGTCCACCCAGATTTTTAAAACCGTAATCTGATACGATTTTTTTTGCTGAAAAATTCTGGAATTTAGCCGCGTCCGCGCCTGCTTTTCTAGCCAGCTGGATCAATTCTTTTGCCCGCTCCAGGTCTCCATCATGATTTGCTCCAATATCCGCTATAAAATACGTGGGATACGTTGGTCCAATTTTTCTTTTTCCGATTTTGATATTCATGCTTCCTCCAATAAACGATCTCCGCCATAGAAAGATTGTATTCGATTTGAAAGTCCATCAGTATAATCGGAGTAAAAATGATCTACAGCCAAAGCAACTTTCGGAACTTCAATGCCAGTAGACAATAGTTTACTGACATCCAGAAATAAGTTCGGCGATCTCTTAGCTATCAGGTTACCTTTCAAATAAGATTCAGGTGTAATAATCGATCCATCCAAATTGAACTTCTCACTGATCAATATACCAAAATCATATTTGCTCAAGTGGTCAGGACTGACAACATGATAAATACCTGTTAATTTGTTTTTCAACATATTGAACAAGGTTTCAACCAAATCATTCACATACATTGGGGAAAACAGGATATCAAAATAACCAAAGACTTTATTACTAGAAATCAAACTTCCGAGGAAAAATTCTGCTAAACTCCTTCTCCCAGTAATACTAAAACCAAAAAAATTTACACGTGCGATTAACGCCGCTGGATTTGTATCAAGCACTCGCTTCTCGCCTTCTAATTTCGTTTTGGCATAAATTGATAGGGGGTTTGGGACATCAGTTTCTTTATAATCACCTTTTTCACCATCAAAAACTGCATCTGTTGAAATATGAATAAAAGGTATCGCTCTCTCCGCGCAGTTTGTTGCAAGATAACCTGGGACCTCAGAATTTATCTTTGCCGCTTGATTAGGATGCTTTTCACACTGATCCACATTTGCCATCGCCGCACAATTTATAACCAGTTCCGGTTTTGTCTTATTAAAGATCTTGCTTATTGTATTTTTATTCGTGAGATCATGCCTGATAAGCGTAAATGGTACATTGGCAAGCTGGGTTTGATGAACAATTCCATATATATCATGCTCCTTCACCTTTTCCAGACAAAGGTTCAAACCCAACAGTCCTGAAGCGCCTGTGACCAGGATGCGCATAACAACTCCTTGCTACTTAAATGCCTCTTCGATCGGCTTGATGATCTCTTGGATTTGCTTCACTGTAAGCCAATCATCATTCCTGTTGCTTACATACCTGAAATCATCGGGGAGTGTTTTCCCAATTGACCCCCATTCATGACCAAACCAGAATGCTTCCGCTGGTTGAACAACATACATATCATCTAGCTCTACGACTGTTCTTGCCTCATCCTCAGAGATTAAAACTTCATGCAATTTTTCACCTGGACGAATGCCGATATATCTTATTTCTGCCTTGGGAGCCATCGCTTTTGCCAGGTCAGAAACTGTCATGCTTGGTATTTTGGGTACAAAAACCTCCCCNCCATGCATTTCTTCNGAACAACGGATAACAAANCGTACACCTTGTTCAAGGGAAATCCAGAATCGGGTCATCCTTTCATCTGTGACGGTAACAATACCTTTCTTTCGCTGGCGAATGAATAACGGTACCACACTGCCGCGGCTGCCAACAACATTACCATATCGCACGCAGCAAAAGCGGGTTTTTTTTCCTCCAGCATACGCGTTGCTTTGCACAAATAATTTTTCTGCTGCCAATTTTGTTGCCCCATAAAGATTTATAGGGTTTACTGCTTTATCTGTACTAAGGGCAATCACACGATCCACTTTCGTGTCCAATGCTGCATCGATCACATTGCTGCTGCCAAGAATATTTGTTTTAACAGCTTCCATCGGATTATATTCACACGCAGGCACTTGCTTCAAAGCAGCGGCATGAATTACCAAATCTACACCATCAAAAGCACGGCGCAGACGATCATAATCCCGTACATCACCAATAAAATACCGTAGATTCTCATGTGAAAAGCCCATTTGGCGCATTTCATGTTGTTTTTGTTCGTCTCTGCTAAATACAATCAATTTAGCCGGAGAGTATTCCTTTAACATTATTTCAATAAATTTTTTTCCAAAGGAACCTGTTCCTCCTGTAATTAATACAACTTTATTTTTCCAGTCCATAATTCCTTCCTAACATTAATTTTATTTTATGCCGTTATAACTACTTTGTAAAAGTTATCAAAGGATACTGGCCTTTTTCGCCAAAGAATCTTGGGAACAATTCCTCAAGCCCAAACAGTATCCACAACCAAATTCGACCAAAAAGGAATGGGTGGATTATCGCGCGCAGAAAACGGACACTGACACTACGCCATACACTTATCGATATTGGAAAATCTTTTCCAAGCAAATCTCGTAATCCCTGCGCATTTAATTTATGTACAAATGTACCTTTCGGTTTTTTATAAATATCGTCTGTGTTCTTCTTTGCCTGTTTAGAGGAAGGGGGAAGTGTGTTAAATAATTTTTCCATAATAAGAATTGGCTTATTGAACCAACGCATCAACATGGATTCACCCCACCCATTAACTACCACGGCAGTACGATTCTTATCTAATACACGTTTTAAGTTTTCATAGGCTGGAACATAATCTGCAACTGTTAAATGGTGAAGAGTGTGCAAGGAAACAATTCCATCAAAGGTTTCATCCTTAAATGGTAAATTTGCCACATCTGCTACCACAAACAAGCCATGACTGCTTCTAATGCGTTCCCGAGCTTCTTTGAGTGCGGTAATAGAAATATCCAGACAAACTCGATATTGATACTCTTTGGAATATGTAAGATATTCTGGATATTGAATCGGGCCCGACCCAGCATCAAGGAGATATTTTCCAGCTGATTTAAGGTGGCGATTCACTCGTAAATGGCATTTATGTATATATCTGCGGGAAACAGGACGCAGGTCCTCATATTGGGCATTCTGATAAGTTCCTGCACTGACCTTCTGCCAACCGATCTGGTCATAAAATTTTCTTACATCTTGTTTGGTTTCCTGATCATCCATGCAAACAACCTATCTTTTTTGTTTAATCGCTTCCCAATCGATCTTTTCTCCCGCTAAATATTGAAATGCTTTTTTATATTTAGTCCAATTTTTCGGGCGGAAAATTTCTTCGATGGGTTGTGATCGGAAATCATCCCATAGATGCACTAAATGATATGGATATGAGATTGGAAAATCAAAGAAAAATCTATAAGCGTATGCCCAGGCTAATTCAATCTGCTCCTTTTCCATTCGATAAGTAGAAGGCTCTTCGAGAACAGCTTTGATTGTTTTGTAATAATTTACCCATCCTTCCGGATCTAATGTAAATCCGCGATTTCTATAGTGTGTTTCTCCCGCAACGATCACAGGCACACCGCTCATTGCCATTTCTAATCCTACAGTTGTTGTATAAACGAGTCCAAGATTTGCTGCCGCGATCAGATCATATGTATTGACTTTTTCTTCCGGACCTATTACATGGATATGCTCAGGTAAAGATGGTAAAACTCGATTAATTACATCCATCATTGATTGTCCGTGAATTAACACCTCCCCAGGATGCACCCGTATCACCAACTGCGTTTCAGATTTTCCAGCGAAATATTGTAAAGTCCTCTCAAGCCATTCTTCCATTGATTGGGAAAAAATCTCTCGCCCGAGAGTAAGGCTATCTCCAAGTACATTTGTTGCCAAAAGAACTACTGATCGCTCATCCAACCCCAGTTCATTGCGTGCAATTTCAACTCCCTGCGCTGGAACTTGTTGCCATAATCGGGAGAAATTCTTCCAAACGGAAGCTTTTCGGCGTGCTTCAAACATTTCTCGTATCTTTTTCTTTTCTGTTCGAGTGAGAGCATTATCTTTATACGCATCCCACATATCTTGCGTTTCTTGGTGCATCACTTTTGCGTTATGGGCAATCCAAATACGCTGTCGCTGATCACCAAATTCATAGGTTACCGTTTCAATATCCAGAAAACGAGCCACCTCATAAATCACTCCAAATTCCTGGATAGTCCCATTTGGAATAATTACAACATCCGGTCTATTGGTATTTAGCCATTCATATGCTGCCCTCGCGGCACGCATGTTGCGCTTGCAGCGCATTTTATAAATTTCACTGGTTTCATCCACATTTTCAATTTGCAAGGTATACATCGCATCAAATCGCGTTACTTCTATAATTTTTTCCTGAAGAATTTCGGGAAGAACTTTATATCCGGCATGCAGGTCAAGAAAGGAAACACTTTGTAAAACTGGTTCCGCTTTCTTCAGAACAGTCTGCGCATAAAGATTCTGTCTGCGTAGATCAAACTTGTTTATTTTATTCTGCCAATCATGGTAAGGTAAATAACCAAGTGTTACATTATGACCCATCCCCTTTAAGATAAACCCAGTAACTGCCGCATGCTCAATCCAATAATGGAGGGATGCGAATATGAAAATCTTTTTCCCTTCTCCATTTTCAATTGCATGGATATGTTTGATTTGTGAACAAATCGAAGGAATATTGTCTTCCAGTTTCTTGAGTGAAAAACGGCTGTTTATTGATTTATCCCGATGGCGTATCAACCAATATATTTCCGCCGTGAAAGGAACTTGCCCAAGTACTGTTTTAATGATGTTTTTTGCTAAAGTCTTCGATGTATTTTTATTATTTGTTGGCATTTTGTATCTTCTTAATCTCCCATTCTAAGGCAAGCCGAATTGGCCCGAGCCGAGGTTCAGGCCATTGTGTTCCCGGTGCCCCGGAAGGGTCAACGTTTAAAGCCAAAGCCTGCTCATCGTGAAAATATGTTTTTATACGGTAAGAACTGGCATTTATTCCCAAGACATACCGCCCCCCATTTAATAAATTCGCCGGAATATTAACTCGGCTGTGATATAAACCCGCCTTCCTGATAGTATGTTTTTCGAATTTTTCAGGGTCATCTGTATCAAAGGAAGTGAAGACAAATTCACCATGTGAGGTAATCAGATAAATGCCCACACGTAATCCTTTTATCGGTTTTTTCACTAAATACTCTACTTCAATAAAAAATGGTTCAGTAGACCTGACCGGCTCTAAAATGCACCCATTTTTATCTAAAACCCGTATCGAAACAGGAGTAAAATGGCTTTTTTGATTAATCTCATCTGGCTGCCAGATACGTTGGCCCTCCTGAGTGAGTCCACGGGAGAGGTAATAATCCACTGCTTCAGCCGTTGGTGCCCGTAAGAGAAGTTTCCCTTTATCAATAACCAGCGTCTCTTTCGTCAGGCGGAGGATCGCGGACATGTTATGGCTGACAAACAGTACAGTTCGCCCTTGCTTTGCTACATCACTCATTTTCCCAAGGCACTTCCTCTGGAATTCCGCATCCCCCACGGCAAGCACTTCATCAACGACCAGTATTTCGGGTTCCAGGTGTGCGGCGACCGCAAAAGCCAATCGAAGGTACATTCCGCTGGAATACCGCTTCACAGGTGTGTCAATAAATTTCTCTACTTCCGCAAACGATACGATCTCATTAAAATTTCTTTCAATTTCGTTTCTCTTCATCCCCAATATGGCACCGTTTAAATAAATATTTTCTCTGCCGGTTAATTCAGGATGAAATCCTGTGCCAACTTCTAATAGAGAACCAACACGGCCATATATTTCCACCGATCCCTCGGTAGGTTCTGTAACCCGAGAAAGCACTTTTAATAAGGTACTTTTTCCAGCGCCATTCCGTCCAACAATACCCAGGACTTCACCTTTCTTAACTTTAAAAGACACATCCTTCAACGCCCAAATACAATCAGGGAGCACTTCTGAGGTTTGTGGTTGTTGTTTTTTTACAGAAAATCTTTCTGAAATAGTTTCACGCAACGTGCGGTAAGCGTTTATTGAACTCCCGATAGTATATTTCTTTCCAAGATGATTTACTTTAATTGCTGTTTGTCCCATTATTCTTTTTGCTCCATACCTTAAACCATATCGGCAAAAAGCCGCTCCATTCGTCTGAAATAGAACATGCCGCTTATGAGTAAAATCACAGCAACAACACTGGAAACAAGCGTCATAATTCCTGGGGGTTGGCCTGTTCCCAGCAACGCCCATCGAAAACCCTCAACAACCCCAGTCATTGGGTTCAAAGCATAGATTACCTGCCATTCAGATGGGACCATACTCGATGGGTAAGCAACCGGAGTGAGATACATCCAAAATTGAGTCAGGAACGGAAGTACATAATTAATATCTCTGAAAAGAACATTCAAAGCAGAGAGCCACAATCCAACTCCTATCGATGTTATTAAAGCCAACAGTAGAAAAAGAGGTAACACCAAAACATTCACTGTTGGGAATATATTGAAAAAAAACATCATCCCAAGTAAGACAACAAATGCGATCAAGAAATCAACCACGCCAGCCATCACCGAGGAGAGCGGTAAGATCATTCGCGGAAAATAAACTTTTGTGATCATATGGCTGTTTGCAACCAATGACCTGCTCGCATCCTGAAGGGCTTTTGAAAATAATGTCCAAGGAATTAATGCTGTATAAGAGAAAATGGGATACGGGACACCATCAGAAGGTACTTTCGCAAGATTGCCAAAGAAAATGCTAAAAACAACCATGGTTAGGAATGGCTGCAGAATTGCCCAGCTTGCTCCTAATAATGTCTGTTTATAGCGAACCTTCAAATCCCGCCATGTCATAAAGAAGATTAACTCGCGATATATCAACAGATCCCGCAAATTCAACGCCGCCCATCCATACGATGGTTTAATTGTTGTTTTTCTATCTTTATCTTTTTTGTCCATAATTCAGGAAATTTTTACCCTGTTCTCTCGAAACCACTTAATTGTATGATCCATTCCTTCTTCAAAGGACATTTGAGCTTTAAAACCAAAGCGCTCAAAAGCACGTGTAGTATCTAATTTGCGGCGCGGTTGGCCGTTTGGTTTAGTTGTATCCCACACCAGTTCACCGGTGAAACCCGTTTTTTTTGCGATCAATTCCACCAAATCTTTGATGCTAATCTCAGATCCTGCTCCTAAATTTACTGGGTCAGAATCATTGTATTTTTCGGACGCGAGTAGAATTCCTTCTGCGGCATCTTCAACATATAAGAATTCCCGCGTGGGTGAACCGTCTCCCCAAACAACTATCTCTTCTTCACCGGCTTCCTGAGCCTCAATGCATTTTCTAATAAGCGCCGGAATTACATGAGATGACTTCGGATTAAAATTATCGCCCGGACCATATAAATTTACCGGTAAAAGGAATAATGCGTTATATCCATACTGTTGGCGATATGATTGCGCTTGAACCAGAAGCATTTTTTTGGCTAAGCCATAAGGCGCATTTGTTTCCTCAGGGTAACCATCCCATAAATTCTCTTCTTTAAAAGGGACCGGCGTGAATTTTGGATATGCGCAAATTGTGCCTATCGCAACAAATTTTTCTACACCAGTTTCCCATGCCCTATGCATCAATTGGACACCCATGATTAAATTGTTATAAAAAAATTCTGCCGGATGCTCTTTATTTGCCCCTATCCCGCCAACTTGCGCGGCTAAATGAATAATTAAATCTGTTTTTGCATCTGCCAGCATACGATTGATGTCCCTCAACTCAACCAGGTTGTAATCTTCAATTTGTGGAATGAAAATATCCTTTACTCCACGCTCATGTAATTTACGCACAACCACTCTTCCCAGAAACCCCGCTCCACCGGTGACACAGACACGTTTCGATTGCCAGAAATTTTCTCTGTTCATCTGATATTATTTATCCTCTTTTTCTGTAAAAATTTTTAGCCCTACTACCTTCAATTTTGGATACTGGCCATTATCGTCAATTGATAACCCATGCTCCAAGCATGTAAGTTTTAATATTTCTGCAATTTCACCTTCCCCCTCAATTCGCACTTGGTTCCATCCTTCTTGCTGTAAATCAACGATTGCTTTTTTCGATCTATCTCGAACAAGGCGGTACATCTCCATGGAAGATTGGATAAAATCAACAAGTAATTTCGCTCTAAGAGAAATACCCTCCGGCGTGATGATATATCGTAATTTTTTCCTCTCAGCTCGCTTAACCTTGATATACCCTTTTTCGATCAGACGTTTTAAATGCCAGTTAATCGTTCCCACAGCAACGCCCAGGCGTTCTGCTAAAGAAGCTTGAGTAGTATCCGGTTCTTTTTCGATATATTCCAATATCGTTAGATCAGCGCTCGAAGGNTTAAANTGCTTATCCATATGCTCAATATTCAATCGCTGAATTATAAACCCGACCTTATTATGGGTCAAGGGAGCGGTNTTTTTAGTTATAATGCTATACTATAGATTGTTCCNGTTACCCTATCTAAAATGGAAAATTACAATAACACACGCATAGCCCACTGGAATAAAGTCGCAATTAAATTGAGGACTTGGCGGGGTTTGGGCAAATACTACAATTCCCGCATAAGTGAAATTTATCGATTTAATATACCTTCCAAACGATCTATCCTTGATATCGGTACTGGAACCGGAAAATTACTCTCGTCTTTACAACCGGAAAAAGGATTAGGGATTGATCTTTCAGACNGAATGATTGAGCTTGCGAAAGAATTGCATCCAAATCTAGATTTCATTCAAATGGATGCAGTTGAACTCAAGCTCAAGGGGAAATTTGATTTTGTAGTTATGTCTGATGCCATCAATGACCTTTGGGATGTCCAATCTGCACTTGAGAATATTTCTAAAGTTATTAATCATGATGGGCGATTAATTATAAATTTTTATAATCGCTTATGGGAATTTCCGCTAAAGATAGCGGAAAATTTAAATCTTGCCAAACCAAATTTAATACAAAATTGGTTAACTGTGGAAGATGCTAAAAACCTGCTTGACCTCGCTGGGTTTGAAGTTATTAAATCATGGGAAGAAATTCTAATCCCATTCTCGATTCCAATAATCACACCAATTTTTAATAAATTCTTTGTCAGGTTTTGGCCATTTAAACATTTTGCTATGACCCATTTCCTGGTTGCCCGTTTAAAACCCAAGATTCAAAATAAATCAAAAAATCCTTCAATTTCCATCATCGTCCCTACAAGAAATGAAGCCGGCAATATTGAATCCATTATTAGAAGAATCCCCAAGAAATTTAAGGATTATGAGCTGATCTTTGTCGAAGGGCATTCTACTGATAATACCCTTAAAGAAATCAAAAAGCAGATAAAGCTTCATCCTGAAATTAGGGCATCCTGTTTTAGACAACAAGGCGAAGGGAAAGGGGACGCAGTGAGACTTGGCTTTTCGAAAGCGAATGGGGATATCCTCATGATTTTAGATGCAGACCTTACCATGCCCCCAGAAAACCTGCCTAAGTTTTATTCCGCTCTTGTTAATGGAATTGGCGATTTCATAAATGGTGTTCGCCTGGTGTACCCAATGGAAAAAGATGCCATGCGTTTCTTTAATATCATCGGAAATAAATTCTTTAGTTTGGTTTTTACATTTTTACTTGGTCAACCGATCAAAGATACGTTATGTGGAACGAAAATCCTTTGGAAAAGCGATTATGAAGAGATAGCTACCAACCGTGATTACTTTGGGGATTTTGATCCCTTTGGCGACTATGATCTCTTGTTTGGGGCCGCAAAATTAAACTTGAAGATTGTAGATATGCCTATCAGGTATAGTGAAAGAGTTTATGGTGAAACAAATATTCAACGGTGGAAGCACGGCATATTACTGCTGAAAATGGTAATATTTGCTGCAAAACGATTAAAGTTTATCTAATTTTTTTCAAGCACAACTAATCCAAACATACCCCTTTTTTCTTCATTCAACAACCCATGTTCCACTTTTTTCCAAAACGAGTAAGAAATTGCCGGCATGGTTAAACCATTCTTAAACCCCCCGCTTAATAAATATATTAAAGGCATCATCGGGCTGATTTCTTTTATTCTTAACGCTGGGTACTTTTCCTCAAATATCTTCCGATCCCGATTAAAAACTATCCATGGCAATGCTTGATTAGCGCCCGAAAGTGGTCCGCTTGAAGAAAAATCCCATCCATCAGTAGATATGTCAATCACCTCATGATGTAAATTTGAAAATATCCTAAATGACCANCGNTTTATCCACGGCTCGATCATAATTATCCGTCCGCCTTTACGAAGTGTTTTGATCGCCTCATTAAAAAAGAGGTTCACATTTGGAATATGGTGAAACACATCAATCAACACAAGACAATCAATACTATTTGCGGTAAATGGCATATTAATCCCATCCATTACAATATCAACAAATGGGAGGAACATAACATCAGAAGTGATCGTGCCCGGAATGGTTTCCTTAATAAACCCCGCCCCAGATCCCAGCTCTACAACGATTCCGTTTTGTAAAGGAAGATGTTTTTTTACAAGGTTGTACCAATCCTCATAAATTTTATTAATAAACCCTTTTTTACGAACCATCTTCCTACGGGAGATAGTAACCGATGGGTCATCAAGATTAAATCTATTTAAATCGCGCATGGCAAAATAAATTTATTAAATCAATTATCATTATTTTTTTATAAACCGAATATCATTTTCAATGATACGGGTGATCCCTTCTTCCAAACCAACTTTCGGACGATATCCTAATTTCTTTGTTGCCAACGATAGATCAGCACACATTCTCGATGGCCCGCTATCGTGTGTTTTATTAACTACGATTTCAGGTTCAGTCCCAGTTAGTTCAATCACTTTTTTTACAATTTCATTAACAGACGTTTCTTTGCCACTCCCAACATTGATGATGAGTCGGTTAATCTTATCCGTAAAAGAAGCTGCGATCATTGCATCAACCACATCTTCAACGAACACATAATCCCGGGTTTGTTTTCCGTTTCCATGCACAACAATTGTGCCATTATCTAATGCCTGCCGCAAGCAATATGGTATTACAGGTCCGTGAGATGGAGGTAAAGGCTGACCGGGACCATAGGCATTGAATACTCGCAAACAAACCGTTTCGATTCCCCAAAGATTCCCGATGGTGCGCATATAATACTCGGCGGATAGTTTTGAAACCGCATATGGAGAATGGGGATTCGGGCGACACCTTTCATTCACCGGTTGGTTTCTTTGATTCCCGTAGATCGTCCCTGAAGAAATCAGGATCACACGCTTCACGCCTACATCTCTCATAGCCTCCATCAAAGTTACAGTCCCACCGACATTTACAAGGTTGTAATCCCTTGGATAAAGCACGGATTCTGGGACAATCACACGGGCTGCTAGGTGATATACACAATCCACATCTTGCAGCAATGACCACAATTTTGGCCGATCATTGATATCACCGCGAACTAAGTGCACTTCTGGCGACAGACGCTGAGGGTCCCCCGTTGAAAGGTCATCCAAACCTACCACACGATGCCCATCTGCAACTAAACTATTTGCAAGGGGAGCCCCCAAAAATCCAGCAGCGCCTGTAATTAAAAATCGCATAGTGATCACCAAATAGGAAAGATGAAATTCAAGGCATTATAGCATAATGGAAAAATTTATTGATCGAAAAATAATCGGTTACAATTATGCGCGTTATTTCATCTCCGAGGAAAATATGCGAATTCTTCTTCAGTGGTTAATTACAGCCACTTTATTCATTAGGTTATGTTCCATAAATATTGCGCCCGTTTACGCACAAGATACGGGAGAACCTTTTACACCACAATATGAAGAAACTTTTGAAGGAATGCCAATTTGTGCACCAGGTATCTATTTAATTCCCCCCACTGACTGCCTGCCAATGGGACCATCCCAAACATTGACGGATTGGGCAAACAATGGATTAATACTTCCACTTAAACCACTTCCAGCTTCCCATCCCGATGCAAGTCATCTTGAACTTGACCAAAATTACGCAAAATTAAATTTGCCTCCGGGCGTGCAAGCGGCTTATTATCCAAATATAGAATCAGCAGTTCAAGGTTGGGGAGCGTTAAGCACGCTTCCAATAGGTGAGACTCTATATGTTGCCTATGAAAATGTTTCATATCATGAAGGTAATCCATTTGTGCAGAACGAACGCGGCGTGATCCGCGCCTCACCCACCAAATACTCTTCCTTTCAGGGGTTATTGCTCAATCGACCTCCTGAAAATGATTTTGGTTGGATCGTTGACCTTGCGAATCCACGCCGCGAACCAAGCTACAACGCTTCGGTTGTGAATGAACAACTAGTCCGCGAAACTGTCGTACAAGTATATGATCAGGTTGAAGCTGAGGGGACTACCTGGTATATGATCGGGTTAGGTAAATGGGTAGAACGGCGTTATATCAGGGTTGTTTCACCACGGTTATCCCCTCCAGAAGGAATCGAGAATGGACGATGGATTGAAGTCAATTTATATGAACAAACCCTGACTGCTTATGAAGACAGCAGATTGAAATTTGCTACACTGATAGGATCGGGATATGATCCGTACTATACTCAACCAGGATTATTCCCGGTTCGCGAAAAAATAGAACTCGAGACGATGACAGGGTCATTTGAGACCGGGAAAGCAGACTATTACTTTTTGGAAAATGTTCCCTGGACAATGTATTACGATGGTCCGCGCGCACTGCATGGCGCATATTGGCGGGCATTGTTCGGGTATGAGCTCTCCCATGGCTGTGTGAATATGTCTATTGGGGACGCGCATTGGTTGTATGATTGGGCAGTTGTTGGCGATTGGGTGTATGTTTGGGACCCAAGCGGCGAAACACCCACCGATCCTGCTTTTTATCAGGAAGGACTTGCATTCTGAACAAAGAAGAAGTATGGTTTAACCCGCACTTCTTCTTTTTTTATATATGACAATCCTTAATAACCCAAGCCAGCGATTATGAAATCCCAATTTACCCACAAATCATATACGCCTAATCCAACAATTAACAGCCCACTGAGCAGGTTAACCCAACGTGAATGCCGGGCAAAGAACCGCGTGATTGGTTTTTGAAGAGCACCTCC